>Ga0316224_1000865_pt1 | contig 37720 bp, 35 predicted proteins | sample TBH18013metaG_FD_206254 | JGI IMG/M metagenome (GOLD analysis project Ga0316224, IMG submission 206254) | Freshwater microbial communities from Trout Bog Lake, Wisconsin, USA - TBH18013 | ecosystem: Environmental > Aquatic > Freshwater > Lake > Hypolimnion/Profundal zone | place: USA: Wisconsin... | reverse complement strand
TCTCATCACGCAGGTTTGTTTCAAAATGGCATCGCTTATTATGGCGAATTAGACTTCCTTTTTGTTCGACTTCTTTTTTCATACACTTTTTCTAGTGTATAGTTTTTTCCGGACGAGTCACCGCGGAATGCCGGAAGGGGAGGGCTTCACGGATGCTTCCCTTCGATAAACCATGTGCGCAATGGCACGACGCTAATGCAAAGCGTTCAGGCCACCGCGCATACTTCGAGTGCCTCAGTATGACAGCCTTTTTTTAAGTGACGAATATCACTTTTATACATGATCTGACACAGGCATTCTTTTTGGGGTTCCGGGTAATTTTGCCAATCAATTATAGCCTTCGTGTTGTCGCTTTTTTAACCTGGTTTCAGGGATTGTTCGGTTGGACAAATCTGTGGTATAGCGGCATCTTAAAAATAAATGTATTGGTATGGAAGTGGAATTAATGACAGATAACAGCAGCAAAATAATAAGTGAAATGCTGGAACGGATCAGCCAGACGTCGCCGATGACCATGGGTTACCCGGTTTCAAAGGATTTTGATTACAGCGAGCTCATGCCTTTCCTGAAATACCCGCTGAATAATGTGGGTGATCCTTTTATAGCTTCCACTTATACCGTTGGCTCAAGGGAACTGGAAAAGGAAGTGGTGGCCTTTTTTTCAAAGCTGTTCAGGGCCGAAGAAGATAACTGGTGGGGATATGTCACCAACGGCGGGTCGGAAGGGAACCTGTACGGCTTATACCTTGCAAGGGAACTGTACCCCAAGGCCATTGTTTATTACTCGGAGGCGACCCATTACAGTGTACAGAAGAACCTGCACCTGCTGAATATGCCGAATATCGCCATCAGGTCGCAGGCCAGCGGGGAGATTGATTACCTCGACCTTGAAAAAACAATCAGCATCAACCGCCAGGTACCTGTGATTATCCTGGCCAATATCGGCACCACCATGACGGAGGCGCGGGATGACGTAGGCAAGATGAAAGCGATATTTAAAAACATGGCCATCCAGCATCACTATATTCATGCAGACGGGGCGCTATCCGGCAGTTATGCCGCATTTATTGAACCTCGACCGGCCTTTGATTTTGCCGACGGGGTAGATAGCATTGCCATCAGCGGGCACAAGTTTTTAGGCTCGCCAATCCCCTGCGGACTGGTGATCGCAAAAAAGAGCCACCGCGACCGCATCGCCCGTTCGATAGATTATATCGGTTCGCTGGATACCACTATTTCAGGGTCGCGCAACGGGCATACGCCTTTGTTCCTCTGGTATCTGATCAATAAATTGGGTGTTGAAGGCCTCAGAAAAAGAACGCAGGATTGTCTGGATGTCGCCGATTATGCCGAAGCCGCGCTAAAACAAATTGAGCCCTCTGCCTGGCGGAACCCGCTAACGCTAACCATAAATATTCCAAAACCGGAAGCGGCCCTCGTAAAAAAATGGCAGCTGGCTTCCGAAAACAATTGGGCGCACGTAATTTGTATGCCCGGAATGCATAAGGAACAAATTGATGCCTTTGTAAAGGATTTGGAATTGAGTAAGATCAAGGGGAACTGATGTCAAGTCGAAAGTCTTTAGTCGGAAGTCCAAAGTCGAATTTTGCGCTGTCCTGACTTAGAACTCAAGACTTTCGACTTAGGACTAAGCGTCAATTCATAAGTGACGAGACACTAATTGGTTTTGCTATTAAACGCAGAAAGCCTCAGCGTTTTGCTGAAGCTTCCTGCGTTTTGATGCCCAATGATTAGTATTTAAAAATTGAGGCTGAATTTGGTAAAGATCCGCATACCGTTGAAGCCCATCTGTACCGCCTCAAAAGGACCGCCCGACTCACTGTCGCCAAACGAACTGCTGCCATTAGGGATCACAGAACCTTTAATAACGTTGGTATCAGGGTGTACATTGAAAAGGTTATCTATACCGACCGTCCACAATAAAGCCTTACTGATTTTCATAGAGGCGTAGATGTCCGTAGTGATCTTAGGTGAAAAATCGAATATTTCCGGAACTGGCTGGCCGGTTGCATCCATGGTTACATAAGGGAAAAATGGATCAGGCGCATTTGCAGGGGCGTTTGTTTCGCCAAAGCCTAATTCTTTTACGTCGCCATAATAAGTAAAGCGGGTACCGAAGGAAAGTTTTTTAACGCCGTATTCGAGGTTAAGCGTGAATTTTGCTTTTGGCGCGCTTGCCTTCAGGAAATATTGCTCCCTGTCGGAAAAGAAGGTAGCGCTATCATAGGCAGAACCCTTAAATGTAGTTGGGATATTGATCTTATCAATTGTCAGGTTCTGAATATTTCCGGCTAACAAAGCTGTAAAATGTTCTTTACCCCAGCGTTTTTTATAATCCAGCACAAAGTCGATACCCCTGTTGGTGGTATTTACCGCGTTGGCAAAAAACTGCGCGTCGCCGATACCCTGGCTAAGTAAAATGTTATTTAGAGCAGTTCCGAGGGCTGCATCACCCTGTGCGTATAATCCCGAGATCACGATCCGGTTTTTTACTTCAATCTGGTAAGCGTCAACGGTGATGCCTAACTCAGGTACCGGCTGCCAGGTAAAACCTAAGGCATAGTTGGTTGAAGTTTCCTGTTTTAATTTTGGAATGCCGGCTGTTCTGGCAATCTCCGAATAGTTAGGAACAAGTTTTGTATAAACCAGGTTACCGCCAATTACAGTAGTATTGGTATTGCTGAAGTTAAGTTGCTGAAGCGAAGGCGCCCTGAAACCGGTGCTTATTGAACCGCGCAGGTTAAAATTGTCGGTCAGTTTGTAACGGGTTGCGAATTTAAAAGTACTAACTCCGCCAAAGTCGGAATAGTCCTCAACACGGGCAGCTCCATCCACGAGCCATGCTTTTGTTACATCCAGTGAACCTTCTGCATAAAGTGCCTCATTTGTACGGCTGGCTATTGAAGCATCACTTGGCTGATAGCCTGGATAGCCTTCGGAACCGGATGCTTTTACCGTGCCATCAGGCAATTTAGCCGATCCCTGTAAATAAGAGTTAAGTTCACCTGCATAAAGCTCGTAGCGCTCGTACCTGAATTCACCACCGAACGATACCTGTAAGCCTTGTGCTACGCTTTTAAAGCGTTTTGTTATATCGGCATTTGCCGTGTTTTGCAAGAAGTTAAATCCGCCATCATCGAAACGGGTTTGAATGGCCTGACCCGGAACATAAGGAAGCGAAGCATTAAAGGTATTATTACCCCAATAATGGAAATCGTTTCTGCCGAGGTTATTGCTGACATCCCAATCCCAATCGCTTTCGGTTGTTCCTCTGAAACCAACAGCAGCCGAAAGATCTTTGATATAAACATCCTCCTGTGGATCATAATAAACATTATTAGGATCAAAGGGAGCGCCTGCAGGGGCATCAATTTTCATAATACCAGGTACAAATACCAGGTTGCCGTTGGCATCGGTAGGGAATTTTGTTGGATTTTGGCGTAATCCGTTGTCATAATTCCAGCTCCTGGTATAGGCATACACATTCGAGTGCTTGTAATTATATCCGCCGAAAGAATAGAAAACTGTTTTTGTGCCTGCTATAGGGACCTCCATATTGTACATGCCGCCGCCTGAAACAACCGATCCATCTCCGAAAGCCCTGCGTTCGCGGGCTACCGGCTGGGCTTCAAGCGTATTGGGGTTTGTTTGCCAGTTGGTATCGCGGATGGCCCTGAAGGTTTTGCCCTGGTTTTCGTAATTGGCGCCGATATTAAGAAAGCCGCCATTTTTGCCGATCGCCACGCCGTAGTCTGCGCCAAGCGTAAAGGTTTTTCCGTCGAATTTTGACCCGGTATAGTATCCTGCCGGATCAACGTTGTTTAATGTATTGAATTTTTGGTCGTTGTAACCGCTAAATCCACCGGTGATGTTGAAATGGTTAATGTCTTTTCTCAAAACGATGTTGATAACACCGGCAATAGCGTCGGAACCGTATTGGGCCGAGGCACCGTCCCGCAATATTTCAACATGATCGATAGCAGACTCCGGTATTGAGTTTAAATCGGTACCGCTATTGCCACGGCCACGGGTGCCCACCTCATTTACGAATGCAGACATGTGACGTCGTTTACCGTTGATCAGCACCAATGTCTGGTCGAAACCAAGGCCACGTAAGCTGGCAAAGTCAATGGCGTCTGTACCATCGCCACCGCTCTGTTTGTTATAGTTGAACGAAGGTACGTTCTGGTTCAACTGGCTCATCAGGTCGGGTTTGGCAGTAGTTTCGTCAACCTGGTTTGTATTGATCACATCAACCGGTACCGCCGACTCCAGTTTGGTACGACCCGCGCCACGGTTACCTACTATTACAATCTCATTCAGTGATTCGGCAATGGGAACCAACAGTACGTCCAATACAATATCGTCAGTCGTAATTGTGATTTGTTTGGTTAGCTTTTGATAACCAATAAATGAATATGAAACCGTGTAAGTGCCTTTGGGCAGTTTGATGGAATATTGACCATCAACATTGGTTGTGGCGCCGCCAACGCCCGAAACGCCAACTGATACACCGGCAATGGTGGATTGCGCATCGGAGACCTTTCCCCGCAATACAGCTTGTGCCTGTGCACCGACGGCAGTTATCAGGAATAGGACAATTAGTTTGAGGATTTTAATGTAAAGTTTGTTCATTTTTCTTGTGTTTTGGAGTGAATTATGTCAGTTAAAAAGCAGGTCTGTAACAAAAAAAATACAATATCTTATATTTAATTTAAAAAACAAGCCACGCGCTAAAATATTTATTACCGTCCCGGTTACATTTAATTTGCTTTTTTGAATAAGAGAACGCCTTCATTTGCAATTATTTACAGGGGCGATTATTGAATTATTATGAGTAATCTGTTTATGTTAAACAAATAATAGATTATTAATAATATTTATTTTTTCATGCTGCGTATTTAAAGGCTGGCCCGCATTGTTTAATGGGCCACTTAATTTTTCCTGGAAAAATATGCAACAGGAAAAAGAAATGCTTCAGTTTGAAAGATATGTATTGTTGACATCATAAGCTTTATGTTAGTTGCATGATTTTTGTTAATTAGTTCCTAAAATAGAAATAAGTTTTAACATTTAATCAATAAAATGCAAAAATAAATGCGATATGTCTAATTTTTTTATATGTTTTATGGTTTTATTCCAAAAATTAGCTTTTTTTCTTTGTATAAATCAGCTCTATTTTCAAAATATAGTATTTTTTTTAAATATTATTGGAGATGATTTCAAATTTATTTCAAATAAGTCGATTTTTAATTGATATATACTAAAATATGCTTCATTCTTTCACTCAAAATGAAAAAAATGAATTTTATATTAAAATAATTAACTAAATTTTTAAAATAGAAAGCGATTTGTAGCCCCAGGTTTATTGCCTGCACAGAATAGGAAGAGGAAATCTGGAAAAAGCGGTCTTTTTTATAAATTCATTGTTCCCTTAATACAGCAGTAATTTTTATGTTCACAATTCTGCTTGCAAAAAACTTATATTAGGGGATGTCGTTTATTAATCCATATCATAAAACCCGTCTCGCTCCAACTCCAAGTGGCTTTTTGCACCTGGGCAATGTACTGTCGTTTGCTGTAACGGCCGCACTGGCCCGTAAAACGGGCGCTAAACTATTGCTCCGGATAGATGACCTTGACCAGCCCCGGGTGAATAAGCTGTATGTACAGGATATTTTTGATACGCTGATTTTTTTGGAGATTCCATGGGATGAAGGTCCCCGAAATCCCATGGAATTTGAAGCGCTTTATTCGCAAATACAGCGGATGGCTATGTATAACCAGGCACTACAGCAATTGGCACGCGAGGGGAAGGTATTTGCCTGTACATGCTCCCGTAGTCAATTAAAGGGAGATCAGACCTGCCAGTGCTTTAACAGGAAAATTCCGTTGAACACCCAAAATGCAAGCTGGCGCCTGATTACCGGTGATCTGCCTGAGCCAAGATTTAAAAGTTATTCAGGTGAAATAACGCGCGCCTCTTTGCCTTCGGAAATGGAAAATTTCGTAGTGAAAAAAAAGGACGGCTTTCCGGCGTACCAGCTTACTTCGTTGATTGATGATCTGTATTATGGTGTAGATTTGATAGTGCGCGGCGAAGACCTTTGGCCCTCCACACTTGCGCAACATGTATTGGCAAAAGCGCTTGGGAGAAATAATTTTGGCGATATCACCTTTTACCATCATTCGCTGCTGGTGGAAGCAGATGGTAAAAAGCTTTCAAAATCTGCCGGAGCATTGTCTGTAAAATACCTCCGCGAAAGCGGGAAGACCCCGGCAGACGTTTTTGGGCTTATTGCAGCAATGACAGGGATTGAAGAAACTGTGGCTAACTGGGAGCAACTGGCAACGGCTATCATTAAATTTTGAATAAAGCTTTATTAATCATTGCTTTTAGTTACACCCTCAAATCAGCTGCTTTAATTGCTCAATATCGCCGGGCGTTGTGCGGCAACAACCGCCGATAATTTTTGACCCTGCTGCGAACCACACTTTTGCATCATCAATAAAATGTGAATGATGTGCGGAAGAACTGAGCCAAACTTTATTCACCGCATCATACGCCTCCCCTTTGTTCGGGTAAACAAGTATAAATTTGCCTGTATTTTCCCTCGCGATCTTTATTAATGATGCGATGTATTGCGGTGCTGTGCAGTTAACCCCAATGGCAATAACCTGGTCAGATTGATCTAACAATTTCACAGCATCAGAAAAATTTTCGCCGCTGCTTATATGGCTTTCATCTTTACAGCTAAAACTGATCCATGCCTGTACTCCCGGAAATTCAGCTAACACTTCTTTCAGGGCAATAGCTTCGTCAAGGCCGGGGATGGTTTCGCAGGCTAAAATATCCGCGCCGGTCTCAATCAGCACCTTCATTCTGCCGCGATGAAATGATTTCAGATCTTCAATAGTTACCCCGTAATTACCGCGGTATTCAGAACCATCGGCTAATGATGCACCATAAGGGCCAACGGATGCTGCTATTATTGGTTTTACCTTTCGGAATAAAACTCTCATAGCCTCGTCACGCGCATGAAAGGCCAAACGCACACTTAATTGCATCAGCTCAATAGCTTGCTCAGCAGTATAGCCATGCATTGCAAAGCCTTCAAAACTGGCCTGGTAGCTGGCTGTAGTAATAACATCTGCGCCGGCTATCAAATAATCGTAATGCACCTTCTTTATCAGTCCGGGGTCTTCTGTCAATAACTTGGCCGACCATAGGGTATGATTTAGATCGGCACCCCTTGATTCCAATTCCGTAGCCATAGCGCCATCCAGGATTACAAATCCTTTCTCCCTGATAAATGGTTCAAATAAATTTTTCCTTTCCATAACAGGCTGCAAGGTATAATTTGTATTTATTGAGAGTGGAAAAACTCTGGTAAAAAATGAGCCATTCTTATATGGCTTTGAAATCAGCATGTTATGATAAACCCGGACCTGTTTTTAAGTATTTTGAGCAACACTTCCGGTCCTGAGCATTATTACCAGCCCATAATGCCCTGGTTAAATATCGATGAAACTTTAATGCTGTTGGCAGCTAATCTATAAAATGATACAGAAAAACAACCTCACCGGTGTAAGCAGGTTTTTTTTGTCCGTCAATTTCCATCTCGACCCCTATGGTTGCTTTGGTAATACCTCTCAAATTTACGATGGCAACAAGTTTGGCTTTAAGCCTTACCTGGCTGTCAACAACTACGGCCTGGGCAAACCTTATGTTTTCAATACCGTAATTTATCTGCATTTTCAGATTTTGCACATCGGCAATCTGGTGCCAGAAATAGGGCAGCATTGACACTGTTAAATACCCGTGCGCTATCGTTGCTTTAAACGGGCTTTCATTTCGAGCCTTTTCCGGATCCGTGTGTATCCACTGATGATCAATTGTGGCCTCTGCGAACTGATCGATTTGCTGCTGAGTAATGGTATGCCAGCCTGACACACCTAATCCTTTACCTAAATACGATTCGAACTCGGGGTAATTTTTAATAGTTATCATGGTCCAAATAAATTTTTCAGGTTATACCATACAATTGGGGTGTAAAAATAGCAAACTGGATGAAATTACAAAACCGGTGTGTTTTATCGAATATTCAATTTGATGAGTTATTAATTGAGGTTATTTCCTGCTGCAGCTTTTTTGGCAGGCCCTTAAACACCTGATCATAAGAATGATCGACCATTTCAAGTAGCTGTTTTTTAGATAAAACGCCATCGAGGTAAACCGTGTTCCATAATTTTTTATTCATGTGGTAGCCGGGCTGCACCTCGGTAAATCTTTCACGCAGTTCAATAGCCAGTTCAGGGTCACATTTAACATTAAAGCGGTTGCCCGTGGAAATACTTGTTAGTAAAAAAAGTTTCTCACCTACTTTAAAAACAAGGGTATCCTCACCAAAGGGCAAACCCTCAGTTACGCCTGGCTTTTGCAGGCAATATTCGCGAAGTTCTTCTATATTCAAACCTTTATCTAAATTCCCTGATCAGTTTATTGTACGAAGTTACGTTGCCAAAATAATATTTGAACATTATAGTGACTTGCCTGTACTGGTCAATAGCATTGTTCTTAAACTTCGAGGGAGGGTCGTTGTATCCGTCAAGGCCTTCGCCAAATGCAAAGGTGTGAATATATCCAATGTCGATAGCCATACTTGGTTCATTATAGCTATCATAGATCTTAAACTCATAGCCAATCCTTAGAGGGACCATCAGGTCGATGCTATTGTCAACACCCGGAAATTTATAATAACCCGGCTGCGGGTAGGGCGCGGCATCAACACTGTAGCGTTGTACCGTATTGGTGTTTGATATAAGTCCTACACCGATGCCCGCGTAAGCATCTTTTACAATTTGCAAAAACCAGTTGTCTGTGTAGTCGATTCCACCACCAAGCTGATAATCGGCATGCAATATGATCGCCTTATAATTATTGAGATATTTGCGACCATAAGGGTCAAGTTTTGGGTCAATGACGTTGCCCGGTCCAAGCCCCCCACCTGATAAGGTTCCTATCTGAATTTCAGCTTCAACCGGCAAATAAGGGTTATAATTGTAAATAAAATTAAAGTTAAATGACTGATGGTTAAACTGGGTGGTAATATTGGTATAACCGCGTTCATAACTGGTACCGGCTCCGATACCAAATTCCTGATAGTTATACCCGCTTTGTGCTTTTGCGGTGATTGCGGTAAATGTGGTAATAAAAAATAAAATATATTTTTTCAATGCTAAATTTACAATTTTAGGAGTTCCTTCAAAAATAGAAAATTTACCGATATAAAGCTTCATATGATTTTTAATTCAGAACCCGGTTTTACAGTTACAGGACGTTTTTTAAAATATGTGACTATTGATACCCAGTCAGACCCATCCTCCAGTTCCATTCCCTCAACCGAAAAACAAAAAGATCTGGGTAATATATTGGTGAGCGAATTACAAGCCATGGGGATTGTGGATGCCGATATTGACGAATACGGTTACGTTTATGCAACAATCCCTGCAAATACAGCGAAACAAAATATTCCTGTCATTTGCTTTTGCTCCCACATGGATACTGCTCCGGACTGTAGCGGCACGGGTGTGATACCAATCGTTCACAAAAATTACCAGGGCGACGACATTATTTTACCCGGAGATCCTTCACAAATAATTAAACTAAAAGAACATCCCGATTTAAAAAACCAAATTGGGAACGACCTTATCACGGCAAATGGCACAACTTTGTTAGGCGCTGATAATAAAGCGGGGGTGGCTGAAATTATGGATGCCTGCTACCAGATGATCAGCAGGCCTGAGATAAAACACGGGAAAATCAGGATCTTATTTACTCCTGATGAAGAAATTGGCAGGGGGGTTGACCACGTGGATATTCAAAAACTTGGTGCATATGCCGGTTATACCATGGATGGAGAGAGCGCCGGGAATATGGAAAATGAAACTTTTTCGGCGGATGGAGCAACACTGGTTATTAATGGCGTAAGTGCGCACCCTGGTTTTGGCAAGGGTAAAATGGAAAGCGCGATAAAGATTGCAGGGCAAATTGTTGCAGCACTTCCGTTTGAACTATCCCCGGAAGGAACCGAAAACAGGGACGGTTTTATACATCCCGTTGCCATTGAAGGCCATGTGGAAACTGCCCGCATTGATTTTATTATCCGCGATTTTAACGAAGACAAATTAACAGACCATGCGAATACCATCCGTAAAATGGCGGTGGAAACATTGAAGAGATTCCCCGGTTCATCGTTTCAATTACAGGTAAAACCCCAATACCGAAACATGAAAAAAATATTGGATAAGCATCCGCATATTGTTGAGTATGCTATGGAAGCCATGAAACGGGCAGGGTTAAACGCGAAACTTTGCAGCATTAGGGGCGGCACAGATGGTTCTCGGCTTTCGTTTATGGGTCTGCCATGTCCCAATATTTTTGCCGGTGAACATGCTTTCCACGGTAAGCAGGAATGGGTGTCGGTACAGGATATGCAAAAAGCTGTTGAAACTATTTTGCACTTATGTATGATTTGGGAAGAACACAGCGAATGATTACGGGTTGCGACAGCATTGCGGGACTTTGCAGCAGTTGGCAAACTAACTGATGCCACTGATTTTCATGGCTTTTATCGTTAACTTTTGATTCGCAATGTCCATTTATTACGCATGCATTTGTAGCATTTGTACCTTTTTATCGGCAACCAAAACAAAGCCTTTTTCATAAAGAATGTCCTTGGTATTCTCTCCAGGCTTGACTGACTGGTTTGTCCGCAAGGACATGAAGGATCAATGGGAGGCGGCACTTGAATGGTATCCATTTAGCAAAACAATTATTGATTTGGAATTTAACTGCAATGACCCTTTCTAACCTATCGGCACACATTTTCAAAAGTGGGCAACAAATATTTTATAAAATATTATTAGTCAAAAATCTTCTGCAATATAATCAAACATACTGGAGAAAATCTGTGCTATGCAGGCTTGAAAATAAAATGTGACCTTACTGCTAAAAGTTACCCCAATAAGCTACGCGGCTGGTCGCTTTCTCGTTAAACACACGGGGCATTAATTTACATTGGCATGATGTTTAATACCGTATCTTTGCAAAATTATTTTCTTGAATAAGGCGCTTAATTCATTTGCTTTCAACTTCAATGATTATAAATATTTGATTTTGATGCTATGAAAAAAATTGGGGATTACAGAAAGCTTTTAGGTGTAAATGAAGCTGCGGAATTACAGGAACTGAAAACCATTTACAGGAGTCTGATGAAAACCTGGCACCCCGATAAATTTCAGGATAACCCGGAAAGTAAAAATGATGCCGAAGAAAAAAGCAAAGCCATTATAGAAGCTTATCATTTTTTGGTAAGCATTGCCCCTGAAACACGAAACCAATCTTTAACCGAATACGGTACTACTACTGGCAGTGCCGGTATATTAGATTTCGAATACAAATCGCAAGTACTTAAAGTACATTTTACAGATGGTAATGTTTACGAATATTTTGGTGTGCCAAAAGCTGTCTACATAAAACTTATCAATGCTGATTCGCCGGGGAGGTTTGCCCGCAGGCATATTTTTAACGAATATATTTATCGCAGCGTAAGTAAACTGGCCGCGACAGCATAAAGGCTGTTCATCTTTTTTTTTATTGGTTTGATTTTGAATTTCAGGATGTTAATTCCTGATCCCATATTAATATGTCTTTTTTTTCGGATGTTCAGTTTGTAAAAACCATAAAACAGGGAATGAAAACAATACCGGAAATATTAATTTTTATTGATGTGATCGGCCTTCGCCAGAAAGTGAGCAATTTCCAAATTCACAAAGAATACCTTAACCCCACAATTGCTGCATTATAATTTAAGAAAGCTTCTTCCGGATATTTCCGAATCCACACTCCTTTTTGACACTCGCCAAACAAAAAACAGCATCCCTGCATTTTATATCTGGTAATTAACAAATATCTTTATCATTTATATCTATAAATATCATGAAAGCTATTTGGAACAACCAGGTAATTGCCGGAAGCAATGACACCAACGTAGCAGAAAACAAACATTACCGGGTGTACGGCGTTTTGAAAACGTGTTGAAATAACCGAATAGTATGAAACAGTATGATGCAATAGTGATTGGCGCAGGGCAGGCTGGTGGGCCGCTGGCAAAAAAACTGGCCCTTGCCGGGAAGAAAACCGCGCTGATTGAAAAGCGCTGGATTGGCGGCACCTGTGTGAACGATGGCTGTACCCCTACAAAAAGCTGGGTAGCTTCCGCAAAAATGGCTTATATGGCAAGCAACAGCGCAGCGCTTGGGGTTAAAATAAAAAGCTATTCGGTTGATATGCCGAAGATCAAAAAGCGCAAAGATGAAATTGTGCACCTGTTCAGGGATGGCAGTCAGAGAGGACTCGAGGCTACAAAAGGACTCGATGTTATTTTTGGTGATGCTACCTTTACCGGCGATAAAACCATTTCGGTAAAGCTTAATGAAGGCGGCAAAACCAAAGAACTAAAAGCCGATCTATTTTTTATCAATACCGGCGCTAAAACTTTTATCCCCGAAATTGAAGGACTAAGTGACATTGATTATTTAACATCAACCACCATCCTCGACCTGGATCATGTACCCGAACATTTACTCATTATTGGCGGCAATTATATTGGTTTGGAGTTTGGGCAAATGTTCAGGCGTTTCGGGAGCAAGGTAACCATACTGGAAAAATCCGGAAGGATAGTGTCGCGGGAAGATGAAGATGTTTCGGAAGAGTTAAGCAAAATATTAAAAGACGAACACGTTGCCATCCATACCAATACCACAATCTTGAAATTAAAGAAAAAACCGGGTGATAAAATCACTGCCACGGTATTAACAGATGGTTTGGAAAAAAAGATCAAATGCACGCATCTATTAATAGCCGTTGGGCGGATACCGCAAACAGGTGGACTCAACCTGGCAAAAACAGGCGTTGAAACCGATGACCGTGGGGCAATAAAGGTAAACGATGAACTGGAAACCAACGTGCCGGGGATTTATGCTTTAGGCGATGTAAAAGGTGGTCCGGCATTTACCCATATCAGCTATAACGACTATACCATTGTTTACCGTAACCTGATAGAAAACGAAAAACTGACGATAAATAACAGGCCTGTACCCTACTGCATGTTCACCGACCCGCAACTGGGCTGTATTGGTTTAAATGAAACGGAGGCTAAAAAGCGCAAGCTAAATTATAAAGTGGCCAAATTGCCGATGGCTTACGTTGCAAGGGCTATTGAAACCGGGGATACCCGTGGCTTTATGAAAGCCATAGTTGATGCCGATACCAAACAAATATTAGGCGCAACTATTTTGGGCGCCCAGGGCGGTGAAACAATGACCATACTGCAAATGGCTATGATGGGGGGTATCACGTACGAGCAGATCCGCTGGTTTGTTTTTGCTCACCCGCTTTATGCCGAATCGTTAAATAATCTGTTTATGGCACTTGAACCTTAGTTGCCTGCGATGATAAAAGTTGAAAACCTGAGCAAACATTTTGGCAAAGTAAAGGCCGTTAATACTATTTCTTTCGAAGTAAATGCCGGTGAGAACCTGATACTTTTGGGCACCAGCGGCTGCGGTAAAACCACCACGCTTAAAATGATCAACCGGCTGATAGAACCATCCGGCGGAAAAATTTTTATCGATGGAAAAGACATTTTTGAGCAACAGCCCGAAAGCTTACGACGGGGCATTGGCTACGTATTGCAAAACAACGGCCTTTTCCCGCATTATACTGTTGCCGAAAATATTGCCATTGTACCTCAATTGTTAAAATGGGATAAAAAACGCGTTGAAAAACGGGTTGCCGAACTGCTTGAAAAATTGCACCTCTCAACAGATTATCTTACCGCTTATCCAAATGAACTGAGCGGCGGGCAACTGCAGCGTGTGGGGCTGGCAAGGGCATTGGTTGCCGATCCTGCTGTACTATTGATGGATGAACCCTTTGGTGCTTTAGATAATGTCACGCGTTCAAAGATCCACCAGGAATTTAAAGCTTTGGATGAGCTCAAAAGAAAAACCATCATTATGGTAACCCACGATGTGCAGGAAGCTTTTGAATTAGGCGACAGGATCTGCCTGATGGATAAGGGAAAAATTATTCAGGACGGAACGCCTGCCGAATTATTATTTAAACCGTACAATGATTTTGTGAAGAGCTTTTTACAGGAACAGCGGCTTCAACTCGAATTTAAAGCAATCAGGATAAATGATTTATGGCATTGGTTAGCTCCCCAACCCTTAAAAGAAAGAGTTTTTGATTTGCCTGCGGATACAAGTTTATGGGCGGGGATGGAGTACTTTAAATTTAAAAAGGAAGAGACCATCACTATCAGCAACAAGGAAAACAGTGACATAAAATCGGCAAGTTTCGAACAATTGATGTCGGCATTTTATCAATACAAAAAACAGCAGGCGCATGATTGAGCAACAGCAAACTTTGTTGGATTTTATGCGGCAGCAGTCGGATAAGCTGTTGGAGCAAACTATTCAGCATATCGGGCTTACGTTTATTTCATTATTTATTGCTGTACTTATCGGTTTGCCATTGGGTATATTTATTACCCGAAAAAAACAGTTTTCGGGTCCGGTTTTAGGAATCGCCGGTATTTTACAAACCATCCCAAGTATCGCATTATTAGGTTTTATGATCCCTGTTTTAGGGATCGGCGCAAAGCCGGCAATTGCAGCGCTCTTACTGTATGCTTTACTGCCCATCATTCGCAACACCTTTACAGGGATTAACGGCGTTGACGCCGCAGTAAAAGAAGCCGCAGTTGCGATGGGTATGAGCAAATGGCAGGTATTGTTTAAAGTTGAAATGCCGCTGGCTATGCCTGTTATTTTTGCCGGTATCCGCACCGCTACTGTTATAACTGTTGGAGTGGCAACGCTGGCATCTTATATAGCCGCTGGTGGCCTGGGCGAGTTTATTTTCGGCGGCATCTCACTCAATAATACCAATATGATATTGGCGGGAGCCATCCCGGCTGCTTTACTGGCTATTTTATTTGATTTTTTACTGTCCCGCCTCCAAACGCTTAATCTTAAAAAAGTAAAAACTGCTGCTAAAATATTGCCATTGCTGCTTGTTTCATTATCCTCGTTCTACTGGCTCCCATCCGCTTACGGAAGCAAACTAAAAGCAGGTTTTACCCCTGAGTTTATGGGCCGCCAGGATGGAAACCTGGGCCTGCAAAACAAGTATGGCCTAAAGATCAGTACCGTTGTGATCAGTGACGCGGTAATGTACAAGGCTGCGTATGAAAGACAGCTTGATGTGATCAGCGGCTACTCTACTGATGGCAGACTGAAGGCTTATAGCTTATTGGTTTTAAAAGATGATAAAAATATATTCCCGCCTTATTACGCGGCGCCTATAGTGAGAGAAAATTCACTAAAAAAATTTGCCGGATTAGAAAAAATACTAAATTTGTTAGCCGGAAAAATAAATAACAGCACCATGACCGCCCTAAACTATAAGACTGATTATCTTCACCAAAGCCCTGAAAAGGTGGCGAAAGATTTTTTAATAGCTAATAATTTGTGGAAACCGGAACGGAACGGCAATGCAGGAACAATCCGCATCGGCTCCAAAATATTTGGTGAGCAATATATCCTGGCTAATATGTACAGCATGCTGATAAAAGGTTATTCTGATTACAGTGTTTCCACAAAAACCGGCCTGGGCGGTACAAAAATTTGTTTTGATGCCCTGACAAATAACCAGATTGATTTTTATCCCGAATATACCGGGACAGGTTTGCTGACCATATTGCAGCCGTCATCAAAAACAGCTGACTCGTTAATTAGCAACAAGGATGCAACCTATAATTATGTACAAAGCGGTTTTCAAACAAAATATAATATCAAATGGTTAAAACCAATAGGGTTTAATAATTCGTATGCTTTAATGATGCGCGAAAAACAGGCCCATGACCTGCACATTAAAACAATTTCGGACCTTAAACGGTATTTGGAAAGCAAGTAATTATGATGGATATAGCCGAAGTTTATATAAAAGTGCGAAAACGCACCGAACATATCTGCAGCCCATTACAAACAGAAGATTATGTGGTGCAGCCTGTGGGTGATGTAAGTCCGCCTAAATGGCATCTCGGGCATACAACCTGGTTTTTTGAAACATTTATCCTGAAGCCCTACTTTATGGGCTACCATGAATTTAATCCGAATTTTAACTTTGTTTTTAACAGCTATTACGAAACCGTAGGCAACAGGGTGATCCGCACAGACCGGGGTAACCTGAGCCGCCCTACGGTAATAGAAATTTACCGTTACCGGGAATATGTAGATGAAGCTATTTTGAAATTTTTAGCTGAAGGTATTGGTGATGAAACTATGGAACTGATGATACTGGGATTGAACCATGAAGAGCAACACCAGGAATTACTGTACACCGACATAAAATATATTTTGGGGCATAACCCGCTGTTTCCGGCCTATTCAAAAGATTATATATCGCCAAAAGTAGAAAAATCCAAAGGCGGGGATTTTATTAAGCTGAATGAAGGCATATACGAAATAGGGTTTAAAGGCGAGGGTTTTTGTTTTGATAATGAACTCAATCCGCATAAGGTTTATTTAAATGCATTTGAGATCAGCCCAAATTTGGTTACCAATGCCAGTTACCTTCAGTTTATAAATGATGACGGCTACCACGATTTCCGCCACTGGCATGCAGAAGGATGGGATTGGGTGAAAAACAATAAAATAGAAGCGCCGCTCTATTGGCATTTAATTGACGACGAATGGCACCATTACAACTACCACGGCCTCGAACCCCTGAATTTAAAGGAGCCTGTTTGCCATATTTCCTATTTCGAGGCTTATGCCTATGCCGCCTGGAAAGGGATGCGGCTGCCTACAGAATTTGAATGGGAGGCTGCTGCAAATAGATTCACCTGGGGCAAAAGCTGGGAATGGACTGAAAGCGCATACCTGCCTTATCCCGGTTTTTCGAAAGCGCCGGGCGCGGTGGGCGAATACAACGGTAAATTTATGGTAAATCAAAAGGTATTGAGGGGCGCATCTGAGGTTACATCGCCCGGGCATAGCCGGATCACCTATCGAAACTTTTTTCAAACACATTTACGATGGCAATTTACCGGTATCAGGCTGGCTAAATAAGCAGAAAGCTTAAAGCGAAAAGCAGAAAGTTAACGTACTGACAAAAAACAAAAATACCTGGTAAAATATAACCCTATGAAAAACATGGATACATCATTGATGCAAGCCGGAAAAAGCCGAACGTCAAAAACAAAAACAGACCAGTTTTATGATGACGTGATAAGCGGGCTGCATTCGGTGCCCAAACATTTGCATTCAAAATATTTTTATGATGCAAATGGGGATAAGCTTTTTCAGGATCTGATGAACTGTGAAGAGTACTATCCCACCAATTGCGAACTGGAGATATTTTCTGAAAAGGCTGCCGAAATATGCCGCGCTATAATCGGCGATGGGGATGCCTTTGACCTGATTGAACTTGGTGCCGGCGATGCTACAAAATCGACTTACCTGCTGCAATATCTTTTAGAACAAGGCGCTGATTTTACTTATTTACCTATCGACATTTCCGAAAACGTTATATCGTACCTCAACGTTACCTTACCGGTAACATTGCCCGGCTTACAGATCACCGGACTTAATGGAGAATATTTTGATATGCTCGAAAAAGCGGCTTCGATCTCAAATAAACGCAAAGTGGTAATGTTTTTAGGTTCCAACATTGGAAATATGGAAGTCGCGGGTGCGGAAAGCTTTTGCCGGGAGCTTCGTAATCACCTTTCGGCCGGAGATATGCTGCTGATTGGTTTCGATCTTAAAAAAAATCCAAAAACAGTACTGGCTGCTTACAATGACAAAGAAGGCATAACTAAAAAATTTAACCTGAACTTATTGGAGCGGATAAACCGCGAGCTAAATGCAGATTTTGACCTAAGTCAGTTTGACCATTACCCCATTTACGACCCGGAAACCGGAGCCTGTAAAAGCTACCTCGTAAGCCTTTGCGACCAGCAGGTGAACATTAACGGAACCGAAACCATTCATTTTTTAAAAGATGAATGCATCTTTATGGAGATCTCGCAAAAATTCACCATTACACAAACGGACCACATGGCCCGCCATGCCGGGTTTAAACCGCTGCATCATTACTTTGATTCAAGGAAATGGTTTATTGATGTTATTTGGGTTGCAGAATAAAGAGGTTTTGGGTGACTATATTTCAGTTGGAACAAAATCAAAAAATTTCATTAAAAAGGTATTTTCCAATGTTCGTGGTGAAAAACCCATTTTAATATTTCAAAAATACCGTACGCCCCCGCAGCGGCTGTCCCGCCTATTAGAAGGGTGTTTTGGATACGTTTGTTCCAAGTTAAAATATGCTTTTCTTTTTGTTGTTGCTTATATCCGCCAACTTCGTGAAATGTACGACCATTAAATGTAATTGAATAAGTATTCCATGCAGACCCAGTCTTTCTGGTGCGTACAAATTCCCTAACATGGCCATCAGTCAGTAAACGATCCAATATTTCTCTTATTAAACCATCGTCTATTTTGAATTTTTTAGATATATCAGTAAATGTTACCCCTCTTGATTTTTCGTCACAAAAATAATTCAATAAAGAATCAAGTTTTTCAATAGCGGTTAAATTTTTCATCTATCAGGGATTAGGAAATAAAAAAAGAGGCTTAATTAGCCCCTCAATATAAGAAATATTTTATCTGTTGCCGATATGTCATTTCATTAGTAGTGTCTCATTAGCGGTAATAGATTTACAGGGCTTTCTTGTATATGCAAGTTACGAAAAGTTGTTAACTTTACTATTAAACACAAGGTTTATGGAAATTCATAAAAAAGCAAACACATATCTGTTGCCATTATTAATACTTTCCTTTGGATTGATTTGCCCAAATGTATATTCTCAAAGAGTAACGTATAGAGATATGATCTACGTTTTAAATCATGACATTACTCAATCTACAGATTACCTTACAAATAAGGGATTTGAATATACTGGCATAGATACATTAAGCGATTCAACACATACATATAGTTATAGATTTACTAAAAACCCATCCAATAAACCCAGCTATATATCGCTTAATAAAGAAAAAATAAACAACATATTTTGTGAGGTTTCAACTTTTACAATGTATAAATCTGATTATCTAAAATTGAAGGAATCTATAATTTCCGAAGGATTTAAGCTTAATAAAACAGATTTTGACAGCCAGGGGAGAATGATTATGCACTATTCTAAGGGAAAGTATTCTATTATTATCATGATTACCAGAAGTTCGGAACTGGGAGCTACCGAATATTATTTTTCCTGTGCAAATAGCGTTTTAGAGGAATCTGGCTACCATTTCAATTAAAATCCATTTTTAAAGTTTGTTCCAACTGATATAGTTAATCTAATTTATTTGGATCGCCAGAGAGCTGGGTACTACTCCTTTTTATTGCCACTTGCTGCCATAGCTATCGCCTTAAAGGGGCCATATTTATGCTGTTTTTCGTCAAACTTATCTGCATAAGGCCCGAAGGGAAAATCAATGGGTTTTGTTTTTAAATCCGGCCAGTCTTTATGCTGATCCCTGTGGGGGCGGGGCTGCGAGTTGATGAATGCTGCCACGTTCCATGCCTCTTCATCCGTTAAAACCGGGTTTGGGTATTTTGTCCCGAAAGGCATATTGTTTTTAACAAACCCGGCCAGATTACCAATGCGGTACATGCCCGCGCCATCGTTATAGCTATGCGTACCCCATAATGGTGGATAGGTGTATGAGCGCTTGTCGGTGGCAAGCAGCCCTTCGCCACTAAGCCCATGACAGATCTTGCATTTCGAAACATACACGGTTTTACCCTTTATTGTATCTGCAGCATGGTCTATCCATGCCAACTTTTCAACCGACGTTCCGTATACTTTTTGTCCTTTTTTCACCGCCTTGCCAAGCCATTTCATATAGGCCAGCATGGCCTGTACTTCTCTTCCATTGGTATCCGGCACCCTGCCTGCCAGGCTGCGGTTAAAGCACGCTGCAATGCGCTCCGTTGCCGGGGCAATTTTACCGCTTCGGTTGTTCAGCTTCGGATAGCTTGCAATAAAACCCGAAAAGTTATTCCCGAAGATCCTTGTTCCAGCATCTAAATGGCAGTTTTGGCAATTCATCCCGTTTGATATTTGAGCTATCCGCCCCTTCGGGCCAAAATAGATTGCGGTGCGGGCAATCAGATCCTTCCCGTAGCGGATCATTTCACCAGCCTTCCCCGGTGGAATTGCGCTGGAATCTGGCGCTTTCCAAACATTGGCCGGTATTTTCCCTGCTGATATTTTGGAAACAGGTTGATTTTGATTACTTATCGGAGTATTCTCTTTATTGCATGAAGAAATACAAGTAAACGCCAACAAAAAGCAAACCATGCAGACGCCATTATTTAATACTGTGCTTAGTGTTTTTAAGTTCTTAATATCCTTTTTAGGGCACATGGATTATTGTTGGGTTAACTTCGGGTCGGTTTTATAGCAAGATAAAAATAGACATTTTTTATTCTATCCTACAAATCCTGCCACGGGGTGGTGCAAATCAATTTGCCGATAGTCGGCTAATTTTGGCTAAAGCCTTTAACCCTTTTTTATCTCCCCCCGTCCCTTAAAAGGGACGGCAATGAATTACAAGCTGATTTGCATTCATTGCCGTCGGTTGAAACCGACGGATAAAGAGCAATCAAAATAAGGCTTTAGCCAAAATCCGCAGGTTGCGCATGCTAAACAAACAGGGTTCTACCGACAAATTGATTTGCGCCTATCCTGTCTTTTAGCTATTATGCTAACTTTACGGCGTAAATATTTTATCAATGCCTGGTAGCATGCTGAACAAATCCACACAATCCAACAAAATCATCCTCTACTTTTTGTTGCTGTGGACTTTATTGAACGCAATACAGGCTTTTACCCTGGAGTTGCAGGCCGACGAAGCCTATTACTGGCTCTATTCCCGTTATTTAGACTGGGGCTATTTTGACCATCCGCCAATGGTGGCCCTGTTTATAAAGGCTGGCTATGGTATTATCCACAACGAATTTGGCGTGCGGATGCTTACCGTGTTTGCCAGTTCAGCTTCCATATACTTGCTTTGGCTTATCTTAAAAAAATACGCTGTTGATGCCCTGGCATTCGTAATGGTAATCTCCGGTGTTTTTATTTTCCATATCTACGGGTTCACCATAACGCCCGATGTACCGCTTTTCTTTTTTACGATTTTGTTCTATTTCGTTTACCAGCAGTATATCGAAAAAGACAAATGGGGACTGGCTTTGCTGTTGGGTTTAATAATTGCCTGCCTGTTATACAGTAAATACAACGCAGTATTACTGGTAGGCTTTACGGTGCTGGCCAATTTAAAATTAGTGAAGCGGTGGTCGTTCTGGCTCATTGTTTTGTTGGCTCTTGCGCTTTATTTACCCCATATACTCTGGCAGGTAAATCATGGTTATCCATCAATCAATTACCATTTGTTCGAACGCTCAGCGCGTACTTACGATTTCACCAATACCTTCTCCTACCTCCCGGGGCAGTTGCTTATGGCCGGCCCGCTGATCGGCTGGTTCCTGTTTTATAAAGCGTTTACCACAAAGATAAAAGATGCCTTCATCCGCTGTTTAATGGTAAACTGTGTGGGTACTTTTGTTTTCTTTCTTATCAGCAGCAGCAGGGGTGAGGTACAGCCGCACTGGACATTTATCCTTTTTGCCCCCCTTGTTATGCTGGTCCTTATCGCTTTCAAACAAAAAGGCGGCAGGCCAAAATGGCTGTTGCCGGTGGCCGCGGTAAATTTAAGCCTGATTTTAGCGGTAAGGATCATCATTATTATCGGTTTTGGCTTTGCTAAAACTTACGGGCATTTAAAAAGCTATTATGGTTTTAAAGACTGGGCACACGAGGTAAAACAAAGGGCGGGAAATAGTTATGTTGTGATGAGCGAAGGTTTTCAAAACCCATCGAAATATGATTTTTACACTAATAGCTTAAAAAGCTTTGCCTATGATGCCCGCTTTTACCGTCGCACACAATTTGATATCTGGCCAATGGAGGACAGTTTGCAGCATAAGCGGGTTTACTATTTAACATGGTATCCCATTAAGGGCCTGAGCACCGATTCGCTGAAAGTTGCAGCCGGCACATGGTACAGTGCCTGGATAGACGATGTGCGAACCTATCAAAAGGTAACGTTTGAAACAACCTCCTATAATATCACTGCATTGCCTGGACAGAAAATCAGCTTTGATTTGACGTTAACAAATCCCTATCCATACCCCATAAGTTTCAGCGACAAAGGCTACCTGCACCCTGTATTTTTGGAGGCTTGTTTTTTTAAAGGCGATGCAGTGATCAGCACACAGGAGGCAGGGAAATCATTTCATGAAATTAATTTAAAGCCCGGCCAAAATGGTCATTATACTTTTGCGATAAACGCCCCGCAAGAGAAAGGGAATTTTGATTTACTTTTTTCTTTACGTACCGAACCATTTCCCGGCAGCAAGAACAGCAGAATTATTAACTTTACCGTTAAATAATACCCCTCATTAAATTATATGATAAAAAGAATCTACTTCACCATCCTCCTTTCATTAGTAACTGGTATAGCCGCAATGGCGCAAAGTGTAGACATCGGTTTCAGTGGTCTGGGATTTTTGGATAACCACGAATATAAGGACTTTGTCTCCCGTTCGCGCACCTATTCCGGCACTCGCATAGCCCTTGACGTTGGCCTTAGAATTGACAGTTTAAATGCATTTATTGTCGGAGCAAATGGCATACACGAGTTTGGCGCAGTCCCGTTCTTTTTAAAAGTTGATCCCGTAGCTTATTATAAATTCAAAAATTCAAAGTGGTTGTTTAATGCAGGCGAATTCCCCCGCTCGGGTTTGCTGGATAATTATCCGCGTGCTTTGTTAAATGACACCTTACAATATTACCGGCCTAACGTAGAAGGCTTGCTGCTGAAGTACCAGGATGCCCATTTTATGGAAACCGGCTGGATAGATTGGGTGAGCCGGCAAACAGATACTGCCAGGGAGCAATTTTTGTTTGGGTTTGAAGGTAAATACAAGCCTTCCTTGTCGGGACCTTTTTATATTGTCCATTATTTTTTACTGGAACATAATGCCGGGGCAGCCATTTTGCGCCCGGATGACCATATACAGGATAATGGCGGAGCACAACTAAAGCTCGGTCTTGATTTCACAAAAAAACAAAAACTTTTGGATTCCTTAACAGTTGAGGCCGGTGCGATGATTTCCTTAGAAAGGACCAGGGGTGTTGATGGTTTGCAAACTCCGGCAGGTTTTGTAGCCAGTGCCTATGCTTCCTATTGGCGTCTGGCCATTTTTGAAGAATTTTATGCCGGCCAGGGATCTCATATCAATTATGGCGATTCGTTTTATGAAAAGAAATTTTATAACCGCATTGACTTTATAATTACGCCATTCAGCGCCAAAGGTTTAAAAGGTCAGTTTGTGTTCACTATGCATAAAACACCTGGTTTTACAAGTAACCAGGAAGCCTTCAGACTTACCTATGATTTGGGAAGGAAGGTAATAGGGCGGTTTAAAGAATAGCGTTTAGCAATTGTTTTTATTATTGGAGTAACCGGGCATCAAGGCGTAGTTTACACCTGCTACCCGGTCACTTCTTCTTTCTCAATCTGCGGGCATTTATCTCCTACTCTTAATTCCTCGTAATATCCCCGCTACCGGTTTTTCGCTTGTTGATATTTTTAGCAGCGCCTGAATAACGGATATCGCCAGAGCCGTTTACGGCGGCATCAACCTTTTCGCTGGCATTTATTTCAGCATCGCCAGAGCCTGATACACGTACAGATGTGCTAACGGTGGTTAAATTGCGGGCGGTAAAATCACCTGAACCCACAACGCTAACTGTTGAGCTTTCTGCGCTGCCGGATAGTTTCATATCCCCCGAGCCTGTAATGCTGCTTTCAAGTGTTTTAACAGCCAATTTGCCGGTCATATCGCCGGAACCGCTGATCCGTAATTTCAGGCTGTTCGTACTTAAACCATCCCTGAAAGAAACATCTCCCGACCCTGTAATGCTAATGGCGTTCAGGTCTTTGGCGGTAACATGTACCAGGATCTTTCTGTGATGGCCCCACCAGTTGCCCCAGTTCCAGCTATCATGCTTGTTATAAATTTTTAAAACACCTCCGTTTACTTCTGTTATAATACGGTTTATCACATCAGCAGGTGCTTCCACTTTAACTGATTCTGTTGCACCCTGAACAATATCCACATCAAAAGGCCCTGCAACATTTACCGCATTAAAGCCCGAAAGATGGCGGTCCACAATGTCTGCCGCATTTGTTTTAACTGCCGGGCGGGCATTAGCGATGCTAAAACCTGTTCCTGCGATAAGCACAGCAGCCAGTAAAATTTTTATTAATGATTTCATGGTTTATTTGTTTTACAAATAAGACGTGGCATCAATCAATTAGGTTGCACAGAATTTAAAAAATATGCCGGCCTTTTTTCAATATCGAACAATGAATATTGAATACAGAACGCCGAAGTATACTTCGATATTCAATATTCATTGTTCGGTGTTAAAAATTCCCCCTTTAGGGGGTTAGGGGGCTTAATCCACCAGCACCCCTATATAATAATTAAAGGTGTCAACTTCAATATTGTCTTTGGTAGCGCCATTTATTTCAACGGGTTTAAAGCGGGTTGAAGGTGTGATGAACTGGTATTCACCGCCTTTTACCCTAACTTTAACAGGCATATTAAAATCTTTTACATTAGCTATCCAGCGGCAATTTAATTTGCCCCTGTTAAACATAAACTCAAGTATTGGGATGTCTCTATATTTAAGGTATTGCTCAAAAACAGGCCTCAAATTTTTACCCGACTGGTCAGATACATAATCAACAATATCATCATAAGTTACAGTTTTATGATAAAAGGTTTTGTTAAGCCCGCGTAATATGCCGCGCCATTTTTCATCATTATTAATTATGGTACGAATCATGTTCATCAGGTTGCCGCCTTTGTAATACATATCGCCCGAGCCTTCTTTGTTCACGTTGTAGTTGCCAACAATAGGCGCATCATTTTGGATCATAAAATGTGTGCCATGCACATATTCCTGCCCTGCCTGTTTGCCATACCTTTGTTCAACAAATAAGGATTCGGAATAATTGGTAAAACTTTCATGGATCCACATATCGGCAAGGTCTTTCGATGTGATATTATTACCAAACCATTCGTGCCCGCTTTCATGTACAATTATAAAATCCCATTTCAGGCCCCAGCCAGTGCCTGAAAGGTCGCGGCCCAAATAACCGTTTATGAAATGGTTACCATAGGCGGTGCCGCTTTGATGTTCCATGCCTAAATGAGGCGCTTCAATCAGTTTATAGCCATCTTCGTAAAATGGATACGGCCCAAACCAATGCTCAAAGGCTTTGATCATGTCTTTCACATTTTCGCCGAATTGTTTTTTGGCCTTGTCAAGGTTATAGCTTAACACCCAATAATCCAATGACAATTTTCCTTTTTCACCATCATAGCTGTCGCTGAAATGGGTGTACTTGCCAATATTTGCTTCGATGTCGTAATTATTGATAGGATTGGCTACAAACCAATCGTACCTGGTATAACCGTTCCCGAGCGGTGTAACTTTACGAAGGCGGCCGTTTGAAACATCCTGTAAACTGTCGGGGACACTGATACTGATCAGTGCGCTGTCAACTTCATCATACTGGTGATCCTTGTTGGGCCACCAAACACTGGCGCCCATACCCTGGCAGGCTGTAGCAACCCATGGGTTACCCAACGAATCTCGTTTATAAACAATGCCGCCATCCCATGGAGCATTTTTAGCAATGGTCGGGTTACCCGAATAGTAAACCGTAAACTCATCTTTGCTGCCCTTTTTTATGGTCTCGGGGAAAGTAACGAATACCGCGTTATATTCCCGTGTATAAGACAATTCTTTACCTTTATAAACCACTTTTTCAACCTTTAAATTGGCAAACAGGTCAAACTGCAGTTTTGTAAAATCCTGCACGGTTGTAAATTTAAAAAGCGTGCTGCCACTGATATACCGGTTGGCAATATCAAACTTAACATCAAGATGATAGTAGTCAATATCATAACAAGTACGCAAAGGCGTTAAATTGCCCCGCAAAGAGTCGGCTCTTGTAAACGTTTCTTTTGGTTTACCTAATTGCGCACTGGCACCGAAAGAGATCAGTGCCAGTGCGACTATTAATAATCTATGTAGTTTCATTTAATCGGTGTAATCTTTATCTAATCGGTGAAATCGTTATTGTAATACAGTAACTTTTACGCCTGATTTATATTGCATGTCGTGAAAGATCTTTATCGTAGCTTTCTGAAAATCCGAATCTTTCGCCTGGTTAATATTTTCAAATTTCTGCGGATTCCGGTCGGCCAATGGGAACCATGAATTTTGCACCTGGATCATTATCCGGTGACCTTTCCTAAACGTATGGGCCACATCCGGTAAATGATACTTAACCTCGGTTACTTTACCGGGAACAAAAGGTTCTGGTTTTTCAAACGAATTACGGTATTTGCCCCTGAAAATTTCACCGCGTACCAGCATTTCATAACCGGCCATGGTTACGTTTTTAGGATTTGGTTTTGGGTCAGGATAATTATCCGGAAAAACATCGATCAGTTTCACTACATAATCGGCATCTGTACCGGTTGTTGATGCGAAGAGGTCAGCTAAAACCGGACCGGTTAAAGTAATATCTTCTTTCAGCGTATCAGTCTGGTAAACCTTTACATCCGGTCTGCGGCCGGCAAAACGCTGGTCATCCAGCATATATTCCCTTGTGCGGTGGGCCTGTATGCCGTCCTGGTAAGGCACCGGTGAATTAGGGTCGCTTACATATTCGTCAAAGCTCCCGGCCATTTTCGGGGCATCAAATGATAGTTTACCATTGGAGTGGAAGTACAACGTTTTTTCAACAGTGTTTTTTGGCGGCCATTCATTAAATTTATGCCACTCGTTACTGCCAGATATAAAAATGCTGGCTTTCGGCAGGGTCATTTCACCCTCATCTTTCAGGTAAAATTTAAAAAATGGAAGTTCGATATTTTCGCGGAACCAGGCGCTCGTTTTTGTTCCGAAGTCCTGGTCACCAAAAAATTGGCCATCGCCCCGTTCCCATCCGCCGTGGAACCATGGCCCCAACACAAGCATATTGGGGTGGGTTGCCGGGTTTTGCTTTTCCAATGCCTTGAAAACCTGTTGCGCGCCAAATGCATCCTCGGCGTCAAAAAAACCGCCGACTGTCATCGTCGCCGGGGTAATATTTTTCAGGTGCGGACGGATATTCATTCCCTGCCAAAAAGAATCGTAGTTGGGATGTGCCATCATATTATCCCAGAATTTTACCGAATCGCCAAAATAATGCTTTTTAAGATTGGGCAAAGCGCCTAAATCAAGATAGAATTTATAGTTGTCGCTCTCTTTAAATTTAATTCCATTTTTAAACTGCGCAGGTGTAATCGGTTGTGGACGGGGTACACCAAAACTGGTGATAAAGGCGAAAGCATCCATTTCAAACAGGGTGCCGTTATGATGAAAATCATCCCCGATGAACCAATCGGTAACAGGCGCCTGCGGCGAAACAGCTTTCAGCGCGGGATGAGCATTTGGCAACGACGCTGTAGAATAAAAACCAGGGTACGAAATACCCTCGATCCCCACCTTGCCGTTATTATTTGGAAGGTTTTTTATCAGCCAGTCTATCGTATCGTAGGTATCGGAGCTCTCATCAATGTCATTATTGCTTTTCTTGTTATCAATATCGGGGCGCACATCCACAAAATCGCCTTCACTCATCCAACGGCCACGAACATCCTGGTAAACAAAAATAAAACCATCCTTTTCAAGGAGGGAATTCTGCCCCAGCGATCTTTTATAAGCGTTTGGGCCATAGGGGCCAACGCTATAAGGCGTGCGGGTCATAATAATGGGATACTTTTTTGATTGGTCCTTCGGCAGGTAAATGGAAGTGAAAAGACGTTTACCATCGCGCATGGTAATGTACTTTTCCATTTTGGTGTAGTTTTGCCTGACGTAGGCCGTGTCCTGGGGTGATTGCGCAAAGGCGCACGTGCACCATACCCCGATCCCTAATAAGATTAAGAGTTTTTTCATAATAAAGCGGTCAGTTAAATCATAATTAAAAAGCTAATGTAATATTTAATTGGGATTTTGTTACAGGCGAGCATTGTAACTTCCTTGTAACTTAAATAACATGATTGTATTTGAATTATTTATTTAGCTTTGCAGCTGTTTTTTAAAATTGATGTTAGACATAGCCTCGCTTGCTGAACTTTTAGCGCAGCCCCAAAAAATAGTGATAACTACCCATCATAAACCTGATGGTGATGCTATGGGTTCGTCATTAGGTTTATATAATTATTTGATACAGCAGGGCCATTACGTAAACGTTATTGCACCAACTGACTATCCGGCGTATTTAAGCTGGATGCCGGGCAATGATGAAGTTATTGTTTATACAGAACGTTTAGAAGACGCGGCAACCCTGATTGAAGAAGCAAAAATTATTTTTTGCCTCGATTTTAATGCCCTTAGCCGCATTAACGAAATGGGCGACCTGGTTGGAAAAAGCAATGCGGTTAAGGTTTTGATAGATCATCACCTGGAGCCGGAAGATTTTGCCGACTATAGTTGCTGGGATACAAAAGCATGTGCTACGGCACAATTAGTGTATACATTTATCGTTAACGAACTTAACCATAAAGAATTAGTCAATAAAGATGTGGCTACTTGTTTATATGTTGGGATTATGACCGATTCGGCTTCATTTTGCCTGCCAAACGTTACTGCTGATGTACACCGGATTACTGCCGACCTGATTGACGCCGGGGCTGTAAACTGGCAGATATATGACCATGTTTACAATAACTCACCCGAAAACCGTTTGCGGTTTTTAGGTCTGTGTTTATCAGAGCGGCTTGAGGTTTTGTATGAATATAACACGGCCATTTTTGCAGTTGCTAAAGAAGACCTGGAGAAATACGGGATCCAAACAGGGGAAACAGAAGGCATTGTAAATTATGCTTTATCAATAGCAGGAATAAAGATGGCTGCTTTTGTTGTTGAACGCAGTGATAAAGTAAAGCTTTCGTTAAGATCAAAGGGCGAAATACCCGTTAATGATATTTGTAAAAAATATTTTAACGGCGGTGGCCACCGGAATGCATCCGGCGGGACATCAGATGGTAGCCTGCAAGAAGTTGTAAATAAATTTAAACAAATATTACCTGAATATAAAAAACTATTAATACAATAAAAATGAAAAGAAAACTGATGTTTTTAGCGCTTGCAGCAATGGGATTAGCAAGTTGCAACGGTGGATTTAAAAAAGGCCCGGGAGGCTTGTTATACAATATTGTTGTTGATAAAGGGGGGCCTGGTATTAAGGAAGGCGACTTTATGGCAATCAATTTTGTACAAAAAACCGATGCAGACTCTGTGTTGTTAAGCTCTTATGATAATGGCAGCCCGGCTGTTTTACTTGTGCGTAAGCCACAATACAAAGGTGATATTTTTGCAGGCCTTGAAATGCTTAACGAAGGTGATAGCGCCGTGATCAAAACAGATATTGATTCCCTGTATAAAGGCCAGAAACGTCCTCCGGGCATAAAAGGCAAATACATCATATTTGATATTAAAGTGTTAAAAGTTATCGCTAAAGGAAACCTTAGCCAGGAAGTGTTTATGGGCAGGGTTAATGCTTATCAGAAAACGCTTGCTGATATTGCCAAAAAACAGGAGCCTGTAAAGATCCAAAAATATATCGCAGACAATAACCTGAAAGTTACTAAATCTGATTCGGGATTGTACTATTCAATTTCCACTAACGGCGTTGGCGTAAAACCTATTACAGGTGATACTGTAGTAGTAAACTACACCTTAAGATATCTTAACGGAAAAGCAGTTGAAACCAGTGTTAAAGCTGACGCCATAAAATACAAATTACCTATAAACCCGATGAACCCTTATAAGCCGATTCGTTTTGCACTTGGCACAAGAGGTATGATCAAAGGTTGGGACCAGGGTTTGAGGTTATTGAGCAAAGGCTCCAAAGCGCTGTTCATCATCCCTTCAAGCCTGGCTTATGGCGAACAGGGTAATGGACAGGTTCAACCTTTTACAACACTTGTTTTTGACATTGAGCTGGTTGATATTGTACACGCCAATCCAAATGCACCAAAACCACAAGTAATGGTGCCGCCGATGCCGGTACACGCCCAACCGGTTAAAAAGTAATATTTTTATAACATAACCTTCCTGTTAAATACAGGAAGGTTATTTTTTATTTATGATGAAGTATATTCTTTTCATTTTAGCATTAACAATTACTGTTAGCGTTAATGCCCAGACAGACATGCAGCATACCCCTAAAGGGGCACTGTACCAGGTATTTACCCATAATACCGGCGACAAAATAGCGCTGAATAGTGTGGTTTCATTTCAATTTATCCAAAAAACGGATAAAGACTCGGTGCTGTTTAGCACCTATACTGCAGGTCATCCGGTGCAGGTGCAAGTTGTTGCTCCAAAAAACGTGGGCGATTTAATGGAAATTTTTCCTTTGCTTACGTTAAAAGACAGCGCCATTGTAAAAGTACCTACAGATTCAATTTTTGTTGGGCACGAAGATCAGCGGCCACCCTTTTTTCCGAAAGGGAGCTTTTTAACCTTTATTCTGAAAATTGAAAAAGTACAGTCGTTGAATGATGCTATCGCTGAAAGAAACGCTGCTATTGAAAAAGTAAAGGCAGCTGAAATCGCCGACGCAGAAAAATACATTACGGATCATAAACTAACACTTAAGACTACCGCCAGTGGTTTAAAATATGTAATTACCCAGCCATCGCTGAAGCCAAAACCGCTAAAAGGCGATACATTACTGGTGAATTATATTGGGCACGGGCTGGATGATAAAGTATTTGATACGAGTATTGAATCGGTGGCAAAAAGCGCCGGTTTAAATCAACCCGGTCGTCCTTACGAGCCTATCCAGGTAGTTGCAGGCGAAGGTCGCGTTATCGCCGGCTGGGAAGAAGGTTTGCTTTTATTGAACGAAGGTGCAAAAGCTACATTTGTTATCCCATCGGACATAGCTTATGGTGCTCAGGGGCAAGGCGATGTGATAAAGCCATACAGCACATTGGTGTTTGACATTGAACTGGTGAAGGTTAAGCCGATCAAACATCCGGTGGCTCCGAAACCGGCGGTGAAAAAAACTTTGCATAAAAAGAAACCGCTTCAAAAGAAACCGGTTACTAAAAGTTAATTGAAAGCCCCGCGAATAATCGCGGGGCTTTCTTATTTTTGCAGGATGTTACTTACTGACACCCATACCCATTTATACTATGAAACGGATAGTGCCAAACGGGTTGAATTAATAAAACGCTGCAGCGACAACGGCATCAACCGCTTGTTTTTGCCCAATGTGGATGCATCATCCATTCCACTGGTTTTCTCTCTTGTAAAATCATTCCCGGAGATCTGCTTCCCGATGCTTGGCTTGCACCCTTGTTCGGTGAAAGAGGGTTGGGAAAATGAGTTAAAAGCAATACAATCAGCTGCTGATCAGCGAAAAATAGTAGCCATCGGCGAAATCGGGATCGACCTGTATTGGGATAAAACAACTTTGCCGGAGCAAATCCTGGCTTTCAAACAGCAAATCGCCTGGGCAAAATCACTAAAACTACCCATAGTTATTCATTGCCGGGATGCCTTCAACGAAGTTTTTGAAGTACTGCAAAGCGAACATGATGAAAACTTAAGGGGCATATTCCATTGCTTTTCGGGGACATTGGAACAGGCCGAAAAAGTAATCAGTTTAGGCTTTTATCTTGGAATTGGCGGGGTTGTTACCTATAAAAATGCCGGGCTCGACAAAGTTGTGGCACAAATTGCTTTAAATCATTTAGTTTTAGAAACAGATTCTCCGTACCTTACGCCGGTTCCCTATCGGGGCAAACCAAATGAAAGTTCGTACTTGATTTATGTTGCCCAAAAGGTTGCGGAACTTCACCAAACGGACCTGGACACCGTGGCTGATATAACCACAGAAAATTCAAGGCTGATATTTGGTGTATGATATAGTATTTTTGTCGATAGCCCATGGTCGATAGTCCATGGTTTCCTATACGATTGACGGCTTTAAAACAAAACTACCATGGTCTATGGACCATCGACCATGGACTGAACAATTAACACACAACCTGAATACGCATGAGCCAGATTTTGATCATTTATACCGGAGGGACAATAGGTATGATGAGCGACCCCCAGACCAAGGTGCTCAAACCGATCAATTTTGAACAGATAATGGACAATGTGCCGGAACTGGAGAAACTGAATTGTAAGATCAAGGTGCATTCTTTTGATGAGATCATCGATTCATCCAATATGAATCCTGCTATATGGAGCGATCTTGCGGGTTTAATTGAAAAGAATTACGATACCGTTGATGGCTTTGTAATATTACACGGCTCGGATACCATGGCATTTACCGCCTCGGCATTAAGTTTTATGCTCGAAGATCTTGGTAAACCGGTAATTTTCACCGGTTCGCAATTGCCCATCAGCGCTGTGCGCACCGATGCCAAGGAAAATTTAATGACGGCCATTGAAATTGCAAAAGCCAAAAAGCATGACCGCGCCCGAGTACCCGAAGTTTGTATCTATTTCGATTATAAATTATTCAGGGGCAACAGGTCGTTTAAATATAATTCCTCCAAATTCGAAGCCTTCCGCTCACCGAATTACCCCATTTTGGCCGAATCAGGCGTGCACCTGAAGTTTAGTCTGAATGACATCAGGCACCCGCAGGATGGCGAAGTGCTAAAGGTTCATAAAAACCTGGTAAGCGACGTAGCTGTGTTGAAATTGTATCCCGGCATCAGCCCCAAAGTTGTTGAAACTATTTTAACAGCCGATGTACGCGGCATCGTAATGGAAACCTTTGGCGCAGGCAATACAACAACTGATGAATGGTTTATCAACCTGCTTAAAAATGCCGTAAACAGCGGTAAAGTGATCCTTGATATATCGCAATGCAAGGTGGGTACCGTTGAATTGGGCCGTTACGAAACCAGCCGGCATTTAAAAGACATCGGCATAGCCAACGGTTATGATATGACCTACGAATCGGCAGTTACAAAAATGATGTACCTGTTAGGCAAGTTTGATGACCCCAAATTAGTTAAAGAATACCTGGAAACGGATATCAGGGGTGAGATAACGGTATCGTAAACTGGATCGGCTTTATCGAAAAGTATGTTTTTGAGGCGAAGGGTGAAAGGGTTTTTTGTCGGGTTTAATCTTCAATTATTTCTAAAGTTTGAACTTTTTGGGGTTTCGTCGGCTATCCCAAATGGCAAGGATTTCTATTTTTTCGGGATAAATGCGGTAATATACTTTGTTATGACGAATAATCTTTATCCGCACCATCGAAAAATCAGTTTTCCTGCCCGTATCTGGCGCGTTAATAATTATATCAAATTTTTCAATGAATAGTAGATCAAGTTTTAAGCTGTACTCGTTCGATTTATTTCTTTTTATCCAATACCTCAATATTTTGGCCCACTCCTGAACCGCTCTTGGCGACCATTCTATTTTCCGAGGCATTTATCAAAAATTTTACGCGCCTCTTCATTTGATATCGCCATCCCCTTTTCTATTTGGTCAATGCCATCCTTAATTGCTTCTACCTCCTCCGGACTTAATACATATATACCATCGCTTTCCACGTCAAAATCAATGAAGTCCGCTATTTCGTGTAGCAATGCCTCATCATCAATACCATTGATTTTCTCCATCAACTTTTCCTTGAATTCAATTGCCGACATAATCACGTTTTATTTAACCAAAAATAAAGATATTTCATTGCATTCCGAAATCAAACCCTACCTTTGCCTTATAATTCTCAAGGGGTGCCTTGCTTTGGTCGCAAAATAATCTGCAGGTTATTTTACCAAACTGAAAGACAGGCTGAGATCAAACCCATGCCCCCCGCCCCCCTAAAGGGGGAGTAAAAAAGCTTAAAGAACTTCTTTAGGTACACTTACTCCTCCCCCTTTAGGGGGCCGGGGGGCTACACCTGATCCGGGTAATGCCGGCGTAGGGAGAGGTAACAAGTTAAGTGTACTGCGTATTCGCCCTGATGCGGAGATGGTTTAACTAATTAATTTATTAATCATTTTGAAAAATTTATTTTTGGCGTTTTTCGCCTTGCTGCTGCCTGTCATGGCCGCGGCCCAGTTTTCTGTTTCCGGTAAAGTAACCAATCAATCAGGTGAAGCTTTACCCGGAGCTACTATTAGCATCGCTAATTCATCAATAAAAATTTCGGCGGATACCGGCGGTAATTACCGGATTCCCGGTCTAAAAGCGGGTAAATACTTTATAAGAGTATCCTACATCGGCTATCAGACTGCAAGCAAAAATGTAGATCTGAGTAAAGACGCCACCATTAATTTTACGCTGCTTAACAGCACCTTGTTTACCGAAGAAGTAACAGTAAGCGGTACCAGGGCAACTAAAAATTCGCCAACAACGTTCACCAATTTAAGTAAAAAGGATATTGCCAAAAACAATTTGGGACAAGATCTCCCGTTCCTGCTTGACCAAACGCCATCACTGGTTACCAATTCTGACGCAGGCGCCGGGATAGGATATACGGGGATCCATATCCGCGGTTCGGATGGTTCCAGGATCAATGTAACTATCAACGGCATTCCTTATAATGATTCGGAAGAACAGGCTTCCTTTTTTGTAGATGTGCCTGATTTTGCATCGTCGGTTGATAATATCCAGATCCAGCGCGGTGTTGGCACTTCTACCAATGGAGCGGGCGCTTTCGGGGCCAGCATCAACATCCAAACAACTACCCGCATTGATACCGCTTATACCGAGCTGAATAATTCCATCGGCTCTTACGGAACTGTTAAGAATACGATCAACGCCGGTTCGGGCCTGCTGGACGGCAAATTCAGTTTTGATGGCAGGTTATCAAGGGTGTATTCAAATGGATATATCGACAGGGCGTTCTCAAACCTGCAATCTTATTTTTTTACAGGCGCCTATTACGGGAAAAATACAGTGATCAGGTTTGTTACTACCGGCGGAACGGAACATACTTACCAGGCCTGGAATGGCGTGCCCGAAGATAGTTTAAGGGCCGGTAACCGTACTTATAACGAACTTGGTCTGGAGCCAAACGGTACTTATTATAAAAATCAAACGGATAATTACACACAGGACCATTACCAGTTATTGGTGGATCAAAAAATATCCGATAAACTGTCCTTTAGTGGTGCTTTGCATTATACCCATGGTTTTGGTTATTACGAAGAATATCAGCCGCAGCAAAACTTAGCCAGCTACGGCATAACGCCGGTAATTATTGGTAGCGACACCATAAGCACAACCGACCTGACCCGCCGTTTATGGCTCAATAATAAATTTTATGGCGTTACTTATAACTTAAAATATCAGCCTGAAAAAAACTTAAATATCGCTTTGGGTGGCGCTTACAATGAGTACAAAGGCGCGCACTATGATAATATTGAATGGACCCAGCAAAGCACCAATGTCCCGCCAGATTACCAATATACCCGGAATGATGCCGATAAAAAGGATTTTAACATTTTCGGAAAGGCTGATTATAAAATAGGTAAGGTTACCCTGTACGCAGATATGCAGTACCGGCATGTTTATTATTCGTTTTTAGGCTTTAACGACCAGCTGCAGAACGTACAGCAACTGGTACAGCTGAATTTTTTTAACCCCAAGTCCGGGATAACCTACCAGTTTGATCCTGACAATAATATTTATGCATCCTACGCCGTGGGCAATCATGAACCGGACAGAGATGACTATACCCAATCAACCCCAAACAGCCGCCCGAAACCCGAAAATTTGCAGGATTGGGAATTAGGGTACAGGACTCAGCACGGGATCTTCACCGGGGGCATCAATGCTTACTATATGCTGTACGATAACCAGCTGGTGTTAACCGGCGCGTTAAATGATGTGGGCGACCAGGTACGCAGCAATGTTAAAAACAGCTACCGCGAAGGGCTGGAGTTTGACGGCGCGTTAAGAATCAGCCGGCAATTAACATGGTCGGCAACAGCGGCAATAAGCAGTAATAAGGTTAAAAACTTTCAGCAGTATTTGGTTAATTATGATAACAATACAACCGTTGAATACACTTACAATAAAACAGATATTGCGTTTTCGCCTGATTTTGTTGGTTCAAGCACCATCAGCTACAGGCCAATAATTGGCGGCGAGATAGCTTTGATCAGCAAGTATGTTGGCCGGGAGTATTTGGATAATACCTCAAATATCAATCCGCCGGGCTATGCAGCCGCCGACCCCACCTCAAACCGCTACCTGAACCGTTATTTTTTAAACACGTTGCGGTTTAGCTATAATTTTAAAACGGATTGGGCAAAAAATATCGGCGTGTCCTTATTGGTAAACAATATATTCAGCGTTAAATACGAGTCGAACGGCGCCACCTATCCCGATATTGAAGGCGGAAAAGTAGTGAACTATAACTACTTCTTCCCGCAGGCGCCGGTAAACTTTTTATTAGGGTTAAACCTGAGGTTTTAATGTTATTTATGCACCATTGGCTTCAGCTTTTTAGCGAACAAATTAAGGAGACCGGCCTGATGCAATGGCTTGCCGTTGCATTGGGTGTGGCAGAAGTTTTATTTGCAATTTATGATAACATTTGGCTGTACCCTACGGGTATTGCAGGCACCATCATAGCGATATACCTGTTATTAACTGTGCAACTCTATGCAGATTCGGCTTTAAATGTTTATTACCTGGTAATGAGCATTTACGGCTGGATCCATTGGAGGAGAAAAAAACAAGGCCCGGAGGTTATTATCTCATGGTCAGGTAAAAACGAATGGCTTATCAGTTTGTCTATTGCTATAGGTGGCTGGCTGATTTTATATCTGCTGCTTAAAAATTTCACACCATCCAATGTGCCGGTTTGGGATGCCCTGGTATCATCAACTGCATGGGCAGGGATGTGGCTGCTTGCAAGACGAAAAATAGAAAACTGGATCTTCTTAAATGTTTCAAACTTGTTTGCCATCCCGCTGCTGTTTTATAAACAACTGCCGCTTTTTGCTGCGCTTACTTTGTTTTTGTTTGTAATTGCTTTTTCGGGCTTATATAAATGGATAAAAATTTGCAAAAATCGCCAACAGGCTATAGCTATTTAAAATGGATCCGATGAAAATAGAACATCCGTCAACGCATCTAAACCCAGCTATGGTAAAAACCATCAGAGATTCGGCTTTTAAGGCCGAGCGGCTGGGCAAGATCCCCCCGGATCAACTGGCCATTATTTACGAACAAAAATGGTTTAAGCTGCTTGTTCCGGCTGTTTATTCGGGGCTCGAAAAATCTATTCCCGAGCTAGTCCGACTCGAAGAAAGCATCAGCTGGGCAAACGGAAGCTTGGGCTGGGTGGTTACCTTATGCTGTGG
>Ga0316224_1000863_pt1 | contig 37747 bp, 31 predicted proteins | sample TBH18013metaG_FD_206254 | JGI IMG/M metagenome (GOLD analysis project Ga0316224, IMG submission 206254) | Freshwater microbial communities from Trout Bog Lake, Wisconsin, USA - TBH18013 | ecosystem: Environmental > Aquatic > Freshwater > Lake > Hypolimnion/Profundal zone | place: USA: Wisconsin... | reverse complement strand
TTCGCATTGCAGAAGAACAGCAGCCAAGCCGACAGCCATCAAGCTCACGAAGCACTGGCCGGCAATCTGTGCCGCTGCACCGGTTATGTGAAGATCATCGAGTCGGTCGAGGCCGCCGCCGTCCACTCTTGCCAGGAGGCGGCCCAATGACCGTCAAGATTCCGAAAAACGGTAAGATCGGCGCCCGGACCCCCCTGGTGGACGGGGTCGAGAAGGTGACCGGCAAGGCCAAGTACACCGCCGACATGATGCCTCCCGGCGCCCTGGTGGGCCGCATCCTGCGCAGCCCCGTGGCCCATGGCCGGATCCTGTCCATCGATACCTCGGCGGCCGAGGCCCTGGCGGGGGTGATCTGCGTCTGCACCGGTGCCGAGACGCCGGTTCCCTTCGGCGTGCTGCCCATCGCCGAGAACGAATACCCCCTGGCCCGCGACAAGGTGCGCTATCGCGGCGATCCCGTTGCCGCCGTCGCCGCCATCGACGAGCTTACCGCCGAAAAGGCGCTGGGCCTGATCAAGGTCGAATACGAGGTTCTGCCGGCCTATATGACCCCGAAGGCGGCCATGAAGCCGGGCGCGGTGGCACTGCACGACGATAAACCCAACAATGTGCTGCGCGAGGTCCATGCCGAGTTCGGCGATGTGGAAGCCGCGTTCGCCGAGGCCGATCTGATCCGCGAGAAGACCTATATCTTCGCCGAGGTCAACCACGTCCATATGGAGTTGAACGCCACCCTGGCGGAATACGATCCGGTCCGCGACTGGCTGACGCTGAACACCACCACCCAGGTGCCCTATTACGTCCACCTCAAAGTGGCGGCCTGCCTCCAGATGGACTCGGCCCGCATCCGGGTGATCAAGCCCTATCTCGGCGGCGGCTTCGGGGCGCGGACCGAATGCCTCAGCTTCGAGATCATCGCCGGTCTGCTGGCCCGCAAGGCCAAGGGCACGGTGCGGCTGCTCCAGACCCGCGAGGAGACCTTCATCTCCCATCGCGGTCGGCCGTGGACCGAGGTCAAGATGAAGCTGGGCGTGAAGAAGGACGGCAAGATCACCGCCTGCGCCCTGGAAGCCACCCAGGCCGGCGGCGCCTATGCCGGCTATGGCATCATCACCATTCTTTATACCGGCGCCTTGATGCACGGGCTCTATCACGTCCCGGCCATCAAGCACGACGCCTGGCGGGTTTACACCAATACCCCCCCCTGCGGCGCCATGCGCGGTCACGGCACGGTGGACACCCGTGCCGCCTTCGAGGCGCTGCTGACCGAAATGGCGGAGGAACTGGGCATCGACGCCCTGGCGGTGCGCCAGATCAACCTGATCCAGCAGATTCCCTACACCACCATGTACGCCCAGAAGGTCATGAGTTACGGCCTGCCGGAATGCCTGGAGAAGGTCAAGGCGGCATCGGGCTGGGCCGAGCGGCGCGGCAAGATGCCCAAGGGCCGGGGGTTGGGCGTGGCCTGCTCCCACTTCGTCTCGGGCACCTCCACCCCCAAGCATTGGACCGGCGAACCCCATGCCACCGTCAATCTGAAACTCGACTTCGATGGCGGCATCACCTTGCTGACCGGTGCCGCCGATATCGGCCAGGGCTCGAACACCATGGCCACCCAGGTGGCGGCCGAAGTGCTGGGGGTCAGCCTGGAGCGCATCCGGGTGATTTCCGCCGACAGCGCCCTGACCCCCAAGGATAATGGCAGTTATTCGTCGCGCGTCACCTTCATGGTCGGCAATGCCACCCTGGACGCCGCCGAATCGCTCAAGGCCGTCCTGGTCAAGGCGGCGGCCAAAAAGCTGGACGCCCGCGCCGAAGACATCGAGATCATGGACGAGATCTTCGTGGTTTCGGGCAGCCAGGACCCCGGACTGAGCTTCCAGGAGGTGGTCAAGGCGGCGCTGATCGATACCGGCACCATCACCGTCAAGGGCACCTACACCTGCCCCATCGAGTATCAGGGCGATAAGAAGATCCGGGGCAGCGCCATCGGCGCCACCATGGGCTTCTGCTATGCCGCCCAGGTGGTGGAGGCTTCGGTGGACGAGATCACCGGCAAGGTCACTGCCCATAAGGTGTGGGTGGCGGTGGATGTGGGCAAGGCGCTCAATCCGCTGGCGGTGGAGGGCCAGACCCAGGGAGGGGTCTGGATGGGCATGGGCCAGGCCCTGTCGGAGGAGACCCGCTACGATGACGGCCGCATGCTCCACGGCAATATTCTCGACTATCGCATGCCGACCATGGCGGAAAGCCCCGATATCGAGGTGATCATCGTCGAGAGCATCGATCCCAACGGCCCGTTCGGCGCCAAGGAGGCGTCCGAGGGCATGCTGGCCGGCTTCCTGCCCGCCGTGATGGACGCGGTCTATGAAGCGGCGGGCATCCGCCCCCTGGACTTGCCGCTCTCCCCCGACAAGGTGTTGGAACTGCTTGATGCGAAGGAAGCCGCAGAATGAACATCCTTCCCGATTTCCGCACGCTGCGCCCGGCGACCCTGAGCGAGGCCGTGGCCGCCCTGGCCGGCGAAGGCGCCCAGGCCATCGGCGGCGGTACCGATCTGTTGCCCAATCTCAGGCGCGGCCTCGGCCGGCCGGAGCTGCTGGTGGATCTCACCAGCATCGGCAATCTGGCGGGCATCACCGTCACCGCTGACGGGAGCCTGCGCCTGGGCGCCGGCTCCACCCTGGAATCCATTGCCGAGGATGCCGCCATCCGGGCCGGCTGGCCGGTGATCGCCCAGGCGGCGGAACTGGTGGCGGGGCCGTCCCATCGCGCCGCCGCGACCCTGGGCGGCAATCTGTGCCAGGACACCCGCTGCGTCTTCTACAATCAGAGCGAATGGTGGCGGTCCGGCAACGGCTATTGCCTCAAGCATGACGGCGACAAGTGCCATGTGGTGGTCAAGAGCGACCGCTGCTACGCCACCTATCACGGCGACGTCGCCCCGGCCCTGATGGTGCTGGGGGCCGAGGCCGAGATCGTCGGCCCCAAGGGCAAGCGCCTGCTGCCGCTGGCCGGGATGTTCCGCGAAAGCGGCGCCGACCACCTGACCCTGGACAAGGGCGAGGTGCTGGCGGCGGTGGTGGTTCCGCCCGCCAAGGGGTGGGTGGCGGCCTATACCAAGGTCCGCATCCGTGACGCCATCGACTTTCCCCTGGCGGGGGTCGCGGTGGCGTTGCAGCGCGACGGCGATACCATCGCCGGCCTGCGGTTGGCCATCACCGGCACCAATTCGGCGCCGCTGATGATCGATACCGCCGCCCTGCTGGGCGGAGCCTGGACCGATGCCGCCGCCGAAACCCTGACCCAATCCATCCGCAAGACCGCCAATGTGCTGAAAACCACGGTGGCCGGGGTCAAGTATCGCCGCCGGGTGTTGTTGGCGGTCAGCCGCAAGCTGATGGGCGACCTCTGGAGCGGGGCATAACCGTCATGTGCGTCGATGCCATCCGTTGCGATCCCGCCGATATGGCCGCCGATGACGGCGAGGTGCTGGCGACGGCGCTGCGCTGGCTGGAGGCGGGCCAGCGGGTCGGTCTGGCGGTGGTGCTGTCCACCTGGGGGTCGGCGCCGCGCAGCCAGGGGTCCTATATGGCGGTCAGCCGGGACGGAGCCTTCGCCGGCTCGGTCTCCGGCGGCTGTGTCGAGGCGGCGGTGATCGCCGAGGCCCGCGAGATGGAGGCGGGCGATCCGCCCCGCCTGCTGACCTTCGGGGTCGAGGACGAAACCGCCTGGCAGGTGGGCCTGCCCTGCGGCGGCAATATCCGGGTGGCGGTGTTCCTGCCGGAGCCGGCGCTACTGGAGCGGATCACCGCCTGCCACGCCCGGCGGGTGCCGACCGCCCTGGTGCTCGATCTCTCCACCGGAGGGCAAACCCTGGCGGAGGGCGACGCCGCCATCGACGCCCTGCCCAAGGATGCCGAGGGCGCGTTCGTGCGCGTCCACGAGGCGCCCTGGACCATGATCATCACCGGGGCGGTGCATATCTCCCAGGTGCTGGCCGGCATGGCCCGCTCGGTGGGCTTCGCCGTCACGGTTGTGGACCCCCGGCGGGCCTTCGCCTCGCCCGAGCGTTTTCCCGGAGTGACCCTGATCTGCGGCGAGCCCGACGAAGTGCTGGCCGAGATGACACTGGACCGCCGCACCGCCCTGGTCAGCCTGACCCATGTGCCCCGGCTGGACGATGCGGCGTTGCGCATGGCGCTGGCCTCGCCCGCCTTCTATGTGGGCGCCCTGGGCAGCAGCCGCACCCATGCCAAGCGCTGCCAGCGGTTGGGCGATCGCGGGTTGGACGGGGCGGCGCTGGCCCGCATTTCGGCGCCGGTCGGCCTCGATATCGGCGCCAAGACCCCGGCGGAGATCGCGGTCTCCATTCTGGCCGAGATCATCGCCGCCCGCCGGGGGAAATTGGCGCTGTAGAGCCGGATGTTTTGAGGTCGAATCGCGCCCTAATCCTCGACCACGATCTTGGCCGCCATGGTCTCGTGGCCGCTGCCGCAGAAATTGTCGCAGTGAAAGTCGTAGGTTCCGGCCGTCAGCGGTGGCAGCCGTATCTCGGTGACCTGACCGGGCAGGATGTCGGCGCGGATATGCAGGTCGGGGATGTCGAAACCGTGCAGCCGATCAAGCGCCGTCAGGTCGAGCACCACCGTCTCGCCGGCCTTCACGACGATAACGGCCGGGGCGTAGAAGAAGCGGGTGGCCTTGACCGGGATATGGCGCGGTGAAGAGATCGCCGCCGAGGCGGCAATCCCAAGCAGGCAAAGCAGGGCGGTGGTGACGGCAAGCGGTCTCATGCCTTGATCCCCATTTCATAAAGCTCGTACTTGGCCTTTTGGGGTTCGGCCTCGATGGACCGAAAACCCAGGCCCCGAAACGGCTCGGCCGGGTCCCAGGCGACCGGCGTGCGCTTGGGGGTCGAGCCGGGAGCGGGCAGGGCGAAGATCAGCGATTTGGCGGAGTGATGGGCGATCGCCCCGGTCATGGTGTGGTTTTCCTGATGGATGTGGCCGTAGAACACGGTGACCTGGGGATGGGTCTTGAGAATTTCGATCGCCGCCGCGCCGTCGCGGGTGGCCCAGTCCCATTGCGGATAAAGATCGAACAGCGGCCGGTGGGTCAGCACCACCACCGGCGTGGTCCTGGCCTGGTGGGCCAGGTCGGCGGCGAGCCAATCCAACTGCTCCTTGCCGATCTGGCCGCCGGGGTCGGAAACATTGTCGACGGCGATGAAATGGACCCCTTTGTGGTCGAAACTATAGCGGGTGGGGCCGAAATACTCCTTGAAGGCGGCGCCCCAATCCAGCGAGGCGTCGTGTTCGCCGGCCAGGAACTTGATATCCCTGACGTTAAGGTCGCCGATGATGGTCCTGACCTCGGCCATGCGGCGGCGTCGTTCGGCGTCGTCATCGGTGGTGTGGGTGAGATCGCCGGTGAAGACGACGAAATCCGGCGGCTTGGGCATGGCGTTGACCGCCGCGATCGCCCGCCTGAGGGTGGTCTTGGCCTCGGGATTGGGGGGGCCTTCGAAGCCCCAGTGGAGGTCGGAAAGCTGGACGAAATAGAAGTCCTCGGCCGGCGAGGCGGCTTCGGCCCCCCGCCACAGTCCGGAGGCGAAGACGGCTCCTCCGAAGGCGGACAGGCGGGCGAAGTCGCGGCGGCTGATGTTCGGTCCCATGATGGTCTCCCGATCTGGTGTCCTGTGAAGGGGAGACCGGCATCCCATCTGAAATATTCCCGTCTCCCGGAAATTATTTTTGGGAATAGAATGGCGGTCGCGGCGGTATGGATCTGTGCTGACCATTGTCGCCTCCGTTCCTGGGAGTGAATCGGCTTGCCCGACAGCGCCAGCATCAAACGGTTCGAACGGCTGGTCATGCCGCATCTCGACACGGCCCATAATCTGGCACGTTGGCTGACCCGCGATGACGCCGATGCCGATGACGTGACCCAGGAGGCAATCTTGCGGGCGCTGCGATTCTTTCACGGGTTTGATGGCGGAGAGGATGCGCGGCCCTGGCTGCTGGCCATTCTGCGCAACACCTGCCTCGACTGGCTGCGCCGCAACCGCCCCGCCGCCATGGTGGGCGACGGCGAGGCGGTGCTGGAGTGTCTGCAATCGGCCGACGACGATCCTGAGCGGGCGGCGTTGCGTCATGACGAGTCCAGCCGGGTGGATCGGGCGGTGGCGGCCCTGCCGGTGGAGTTCCGCGAGGTGATCGTGTTGCGCGAGTTCGAGGGCCTGTCCTACAAGGAGATCGCCGGGATCATCGGTGCCCCCATCGGGACGGTGATGTCGCGTCTGGCCCGCGCCCGGGCGTTGCTGCGTCGCGCCCTGGGATCCACATTGGCGGAGGACGGCCATGCGGTGTGAGCAGGCGGCGGAGCGGATCGGCGCCTGGATCGATGGCGAGCTGGATGCCGCCGCCGTGGCGGAGCTGGAGCGGCATCTGCAGGACTGTGCCGCCTGCGCCGGGCTGGCCGACGCGCAGCGCGCCCTTGGCCGGACCTTGGCGGCGGCCAGTCGCTTTGTCGCGTCGCCGTCCCTGCGCGCCCGTCTCGATGACGCGCTGCGCCGGGAGGAGAACGGGACGGCGACGCCGGTTTCGTCCCGCCGGTGGTATCGCTTCGCCCTGCCGGTGGTGTCGCTGGCCGGTCTGGCCGCCAGCCTGCTGTTGTTGCTCTCGGTTCCATCGGCCCAGAACCGCGTGGCCGACGAGGTGGTGAGCAACCATCTGCGGTCGTTGCTGGTTTCCGAGCATCTGGTGGACGTGCCGTCCTCCGACCAGCACACGGTCAGGCCCTGGTTTAACGGCCGGCTGGACGTCGCGCCGCCGACGCCGGATCTCAGCGCCCAGGGTTTCGATCTGATCGGAGGGCGGCTGGACTATCTCGACCATCAGCGCAGCGCCGCGGTGGTCTACAGGCATGGACGGCATGTCATCAACCTGTTCGTCCTGGCGGCGCCGGGACGCGCCGATCAAGGGCCGACCATGGTGGAGGATCGCGGCTACGCTGTGGTGACCTGGATCAGCAAGGGCGTGGGCCATTGGGCGGTATCCGATCTCAATGCCGCCGAGTTGCGCCGCTTTGCCGATTTGCTGGTCGCCACCGGGAAATAGCCGGATATGGGGCTCGGCGCTCTAGGCTGAAAATACGCCGCTGCCCGGGGCAAAGGATCAGAAATTCAGTTCGCATTACGTTCACAAATGAATTGTGAGTGGCCTCACACAAGCGGCGGAATGTGAGTCATTTCTGCAACATCCAGGACTCTTGAACTGAAAAAGTGGGGGTGTCGGTTCTGTACTTGTTGACGGCTTGAATCCGCCTGTGATTCTATCCGCACCATGTTACAGGAACTTCGCCGCCGTTTCAGTCATGTCGCGGGCCCGCTGATCGGGTTGAGTGCCGTGGCCTATTTTGCCTACCACACGGTGGAAGGCGATCGCGGCATCCTGGCCTATGGGCGCCTCCACGATGACATTCTCGACGCCGAGATGCAGTTGGCCAAGGTCTCGTCGGAGCGGCAGGAGATGGAGCATCGCGTGCTGCTGCTGCGGCCCGATCACCTCGATCCCGACATGTTGGAAGAACGCGCCCGCATCATGCTCAATATGGGCCGTGACGGCGAAGTGGTCGTCTTCGACAAAAAGCGGTAAGTGCCTCCGTTGCGGACCAGCAATGGATGTTATCCGCTCACTCTTCGTGAGGGAAACGACTTCTGCGTTTTCCACCAGTCCCAATACGTGCCGGGATTCTAATTTTCCTTGGCGTTATCAGGTCTTCACCGGATTGCCGCGGCTGGCGGCATTCCTTTAACTCATCAGAAGCTGATAATTCCGAGGGGATTTATCCGTGCCCCGTGAAGTCAATTGTCTTCCTCGCCGTATCAAGACTCTCCTGGATCTTATCAATCGGGGAGAGATGGAATCCATGGCCCGGATGATCGGCGAGAGCGTGGACTGTCCCCATAGGGCCGGGTGTGATGTGGGCGATGCCTGCGTGCGCATTCATGCCGCTTTCCTGCCGCTGGCACCGACCGGCTGATTCCCCCTTTCCATTTGCCGTTGTTATCCCCACATCAGACTCGATTCCCCTGTTCGGGCGGCGGGCGGCGTGGGTCATGGCGCGGGGGGAGGGGTGGTTTCAGAGGGTGCTGCGTCAGGAAGAGCCAAATTAACCACAATGAAGTTAATCAACCTGTGTGCGGCGCAGCATAAGGGTTTCATGGCAGGAAAGTGCTTGTGAAATAGGGAAGGTTGGTTTACCTATATCCAGCGTTCGATGATTCGTGCTTGCGGGAGGAACCATGGTTGCCAAGAAAAAGGAACGGGGCGGGTCCGAGCCGGCCCCCAAGGACCTCGTCCGCTATTATCGCGAGATGCTGCTGATTCGCCGTTTCGAGGAAAAGGCGGGCCAGCTTTACGGCATGGGGCTGATCAACGGCTTCTGTCACCTCTATATCGGCCAGGAGGCGGTGGTGGTGGGTATGCAGGCGGCGGCCGGCGCCGCCGATTCCTGCATCACCAGCTATCGCGACCACGGCCACATGCTGGCCTGCGGCATGGATCCCAAGGGGGTGATGGCGGAACTGACCGGGCGCATCGGCGGCTATTCGCGCGGCAAGGGCGGCTCCATGCATATGTTCAGCCGGGAAAAGCGTTTTTATGGCGGCCACGGCATCGTCGGCGCCCAGGTTCCCTTGGGGACCGGTCTCGGTTTCGCCCACAAATACACCAAGGACGGCGGGGTGGCGCATGTCTATTGCGGCGACGGAGCGGTCAATCAGGGCCAAGTCTACGAAAGCTTCAACATGGCGTCACTGTGGCATCTGCCGGTGGTGTTCGTGATCGAGAACAACAAATACGCCATGGGCACCTCGTCCATCCGCCACGCCGCCGGTCAGGAATTGTTCAAGCGCGGCGCCGCCTACGGCATTCCCGGCGAGGCGGTCGACGGCATGAGCGTCATCGCCGTGCGTGCCGCCGCTGCCCGCGCCCTGGAGCATGCCCGCTCGGGCCAGGGGCCGTACATCCTGGAGATGATGACCTATCGCTATCGCGGCCACTCCATGTCCGATCCGGCCAAGTACCGGAGCAAGGAGGAGGTGACCAAGATGCGCGAGCAGCACGACCCCATCGATCAGCTCAAGGAAAAGCTGCTGGCCGACGGGGTGATCGATGAAGCCGGCCTCAAGGAGCTCGACCGCGAGGTCAAGGCGCTGGTCACCGAGGCGGCCGAATTCGCCCAGGCCAGTCCCGAGCCGGATCCGTCCGAGCTGTGGACCGATGTGCTGATCGAAGCGCAAGGCGTGCCATCCGTTACCGCATGAGTCGCGTTGCCGCCGAAATTGGCGGAATGACAGGAGAAAAGTGATGAGCGTAGCGGAGCTACGGTCGAGATTTTCGACACATCAGTCGGCCAATTTCGGCGCTAATTCCTCGCGTGTGGGCTTCGCCCACCCCTCGCATTTGCTCGGGGCCGCCCTGCGGGCGTCGTTTGCCCCTTCGGGGCGGCACCGCGGCCATGTGCTAACTGATGACACGCCCTAGGGGGGAAACCGATGCCGATTCAAATTCTGATGCCCGCCCTGTCCCCGACCATGACCGAGGGCAAGCTCGCCAAATGGCTCAAGTCCGAGGGCGACGCCGTCAAATCCGGGGATGTCCTGGCCGAGATCGAGACCGATAAGGCCACCATGGAACTGGAATCCATCGAGGACGGCGTGGTGGGCCGTATCCTGGTCGCAGCCGGCACCGAGGGGGTGGCGGTCAATACCGTCATCGCCGTGCTGCTGGGCGAGGGCGAGGATGTGTCCACCCTGTCCGCCGCCGCCGCTCCGGTTGCGGCCGCGGCACCCGTTGCCGCCGTCGTGGCCGTTGCCGCCGCTCCGGCGGCGCTGCCGCCTGCCGCTCCCGACGAGAAGGTCTATGCCAGCTTCAAGCGCCAGACGGTGCGCGAGGCGCTGCGCGATGCCATGGCCGAGGAAATGCGGGCCGATCCCACCGTGTTCCTGCTGGGCGAGGAAGTGGCCCAGTATCAGGGCGCCTACAAGGTCAGCCAGGGCTTGCTGGACGAGTTCGGCGCCGAGCGGGTGATCGACACCCCCATCACCGAGATGGGCTTCGCCGGTCTCGCCTGCGGCGCCGGCTATGCCGGGTTGCGGCCCATCGTCGAGTTCATGACCATGAACTTTTCCATGCAGGCCATCGACCACGTCATCAATTCGGCGGCCAAGACCCTGTACATGTCGGGCGGACAACAGTCGTGCTCCATCGTGTTTCGCGGCCCCAACGGCGCCGCGTCGCGGGTCGGCGCCCAGCACAGCCAGGATTACGCGTCGTGGTACGCCCATTGTCCGGGGCTGAAGGTGGTGGCGCCGTGGAGCGCCGCCGATGCCAAGGGGCTGCTTAAGGCCGCTATCCGCGATCCCAATCCGGTGGTGTTCCTGGAAAACGAACTGCTCTACGGCCAAAGCTTCGATCTGCCCGATGATCCCGACTTCGTCCTGCCCATCGGCAAGGCCAAGATCGAACGCGCCGGCGCCCATGTGACCATCACCGCCTATTCGCGCATGGTCCAGGTGGCGCTGGATGCCGCCGAGCTGCTGAAGGCCGAGGGGATTGAGGCCGAGGTGATCAATCTGCGCTCGATCCGGCCGCTGGACATCGCCACCATCGTCGGTTCGGTCAAGAAGACCAACCGCATCGTCAGCCTGGAAGAGGGCTGGCCGGTGGCCGGTATCGGCGCCGAGATCGCGGCGGTGATGATGGAGCATGCCTTCGACTGGCTGGACGCGCCGGTGGTGCGGGTCTGCGGCGCCGACGTGCCCATGCCCTATGCCGGCAATCTGGAGAAGCTGGCCCTGCCGCAGATCGAGCAGGTGGCCGGGGCCGCCCGCGCCGTCTGCTATCGCCCATAATCAAGAGGGGGGATGTTCCATGCCTGTGCAAATTCTGATGCCCGCCCTCTCGCCGACCATGACCGAGGGCAATCTGGCCAAATGGCTGAAGGCCGAGGGCGATGCCGTCAAATCCGGCGACATCCTGTGCGAGATCGAGACCGACAAGGCCACCATGGAGTTCGAGGCCGCCGATGAGGGCGTGCTCGGCAAGATCCTGGTGTCCGGCGGCAGTTCGGGGGTCAAGGTCAACCAGCCCATCGCCGTGCTGCTGCTGGATGGCGAGGACGCCTCGGCCCTGGCCGGGGTTGTCGCCACCGTTTCCGCGCCTGCTACCGCAGTTGCGACCGTTCCGGCTGCGATTCATTCCGCCGCTCCCGCTGCCCCGGCCACCCCTGCCGCCGCGGCCGGCGACCGGGTATTCGCCAGCCCGCTGGCCCGGCGCATCGCCAGGGACGGCAAGCTGGATCTGACGGCGGTCAAAGGCTCCGGTCCCCATGGCCGGATCGTCAAGGCCGATGTGGAGGCCGCCATGGCCGCCGGTCCGGCCGTCCCGGTCGCCATGGTTCCAGCGGCGCCGCCGCCTGCCGCCGCCGTTCCGGCGGCCGTCGCCAGTCCGTTCGAGCCGGCTTTCGAGGCGATTGCCAACTCCTCCATGCGCAAGGTCATCGCCCGCCGCCTGACCGAGGCCAAATCCACCATTCCTCATTTCTACCTGTCGGTGGATTGCGAACTGGACGCCCTGCTGAAGGTGCGGGCCGAGCTGAACTCCCGCTCCGATGCCCACAAGCTGTCGGTCAACGACTTCGTGGTCCGCGCCGTGGCGCTGGCGCTGCGGAAGGTGCCGGCCGCCAATGCGTCGTGGGGCGAGGAGGCGATCAAACGCTATACCGATGTGGATATCTCGGTGGCGGTGGCCACCCCCAACGGCCTGATCACTCCCATCGTCCATCACGCCGATCACAAGGGGCTGGCCCAGATCTCCAACGAGATGAAGGCCCTGGCCGCCAAGGCCCGCGACGGCAAGCTGAAGCCCGAGGAGTTCCAGGGCGGCGGCTTCACCATCTCCAATCTCGGCATGTTCGGGGTCAAGGAATTCGCCGCCATCATCAATCCGCCCCAGGGCTGCATCCTGGCGGTGGGAGCCGGCGAGCAGCGCCCGGTGGTCAAGGCCGGCGCTTTGGCGGTGGCGACGGTGATGACCGTCACCCTGTCGGTGGATCACCGGGTGGTGGACGGCGCGGTGGGAGCCGAGTTCCTCGCCGCCTTCAAGACGCTGATCCAAGATCCGCTCTCCATGCTGCTTTAGGGCCTGTTGACATTTACCGCATGAAACGCGCTGCTGGAGGAAATGGTGATATGGCAGGAGAAAAGCGATGAGCGTAGCGGCGCTACGGTCGAGATTTTCGACGCCCCAGAGCGCCATTTCCTCCGCAGCCCGGAGGGACACGGCGATTTTGGCGCCCAGGTTCGTTGACCGTCGCTCGTGGACATCCAGTCCACGTCGCTCCGGTCGCCTGCCCGGACGCCAAAATCCCTCGCGTCGCGCTCATGTGCTTAATGTCAACAGGCCCTAGGACGACGGTCATGGTGGTCAGCGCGGTCAAGGCCGCTTTCGACAGTCTCAAGGCCGATTTTCGCGACGGACGCTTTCCGGTGGTGGCGGGGCGATTGGCCGGAGAGTCCCTGGTCTGGGGCGACCGCCTGCTCGGTCTGTTTCGCACCGCCGGCCGGGGCGAACTGGCGGCGGTCGACAGTCTGGCCCGGTTCTGGGTGCTGCGCTATCGCGGCATGCCGGTTCCGGCCGATCTGACCGGTGCCCCGGCCGGGGTGGGTTTTGTGCTGGCCTTCACCGCCTTTCCCTATCTCGACGTGATGATGGAGGCCTGGGAATTGAGCGAGCCGGTGGCGGCGGACGCAGGGGATTGCCTGCGGCTGCACTGCCTGTTCGACGGAGCCGATGAGGGCAGCGTCGTCACGGCGGAACGGGTTGGGGGCGGCTGGCGCTTCGACATGATGCCGCTCTACCGCGACAAGGTCCGTGCCCTCGACACCTTCATCGCCTCCCGGTTCCAGGGCGATTTCGATGCCTTTCTCGGCCACTACGTCGCCGAACACGACCTGGATTTCCACCTCGACCAAGCGTGGCGTCCCTTGGCTGGCGCCTGAACCATAAGATCTGGAGGAAGCGGGATATGGGGGTGCGGATCAGGGACTTTCCTCGGCCGCCGGGAATGCCGGTGACGCCGTTTCCGGTGGGAAACGCCGCTGATCGCTCGGTGTTGTCCGGGCTGATCGCCATGATCGAGAACAATCCGGCCTTCTGTAATCGCGGTGTCCTGCCGGAAGAGCAGGAACGCTGCTACCGCGCCGTGGTCGATGCCCAGCACCTGATCGTCGGCACGGCGGAACTGCTGCCGCCCGATGCCCCCGCCCTGGATCTGCTGGCTGCCATGCGCTGCGCCTGCCGCAAATACATCCAGGAAGCCGAGGCCTGGGATCGCCGTACCGGCCGCCGCTTCCAGATCCCGACCTTCGTGTTCTACCAGTTGCTCGGAGCCTTCCGGGAACTGCTCGGCGTCCATGTCTGGCGCCTGGGCGAGGCCTACGATATCGAGGTCGAAGGCCGCCTCAGCATGATCTTTTCCGGCGCCTCGGAATGATGCGGCGGGTTTCGATAGTCCGTTTAGGGGAGAGATTCTATGGCCGATAACAGCTTCGACCTCGTCGTCATCGGGGGTGGTCCCGGCGGCTATGTCGCCGCCATCCGCGCCGCCCAACTGGGCATGAAGACCGCGCTGATCGAGCGCGAGCATCTCGGCGGCATCTGCCTCAACTGGGGCTGCATCCCGACCAAGGCGCTGCTGCGCTCGGCCGAGGTCTATCGCCAGATGCAGCATGCCGCGTCCTACGGCCTGTCGGCCGGTCAGGTGGGGTTCGACCTCGGCAAGGTGGTGGCGCGGTCGCGAGGCGTGTCGGCCCAATTGCAGGCCGGGGTCAAGCATCTGCTCAAGAAGAACAAGGTCACGGTGATCGAAGGCAGCGCCAGCCTGGCCCAACTGGACGCCAAGGGCGGCGGAACGGTCGCCATCGCCGGCAAGGACAGCGTCTCGGCGCCGCATATCATCCTGGCCACCGGCGCACGGGCGCGGGTCCTGCCGGGGCTGGAACCCGACGGCAAGTTCATCTGGAGCTACAAGGAGGCCCTGGTCCCCGATACCATGCCCAAGCGCCTGCTGGTGATCGGCTCCGGTGCCATCGGTATCGAGTTCGCCAGCTTTTTCAATGCCTTGGGGGCCGAGGTCACCGTGGTCGAGATGATGGACCGGGTCCTGCCGGTGGAGGACGAGGAAATCTCCGCCATGGCCCGCAAATCCTTCGAGAAGCAGGGGATGAAGATCCTGACCTCCGCCACCCTCAAGGGGATCACCAAGGCCGCCGCCACCGTCACCGTCGCGGTCGAGGCCGGCGGCGCCGGGCACGAGATCGTGGTCGACCGGGTCATCACCGCCATCGGCATCGTCGGCAATGTGGAAAATATCGGCCTGGAAGGCACCCGGATCAAGGTCGAGAAGACCCACATCGTCACCGATCCCCATTGCCGCACCGGCGAGAAGGGCATCTATGCCATCGGCGACATCGCCGGGGCGCCGTGGCTCGCCCACAAGGCCAGCCACGAGGCCATCATCTGCGTCGAGACGATCAAGGGATTGCCCGATGTTCATCCGCTGGACATGGGCAAGATTCCCGGCTGCACCTATTGCCATCCCCAGGTGGCCTCGGTGGGGCTGTCCGAAGCCAGGGCCAAGGCCAAGGGCTATCAGGTCAAGGTCGGCCGCTTCCCCTTCATGGCCAACGGCAAGGCCATCGCCCTGGGCGAGACCGAAGGCATGATCAAGACGGTGTTCGACGCCAAGACCGGCGAATTGCTCGGCGCCCACATGATCGGCGCCGAGGTCACCGAGATGATCCAGGGCTATGTGGTCGCCAAGACCCTGGAAACCACCGAGGCCGAGTTGATGCACACCATCTTCCCCCATCCGACCCTGTCGGAAATGATGCACGAATCGGTGCTTGACGCCTATGGACGCGCTGTTCATATGTGAAAACAGCGGCGGTTCTCAAATCGTGGCCGGAACGCGGGGGGGAGGGTGTGCTGTCAGCTAGCACATGGCCGGGTTGCGGCAAAATTGGCCGACTGATACGTCGAAAACCTCGACCGTAGCTCCGCTACGCTCATCGCTTTTCTCCTGTCATTCCGCCAATTTTGCCAGCAACGCGACTCATGCGGTAACTGACGACACGCCCTGGGTCACGCCCGCGTTTTCGATTCCGGGGGAGGTTTTTCTTGACCTCTTGTCTGCAGAGGACAATATCGAGTCATGAGTGATCACCCTCCCCTCCGCCACCCTGAAAAGGCCCACAAGCCCGACAATCCCAGCCCGCGCAAGCCGGCCTGGATCCGGGTCAAGGCCCCGACCTCGGAAGAGGCGGCGGAGGTGCGCCGGCTGATGCGGGACAAGAACCTGCACACCGTCTGCGAGGAGGCGGCCTGTCCCAATATCGGCGAATGCTGGAAGCACAAGCACGCCACCTTCATGATCCTGGGCGATACCTGCACCCGCGCCTGCGCCTTCTGCAACGTCAAGACCGGCAAGCCCGGCGGCGTCGACCTGACCGAGCCGGACAATCTGGCGGACTCGGTCAAGGCCATGGGCCTCAAGCATGTGGTGATCACCTCGGTGGATCGCGATGACCTGGCCGATGGCGGCGCCTTCCAGTTCGTCGCCTGCATCGCCCGCATCCGCGCCACCTCGCCCGGCTGCACCATCGAGGTGCTGACCCCCGACTTCCGCGACAAGCGGGGGGCGGTGGAGCAGGTGGCCGCCGCCAAGCCGGACGTGTTCAACCACAATCTGGAGACGGTTCCCCGGCTCTATCCCGGCATCCGTCCCGGGGCGCGCTATTTCGAATCCCTGCGTCTGCTGCAAAGGGTCAAGGATGCTGACCCATCTATCTTCACCAAATCCGGCATCATGGTCGGGCTGGGCGAAACCCGGGCGGAAGTGCTTCAGGTGATGGACGATATGCGCTCGGCCGGGGTGGAGTTCATGACCATCGGCCAGTATCTGCAACCGACCCTCAAGCATGTGGCGGTGGATCGCTATGTCACCCCGGAGGAGTTCGACGACTACCGGGCCTCGGGCCTGGCCAAGGGCTTCCTGATGGTGGCGGCGACACCGCTGACCCGCTCGTCGCACCATGCCGACCGGGATTTCGAGGCCCTGCGGGCCGAGCGCCTCCGCCGTCGGGATGGTGCCTGATGCCTACCCATGCCGAGCAGCGGGTGCTGCCCTATAGCCAGGAGCAGATGTTCGCGCTGGTGGCCGATGTGGAGCACTATCCTGAATTCCTACCCTGGTGCGTGGCGTCGCGCATCCGCCGGCGCGAGGGCGAGGTGTTCTTCGCCGATCTGGTGATCGGCTTCAAGATGGTGCGCGAGCGCTTCACCTCCAAGGTGACGCTGGCGCGGCCGGATCGGGTCGATGTCACCTATACCGAGGGGCCGTTTCACCACCTCAACAATCACTGGGTGTTCAAGCCCTTGCCCGATGGCGGCACAGAAATCGACTTCTACGTGGATTTCGAGTTCCGCTCCAAGCTGCTCCAGACCCTGATCGGGGCGCTGTTCAACGAGGCGGTCAAGATGATGGTCTCGGCGTTCGAGAAGCGCGCCAGGCAGCTCTACGGCTGACCTGATCCGATCTCGCCCATACGGGCCGCCGGCTCCCCATGACGTGCCCTAATATATTGATGAGAGACGGATTCAGCTTCTCGGGCGAATCGCCTGCGCGATTCGACCTCAAACCATCCGGCTCTAGGGCGGTGACGCGAAATCTTCCAGGGCGGCGGTTTTGTTCAAGGTGATCTGGCCGCGTCCCAGGGTGACGATGCCCACTTGTTCCCACTTGGACAGCACCTTGTTGACGCTTTCCCGGCTGATCCCCAGATGGTCGGCCACTTCCTGCTGCGACAGCCGGATGGTGACCGGACCGGTGGGGTGGTCGCGGGTGCCCAGCGTCGAGTCCAGCATCAGCAGATGCTTGGCCAGGCGCGAGGGCAGCGACAGAAACACCACATCCTCCAGCAGATCGTCGGCGCGCCGCACCCGGTCGCACAGCACGGTCAGCAGATGCAGGGCCTGGATGGGGTGACGCTGGAGAAAGGCGATGACGTCCCTGCGTTCCAGCGCCAGCAGGTCGCTGGCCTCCATGGCGGTGGCGTCGGCCGAACGGACGCCGCCATCAAGGACGGCGATTTCGCCGAACAACTCGCCCGGCTTGATCATGCCATAGGTGACTTCACGTCCCTCCACCGACAAGACGCCGATGCGAATCAAGCCCTTGGCCACCAGATAGAGGCGGTCGCCGGGGTCTCCCTTGGAAAACAGCACGGCGCGGGCTTCGACCCGGACATTCTTGGCCTTGACGGCCAACTCATCGAGCAGCGTCGCCGGAATGGCGGAGAACAGCGGCGTCACCGCCAGCATTTCGCGGCGCCGTTGGACGGTATCGGTCATGAACGCAATGAGCTCCTCAGCCGGTGATGCCGCGCCGCTTCAGCCACGGCGTCAAGACTCCGATCATACCGCTGCGGAACAGCAACACGCAAATTACGAAAATTCCCCCCTGGATGATGGTCACCCATGAGCCGACTTCGGATAGGTAATTCTGGATCGCCACCACCAGGAAAGCCCCCGTGGTCGGGCCGAACACGGTGCCGACCCCGCCCAGCAGGGTCATCAGCACCACTTCCCCCGAGGCGTGCCAGTGAATATCGGTCAGCGAGGCCAATTGGAACACCAAGGCCTTGAGGGACCCGGCCAGCCCGGCCAGCGCGGCCGACAGGACGAAGGCCAGCAGCTTGTAGCGGTCGACCTGATAGCCCAGCGAAATGGCGCGCGGCTCGTTGTCGCGGATGGCTTTCAGCACCTGGCCGAACGGCGAGGTGACGATGCGCTGGATCAGCAGCAGCGCGGCGACGAACACCGCCAGCACGAAGTAGTACATGGCCATGGTGTCGTTGAGATCGATCAGCCCCAGCAGATGGCCGCGCGGCACGCCTTGGATGCCGTCCTCGCCATGGGTGAACGGCGCCTGCACCGCCACGAAATACATCATCTGCGAGAAGGCCAGGGTCACCATGGCGAAATAGATGCCCGAGCGGCGGATGGCGAGCCAGCCGGTGATCGCCCCCAGCACGGCGGCGGTGGCGACGCCGGCCAGGATCGCCAATTCCGGGGTCAGGCCCCATTCCTTGGCGGCGTGGGCGGTGACATAGGCGGAAAAGCCGAAAAACATGGCATGTCCGAAGGACAGCAGGCCGACATAGCCCAGCAGCAGGTTGAAGGCGGCGGCGAACAGGCCGAAGCACAACCCCTTCATCAGGAAGATGGGATAGATCCCGAACGGCGCGATGAGCGCCAGGGCGATCAGCACCACCACCAGGGTGGTCTGCGGGGTGAGTCGGGTCATGGCGTCAGCTCCGCTTTCCGAACAACCCGGCCGGCTTGATCATCAAGACGATGGCCATGACCACGAAAATCACCGTGCTGGCCGCTTCCGGGTAGAATACCTTGGTCAATCCCTCCACCAAACCCAGCATGAAGCCGGTGATGACGGCGCCGAGGATCGACCCCATGCCGCCGATGACCACCACTGCGAAGACCACGATGATCAGGTTGGACCCCATCTGCGGGTTGACCGAATAGATCGGCGCGGCCAGGACGCCGGCGATGGCGGCCAGGGCGACGCCGAAGCCGTAGGTCAGGGTCACCATCACCGGGACGTTGATGCCGAACGCCTGGACCAGGGCCGGGTTTTCGGTGGCGGCACGTAAGTAAGCGCCCAGCTTGGTCTTCTCGATCAGCAGCCACGACCCCAGGCACAGGACCAGCGACGCCCCCACCACCCAGCCGCGATAGATGGGCAGGAACATGAAGCCCAGATTCCAGCCGCCGGCCAGTTCCTTGGGCACGGCGTAGGGCATGCCGGAAATGCCATAAAGCTGGCGGAAGACGCCTTCGATGATCAGCGCCAGTCCGAAGGTCAGCAGCAAGCCATAGAGGTGATCCAGCTTGTAGAGCCGCCGCAGCATGGTCCGCTCGATCACCATGCCGAAGATGGCGACCACGATGGGGGTCACGATCAGGGCGGTCCAATATCCCATGCCGCAGAGGTTGAGCAGCAGCCAGGCGACGAAGGCCCCCATCATGTAAAGGGCGCCGTGACTGAAATTGACGATGTTGAGAAGGCCGAAAATCAGCGCCAGCCCCAGACTGAGCATGGCGTAGAACGCGCCGTTGATGAGTCCGAGCAGCAATTGCCCGAACAACGCCTGAACCGGTATTCCAAGAATCGTCATCATGGCGTGACAGGTTCCCCCCTTTGGCTCACGGCGCCGGGCCGGCCGGCGCCGTGATCGACCCTATTTCTTGACGAGCGCGCAGGTGCTTTCGGCCAGCGGCTGGAACGCCTCGTCGGCCGGAATGGTGCGCAGGATCTTGTAGTAATCCCATGGCCCCTTGGACTCGGCCGGGGTCTTGACCTCGGCGAGATACATGTCGTGGACCATGCGGCCGTCGGCCCGGAGCTTGCCGTTCTTGGCGAAGAAGTCGGCGATGGGCAGTTCGCGCATCTTGTCGGCGACCTTGATGCCCTCATCGGTCTTGGCGGCCTGGACCGCCTTCAGGTAGTGCATCACCGAGGAATAGACGCCGGCCTGGACCATGGTGGGCATCTTGCCCTTCATGCGGGCGCCGAACCTCTTGGCGAAGGCGCGGGTGCCGTCATCCATGTCCCAATAAAAGCCGGTGGTCAGCTGCATGCCCTGGGCGGTGTCGAGGCCCAGCGAATTGACGTCGGAGATGAACACCAGCAGGCCGGCCAGCTTCTGGCCGGCCTGGGTGATGCCGAACTCCTTGGCCTGCTTGATGGCGTTGATGGTGTCGGAACCGGCATTGGCCAGGCCGATGATCTTGGCGCCCGACCCCTGGGCCTGCAGCAGGAAGGACGAGAAATCGGAATTGGGGAAGGGGTGGTTGACCGCGCCCAGGACCTTGCCGCCATTGGCCTTGACCACCCGCTCGGTCTGGGCCTGCAGGCTCTGGCCGAAGGCGTAGTCGGCGGTCAGGAAGAACCAGGTGTCGCCGCCCTGCTTGACCACGGCGGTGCCGGTGCCGACCGCCAGGGCATAGGTGTCGTAGGTCCAGTGGAAGCCGGTGGCCGAACACTGGGCATTGGTCAGCACGGTGGAGGCGGCGCCGGAATTGATGTCGATCTTGCCCTTTTCGCGCGACACTTCGCGCACCGCGACGGCGGCGGCGGTGGTGACCAGATCGAAGATGGCGTCGACGCCCTCGTTCTCGTACCATTTGCGGGCGGTGGAGGAGGCGATGTCGGCCTTGTTCTGGTGGTCGGCGGAGACGACCTCGATGGGCATGCCGTTGAGCTTGCCGCCGAAATCCTCCACCGCCATCTTGGCGGCCTCCACCGAGCCTTGCCCGGCCAGATCGGAATAGGTGCCCGACAGATCGGTCAGCACGCCGATCTTGACCTTGTTGTCGCTGTACTGGGCCTGGGCCATGCCGGCCGACAGGGCCAGGGCGGCGGCGCTGAGCAGCAATCGTTTCATTATCATCGCGATGACCTCCCGTTGGTGTTTTTGGGGTTCAGACTCCGAGATAGCTTTTCAGCTTGTCCATATTGGCTGCCAGATCCCGGTTGGGGATCATGTCGATCACCCGGCCGTGCTCGACCACGTAATGCCGGTCGGCGACGGTGGCGGCGAAGTGGAAGTTCTGCTCCACCAGCAAGATGGTGAAGCCCCGCTTGCGAAGCTCGCGGATGATGGCGCCGATATGCTGGACGATCACCGGGGCCAGCCCTTCGGTGGGTTCGTCCAGCAGCAGCATCTCGGCCCCGGTGCGCAGGATGCGGGCGATGGCCAGCATCTGCTGCTCGCCGCCCGACAGTTTGGTGCCTTGGCTGTTGGCGCGCTCGGCCAGACGGGGAAAGAGCTGGTAGACCTCGTCCAGCGCCATGCCGCCCGGCTTGATGATGGGCGGCAGCACCATGTTCTCGCGCACCGACAGGGAGGCGAAGATGCCGCGCTCTTCCGGGCAATAGGCCAGGCCCAGACGGGCGATCTTGTTGGAGGCCAGGGCGATGGTCTCGACCCCGCCATAGCGGATCGAGCCGGCGCGCTTGGCGACGATGCCCATGATCGAGCGCATGGTCGAGGTCTTGCCGACGCCGTTGCGCCCCAGCAGGGTCACCACCTCGCCCTTGGGAACCTCGAAACTCATGCCGTGCAGCACATGGGACTCGCCGTAATGGGCGTGCAGATCCTTGACCGAGAGCAGGATGTCAGGCATGCCCGGACCCCATATAGGCTTCGACGACCTCGGGATTGGCGGAGACTTCGGCGTAGCTGCCCTCGGCCAGGACATGGCCCAGCTTCAGCACCGTGATGGTGTCGGACAGATCGGCGACCACCGACAGATTGTGCTCGACCATCAGAATGGTGCGGTTGGCGGCGACCCGGCGGATCAATTCGGCGGTGCGCTTGACATCCTCGGTGCCCATGCCCGCCATGGGTTCGTCCAGCAGCAGCATTTCCGGGTCGAGGGCCAGGGTGGTGGCGATCTCCAGGGCCCGTTTGCGGCCATAGGACAATTCTCCGGCGGGGGTATCGCGGTAGGGGCCGATGCCGACCGCCTCGATCAAGTCTTCCGCCTGCCGGTTGAGGCTGTCGAGGCAGGTCCCGGAACGCCAGAAGTGGAACGAGGTCCCCTGCGTCCGCTGCAGCGCCACCCGGACATTCTCCATCACCGTCAGATGCCCGAACACGGCGGAAATCTGGAAGGAGCGGACCATGCCCTGGCGGGCGATGGCGGCGGGCTGGGTCGGGGTGATATCGCGGCCGTTGAACAGAATCTGCCCGCGCGACGGCGTCAGGAATTTGGTCAGCAGATTGAAGCAGGTGGTCTTGCCCGCCCCGTTGGGGCCGATCAGGGCATGGACGGTATGTCGTCGGACCCGCAGGTTGACGTCGGATACCGCGACGAAACCCTTGAACTCCTTGGTCAAGGAGCGGGTCTCGACAATGAAGTCATCTCCCATGGACACCTCCCGCGGGTGTTCCCCAAGGACTCTCGTATGGTGGCGCCAGGCGCCGTCATACCCGCCCCCTGATTATTATTATTAAAGTAGGCCATCATTTCCCGGTGCTGTCAAAGCTTCCGACAAGCTTCCGACCGGCATCCGGAACCCAGCCCAAGGATACGAGCTAACGTCCACCGGCCAACGACAGGACATGAGACACGGAGGGTACGGACGCCGCTTCGCGGTGCGGGTTGATCGTCGTCCCTTTTTCGTATTTCTCCGTGCGCGGCGCGCCAGCGCCGCATCCGTGTCTTCCGTGTTTCTGGAAAATCGTTACAGCCGGCAACGGCCGGTTCCTCAACTCGGCTGTCCGCGTCAGCCCATGTGGTGCAGGCGGTCGAGATACTGGTCGACCTCGGTGCGCATGACCGCCGCCTTGATGGACAGGGCGTCGGCCGAGCGGTTGAGTTCGCCGGCGGCGCTGCTGGAGACGCCCAGCGCCTCGATGGCGCTGTTGACCGAGGCGGTCACCGCCTTGGCGCCGGAGGCCGCCTCGGCCACGTGGCCGGCGATGGTGGAGGTGGCATTGGTCTGGGCCTCCACCGAATGGCGGACTTCAGTGGCGACCTCGTTGATCCCCGCCACCGAATCGACGGTGCGGTTGATGGTGGCGACGGCCTCGGTGGTGGCGTCGAGCGCCTCCTTCACCGACAGCGCGATCTCCTTGGTGGCGCGGCTGGTCTGCTCCGACAGATTCTTGATTTCCTGGGCGACCACGGCGAAGCCGCGGCCGGCGGCCCCGGCGCGCGCCGCCTCTATGGTGGCGTTCAGGGCCAGCATGCGGGTCTGGCGGGCGATGGTGTCGATGGTCTCGCCGATCTTGCCGATGCGGCTGGCCACGCCGAGCAATTGCCGCATGGCGGCATCGGTGGACCGGGCGGCCTCGGCCGCCTGTTCCGCCGCTTGCGAGGTGCGGACCACGTTGTCGCGGATATGGCCGATGGACTGGGCCAATTCGTTGGTGTTGCCGGCGATGCTGTCGACGCTGTACGAGGCCTCCTCGGCGGCGGCGGCCATGTTGACGGTCTCGAAATCCATGTGGGACAGGCGCCGGAGCATTTCGTCGGAATGGGTCTTCAGCTCGGTGGCCATGGTCCCGACCTCGTCCACCACCTGCTTGATGGATTTCTCGAAGGCGCTGGCCAGATCCTGGGCGACCTTGGCGCGATTCTGGGTGGCGGCGGCGAAATAATCGTGGGTGACCACCGAGATGTCGAGCATCACCACCCGCTGCAGCGCGGTGGCGACCGTCTCCGATCCTCGCTTGTTGCGGAAGATCGTGGCCAGGGCGCGGCTGGAACCGGTTGCCGCCATGGCCTGGTACCACGAGGCGCCGAGATCCATATAAGCCAGCATGAAGCCCAATTGCTGGGCGGTGGCGTTGTAATCGGCGGTGAATTCGCCACGATAGAGGTTGCTCCAGTGTTCGACCAGCACGCTCGACAGGGTGGTCCGCGCATCGGCGGTCAGCTTCTCGCCGAAGGGCGGAAACTGCTGGACCCAGCCCAGGGCGTCGCCGACCAGGGTCTCCATGCCCTGGACCACCTGGGCGGAGGCGTCGCGAATGACACGGGTGACGGTATCGTCCACCGCGAACAATTGGAGGTTCTGCGCCACCCGTTCCGTCATGCTCAGGGTGGGGGCGGCGGTGGTGGCGGGCGCGGCATCGTCGTCGAAGAACAGGTCGGCCGCAGCCTTGCCGGTCGGCGCGGCGGGGACGTCCGGCTCGTCGCCGAAGAGTTCGAAATCATCACTCATTTGACTGACCGTCGTCCTTTGCCGCAGTCCACGTGTTCCGCCCCTCCCAGGGCGCCCTTTTCCCCTATGGGGCACGGGCAAGGCTGGACTCCTGCTATCGAGGATACCGGCAGGACCGCTCCGGCGGAAGCGAAACTTCATTAGTGGAGTGGGGGGGGAAGGAGACGTGTCATTTCCCAGACTTGGCGAAGCGGACGGAATGCCGTATGAAGCTTCTTTGGCTGATCACGGGCGTCGTGGTCGGGCAAGGGTCGGTTATGCCCATGCGCAGGGCGGGTTATTGTATTTTTCCGCTGAAATCCCAGGGTTTTAGCGGGGGCGAAAAGGAACCGAAGTGAAGATGAGCGGATTGCCTGAAGCACAGGGGCTGTATGACCCGCGCCATGAGCACGACGCATGTGGTGTCGGCTTTATCGTCGACATCAAGAACCGCAAATCCCATGACATCGTCAGGGACGGGTTGGAGATTCTGGTCAATCTCACCCATCGCGGCGCGGTCGGCGCGGACCCCAAAGCCGGCGACGGCGCGGGCATCCTCATCCAATTGCCCGATGCGTTCCTGCGGGACGAGGCCGCCAAGCTGGGCATCACCCTGCCGGCGGAAGGCTCCTATGGTGCCGGCTGTGTGTTCCTGCCCCAGGATTCCGCCATCCGCCACGCCTGCGAGGCGCATTTCGAGACTCTGGTGAAGGCCGAGGGCCAGGTGCTGCTGGGCTGGCGCGATGTGCCGACCGACAGTTCCAGCCTGGGACATTCGGTGCTGCCCACCGTACCGGTGGTGCGCATGGTGTTCATCGGCAAGGGCGTCGGCATCGCCGATATGGATGCGTTCGAGCGCAAGCTGTTCATCATCCGCAAGCAGGTGTTCAACCATGCGCCGGTGGGGTCGGAGCGCGATTTCTATATCCCGTCGCTGTCCTGCCGGACTCTGATCTACAAGGGCATGCTGCTGGCCGATCAGGTCGGGGTGTTCTATTCGGAACTGAACGACGAGCGCATGGTCAGCGCCCTGGCCATGGTGCATCAGCGCTTTTCCACCAACACCTTTCCCAGTTGGCGGCTGGCGCATCCGTTCCGGATGATCTGCCACAATGGCGAAATCAACACCCTGCGCGAGACCATGGTGTCGAGCGTTCTCGGCGAGGATCTGGCCAAGCTGTGGCCGCTGATTCCCGAAGGCCAGTCGGATTCCGCCTGCTTCGACAACGCGCTGGAACTGCTGGTGATGGGCGGTTATTCGCTGGCCCATGCCATGATGATGCTGGTGCCCGAGGCATGGTCCGGCAATCCGCTGATGGATGACAAGCGCAAGGCGTTCTACGAGTACCACGCCGCGCTGATGGAGCCGTGGGACGGCCCGGCGGCGGTGTGTTTCACCGATGGCCGCCAGATCGGCGCCACCCTGGACCGCAATGGTCTGCGTCCGGCCCGCTATCTCGTCACCACCGACGACAAATTCCTGATGGCGTCGGAAATGGGCGTGCTGGCCATCCCCGAGGAGCGGATCAAGAAGAAGTGGCGGCTGCAGCCGGGCAAGATGCTGCTGATCGACCTGGAGCAGGGCCGCATCATCGACGATACCGAGATCAAGGCCCAGCTGGCCGGCCAGAAGCCCTACGCCGAATGGCTCGAGCGCTCGCAGATCATGCTGGAGGATGTGGATATCGCGGTCGAGCCGGTGCGGCCCGACCCGGGCACCCTGCTGCAGCGCCAGCAGGTATTCGGCTATACCCAGGAAGACGTGAAGTTCCTGCTCCAGCCCATGGCGGTGACCGGCCAGGAAGCGGTGGGCTCCATGGGTACCGACACCCCGATCGCGGTGCTGTCGTCCCAGCCCAAGCTGCTGTTCAGCTATTTCAAGCAGTGCTTCGCCCAGGTGACCAATCCCCCCATCGATTCCATCCGCGAGGAATCGGTGATGAGTCTGGTGTCGCTGATCGGTCCCCGGCCCAATCTGCTGGGCCTGGGCGAGGAGGGCGGCCAGGCCAAGCGGCTCGAGGTGCGCCAGCCCATCCTCACCAACGAGGACCTGGAGAAGATCCGCCGGATCGAGAAACTGCCCGGCTCCGGCTTCAAGTCGGTGACCATCGACATCACCTGGCCGGCCTCGGAAGGGGCCGAGGGCCTGGAATCCGCCGTGGCCGGCATCTGCCGCCAGGCCAAGGGCAAGGTGGCCGAGGGCTTCAACATCATCGTGCTGTCCGATCGCTCGGTCGGGCCGGGCAACGTGCCGATTCCGTCGCTGCTGGCGGTGTCGGCGGTGCATCACTTCCTGATCCGCGAAGGCCTGCGCACCAGGGCGGGTCTGGTGGTGGAGACCGGCGAGGCGCGCGAGATCCATCATATGTGCGTGCTGGCCGGCTATGGCGCCGAGGCGATCAATCCCTATCTGGCGTTCGAGACGCTGGAGGAGATGCGCCCCAACCTGCCGGAGCCGCTTTCCCCCCACGAGGTGCAGAAGCGCTACATCAAGGCCATGGACAAGGCGATTCTCAAGGTCATGGCCAAGATGGGCATTTCCACCTATCAGTCCTATTGCGGGGCGCAGATTTTCGACGCCATCGGGCTGGCCACTCCCTTCGTGAACACCTATTTCGCCGGAACCGGCAGCCGCATCGAGGGTATTTCCCTGGCCGGGGTGGCGGAAGAGGCCATGCGCCGGCATCAGATCGCCTATTCCGCCGCGCCGGTCACCCGTGACGCCCTCGATGTGGGCGGCGAATACGCGGTGCGTCTGCGCGGCGAGGCCCATGCCTGGACCAGCGAGACCATCACGTCCTTGCAGCACGCGGTGCGTTCCGGCTCCGCCGAGACCTTCCGCGAATTCAGCCGCGCCATGGACGATCAGAGCCGCCGGCTGCTGTTCCTGCGCGGCCTGTTCAAGATCAAGGGGATCGATGCGGAGGCGGGCGGCAACGGCATCGCGCTGGACGAGGTCGAATCGGCCAAGGATATCGTCAAGCGCTTCGCCACCGGCGCCATGTCGTTCGGCTCCATCTCGGCCGAGGCCCACACCACCCTGGCCATCGCCATGAACCGCATCGGCGGCAAATCCAATACCGGCGAGGGCGGCGAGGAATCCGAGCGATTCCAGCCCATGGCCAACGGCGATTCCATGCGCTCGGCCATCAAGCAGGTGGCGTCGGGCCGCTTCGGCGTCACCGCCGAATATCTGGCCAATGCCGACGATATCCAGATCAAGATGGCCCAGGGCGCCAAGCCCGGCGAGGGCGGCCAGCTGCCCGGTCACAAGGTGGATGAGACCATCGCCCGGGTCCGTCACTCTACTCCCGGCGTCGGCCTGATCAGTCCGCCGCCCCATCACGACATCTATTCCATCGAGGATCTGGCCCAGCTGATCTTCGACCTGAAGAACGTCAACCCGGCGGCGCGGATTTCGGTGAAGCTGGTCTCGGAAATCGGCGTTGGCACCGTGGCGGCCGGCGTCGCCAAGGCCAAGGCCGACCACGTCACCATCTCCGGCTTCGACGGCGGTACCGGCGCTTCGCCTCTGACCTCCATCAAGCATGCCGGGTCGCCGTGGGAGATCGGTCTGGCCGAGACCCATCAGACCCTGGTGCTCAACCAGTTGCGCGGCCGCATCGCGGTGCAGTGCGACGGGGGCTTGCGCACCGGCCGCGATGTGGTGATCGCCGCCCTGCTGGGGGCCGACGAGTTCGGCTTTGCCACCGCGCCGCTGATTGCGGCCGGCTGCATCATGATGCGCAAGTGCCACCTCAACACCTGTCCGGTGGGGGTCGCCACCCAGGACCCGGAACTGCGCAAGCGGTTCTCCGGCCTGCCCGAGCATGTCATCAACTACTTCTTCTTCGTCGCCGAGGAAGTGCGTCAGTTGATGGCCAGGCTGGGGATGCGCCGGCTGGCGGATCTGGTCGGCCGGACCGATCTGCTGGGGGTGGACGAGGCCATCGATCACTGGAAGGCCAAGGGTCTGGACTTCTCCAAGCTGTTCCATCAGGTCCCGGTGGCGGCGGGCACCGCCATCCGCCATTGCGAGACCCAGGAGCACGAGATCGACGATGTGCTGGACCGCGAACTGATCGCCGAGGCCAAGGCGGCTTTGGACGACCGCGTTTCGGTGCGGATCCGCAAGCGGGTCCGCAACGTCAACCGCACCGTCGGCGCCATGCTGTCGGGCGAGGTCGCCAAGCGGTTTGGTCATTCCGGCCTGCCCGGCGACACCATCCATATCAAGCTGGACGGCACCGCCGGCCAGAGCTTCGGCGCTTTCCTGGCGCGGGGCGTCTCGCTGGAGCTGGAGGGCGAGGCCAACGACTATGTGGGGAAGGGAATCTCCGGCGGCCGCATCGTCATCTATCCGCCCAAGGCCTCGAAGATTGTCGCCGAGGATAATATCATCGTCGGCAATACCGTGCTCTATGGCGCCATCGAGGGCGAGTGCTACTTCCGCGGCGTCGCCGGCGAGCGCTTCGGGGTGCGCAATTCCGGCGCCATCGCGGTGGTCGAGGGGGTCGGCGATCATGGTTGCGAATACATGACCGGCGGCGTCGTCCTGGTGATCGGCGGCACCGGCCGCAATTTCGCCGCCGGCATGTCGGGCGGCATCGCCTATGTGCTGGACGAGGTGGGCGATTTCGGCAAACGCTGCAATCTGTCCATGGTCGATCTGGAACCGGTTGCCGCCGAGGAGGATGCCAATTCCCGCCACGAGAACCAGGCCGGCGATCTGGAAGGGCATGGCCTGGTGGAACTGATGGGCGACATGACCCGTGACGATGCCGCGCGCATCCAGGCGCTGCTGCGCAATCACCATCACTATACCAACAGCAGGCGCGCCCACGATATTTTACTGAACTGGGAGTATTACATGCCCAAATTCGTCAAGGTGATGCCGGTGGATTACCGGCGCGCCCTGCTCGAAATGCAAAAGGCGCAGGAACCCAAACGAATTGCCGGGGGAGGGCGCTGACATGGGCAAGCCGACGGGGTTCAAGGAGTTCGCGCGCCGTACGCCCGGCTATGAGTTGCCGGCCGACCGCATTCGCCATTACCGCGAATTCTCCCTGGCGCTGGGGAACGAGGACCTGGCGCATCAGGGGGCGCGCTGCATGGATTGCGGCATTCCGTTCTGCCACCAGGGGTGTCCGGTCAACAATATCATTCCCGACTGGAATGATCTGGTCTACCGCAATCGCTGGCAGGAGGCCGTCGCGGTCCTCCACTCCACCAACAACTTCCCCGAATTCACCGGCCGGATCTGCCCGGCCCCGTGCGAAGCGTCCTGCACCTTGAACCTGACCGACGAGGCGGTGGCCATCAAGACCATCGAACACGCCATCGCCGAGCGGGGCTGGTCGGAAGGCTGGATCACTCCCGACACGTCGCGGCCCAGGACCGGCAAGACGGTGGCGGTGGTCGGCGGCGGCCCGGCCGGCATGGCGGCGGCGCAGCAATTGGCCCGGGCCGGTCATGGGGTGGTGGTGTTCGAGAAGAACGCCAAGATCGGCGGCCTGCTGCGCTACGGCATTCCCGACTTCAAGCTGGAGAAGGCGGTGATCGATCGCCGCATGGCCCAGATGGCGGCCGAAGGCGTCGAGTTCCGCACCAATACCCATGTGGGCGTCACCGTGCCGGCCAAGGATCTGCTTGAAGGCTTCGACGCGGTGGTGCTGACCGGCGGCTCGGAACAGCCGCGCGATCTGGCGGTGCCCGGCCGGGACCTGGCCGGGGTTCATTTCGCCATGGACTTCCTGACCCAGCAGAATCGGCGGAATGCCGGCGAGACGGTGGTGGGCGCCGACATCCTGGCCACCGCCAAGCGGGTGGTGGTGATCGGCGGCGGCGATACCGGGTCCGATTGCGTCGGAACCTCCAATCGCCACGGCGCCGCTTCCATCACCCAGATCGAGATCATGCCCAAGCCGCCGGCCAAGGAGGACAAGGGCCTGTCATGGCCGCTGTGGCCCAACCGGCTGCGGACCTCGTCGTCCCATGACGAGGGCTGCGAGCGCCGCTGGTCGGTGTCCACCGCCGCCTTCCGGGGTGAGCAGGGACGGGTGGTCGGCCTCGACTGCTTCGCGGTCGACGGCAAGTTCCAGAAGATCGCCGGCACCGAATTCACTCTGGAGGCCGATCTGGTTCTGCTGGCCATGGGCTTCGTCCACCCCGTCCATGCGGGCCTGGTCGACGGACTGGGCTTGGACAAGGACGGGCGCGGCAACGTCAAGGCCGATACCGTGTCCTATGTCACCTCCAATCCCAAGGTCTTCGCCGCCGGGGATATCCGGCGCGGCCAGAGCCTGGTGGTCTGGGCCATCCGCGAGGGCCGTCAGGCGGCGCGGGCGGTCGACAGCTTCCTGATGGGGCGCAGCGATCTGCCCATGTGCTAGGGCGTGTCGTCAGTTACCGCCTGAGATCTGTCCCCCTATCCCCCGCCGGGTTGCGTTGCGGGCAGGGCTGCCATCTGTCTATTTTTCGGGCAAGGCAAGTGTTGACGCCTCTCCATCGGGCATCATACAACGCGGGTGGGGTGACGCTTGTGGGGAGTTCCGGGGCTGATGTTTATTGATAATTGGCGGTTCAAGGCTAAAATTCTTCTTATCGTGGCGGCTTCCCTGATCGGCATGAGTCTGATCATCGTCGTCAATCTGGGGAATCTGCGGCAGGATTTGCTGGAAGCCAAACAACTTCAGACCCAGCGCGTGGTCGAAACCGCCCATGGCGTCATTGCCCATTTCGTCAAGGAAGCCGAAATGGGGCGCATGACCGTGGAGGCGGCGCAGACCGCCGCCATCGCCGCCGTCAAGGATCTCCGCTACGGCGGCAACGAGTATTTCTGGATCAACGGCCTCAACGGCCGGATGATCATGCATCCCATCAAGCCGGATATGGACGGCAAGGATCTGTCCGAACTGGCCGATCCGGCGGGCAATAAATTCTTCAACACCATGATCGATGTCGTGACCCGGAATAAGGCCGGCTTCGTCCATTATCTGTGGCCCAAACCCGGATTCGACCAGCCGGTCGAGAAACTGTCCTATGTGCAGGGGGTGGATCAATGGAACTGGCTGGTCGGTTCGGGCATCTATATCGATGATGTGGATACGGCGTTCCGGTCCAAGCTCCGCACCCTTGGCGGCGCCGCGCTGGGGGTGCTGCTGGGGGTGCTGCTGGTATCGTGGTGGATCGGCACCGGCATCATCACCGGCATGGCGGGTGTGACCGACGGCATTCGCCAGTTGGCCGCCGGCGATACGGCGGTGGTCTTCGCCGGCTCGGGCCGGCGCGACGAGATCGGCGACCTGATTACGGCGGCGGAGATCTTCCGCCAGCATTCGGTCGAGGTCTCGACCATGTCCGACGAACGGGCCGAGACCCGCCGCCGGGCGGAGACCGAGCGCCATGCCACCCTGGAAGGCCTGGCCGGCGACCTGGAGCGTGGCGTCAAGGCCGCCGTGCTGACCGTCGGCCGGTCGGCGGAGGATGTGCGCTCCACCGCCACCACCATGTCCGCCGCCCTCGACGATGCGTCCATCCAGTCTCAGGCGGTGGCCGCCGCCGCGCAGCAGACCAGCGCCAATGTGGAGACCGTCGCCGCGGCGGCCGAGGAACTCAACACCTCGATCCGCGAGATTTCGTCGCAGGTGGAGGAAAGCGCCACCATCGCCAAATCGGCGGTGGAAACCGCCCAGCGGACCGATACGGTGGTTCGTGGCCTGTCCACCGCCGCCGACCGGATCGGCCAGGTGGTCACCTTGATCAACGATATCGCCGGCCAGACCAACCTGCTGGCGCTCAACGCCACCATTGAGGCGGCGCGGGCGGGCGAGGCCGGCAAGGGGTTCGCCGTGGTGGCCAACGAAGTCAAGCACCTGGCCAGCCAGACCGCCAAGGCCACCGACGAGATCGCCAGCCAGATCGCCTCGATCCAGTCCACCACCTCGGATGCCGTGGGCGCCATCGAGGCGATCGGGCGGACCATCGGCCGCATGGACGCCATCGCCTCCTCCATTGCCGCGGCGGTCGATCAGCAGGGGGCGGCGACCCGGGAAATCGCCCGCAACGTCCATGACGCCGCCGCCGGGGCGCAAAGCGTGTCCGACCATATCGTGTCGGTGAACCGCACCACCGAGGAGGCCGGTGCCGCCGCCCGTCAGATGCGGGAGGAAGCCGGCGGACTGGCGCGCCAGTCCGAGATCCTGCGTGGCGATGTGGATCAGTTCCTGGTCAACGTCCGGGCCATGTAGGCTTGACGACCCTCAAGGTGGTGATCGGGCCGGGCGGGCATGGTTGGGTGAACCTTGACCTGAGAGAGCTGATCCATGGCCACCATCCAGTTGCAAGATCCCGTTTATAGCGGGAATCAGGGGCCGGTCTTCTTCGCCGCCGGATTTCGGCCGTTCTTTTTATTCGCCGCGGTCCAGGCCGTGGTCATGCTGCCCCTCTGGCTGTTGACCTTCATCGGGGTGCTGCCGGCCGGCACCACCGGCCTCGCCGTGGTCGGGCATGCCCATTCCATGGTGTTCGGCTTCGCCGGTGCCGCCATCGGCGGTTTTCTGCTGACGGCGGTTCCCAGCTGGACCAATTCCCCCCCGGTTTCCGGCCGTCCGCTGGCCGGTCTGTTCGGCCTCTGGCTGGCCGGGCGGGTGGCGATGGGATTGGCCGGAATCCTGCCGGCCATGGTGGTGGCTGTGCTCGATCTCGCCTATCTGCCGCTGCTGGCGGTCTTACTGTCCAGGCCGCTGATTGCGGCGGGGAAATGGCGCAATATCGCCTTCCTGCCCATTCTCGGGATGCTGTGGCTGGCCGATCTGTGCGTGCATCTGGAAGCCCTGACCGGCCGTCCCACCGGTCTCAAGGGGGTCTATCTCGGCATTTTCGTGGTTCTGCTGATGATCGTCATCGTCGGCGGGCGGATCATTCCCTCCTTTACCCAGAACTGGCTGCGCCAGCAGGGCCGCCCGGTGGAGATGGTTCCGGTCGGCTGGATCGAGAAGGGCGGCGCGGCGGTGAGTCTGGGGCTGGCGGCGCTGGCGCAATTGGTGCTGCCGGCCACGGCGCTGGCCGGCGGGCTGGCCCTGGCCGCGGCGGCGATCCACGCCGCCCGCCTGTGGCGCTGGCATGGGGGCAAGACCTTCGGCAACCCCATTCTGCTGGTCCTGCATGTGGGCTATGGCTGGATGGTGCTGGGCTTCGCCCTGCTGGGCCTGTCGGCGTTCACCGATCTGCTTCCGGCCTCGGCGGCGGTTCACGCCCTGACCGCCGGCTCGATCGGCACCATGGTGATGGGGGTGATGAGCCGGGCGGCGCTGGGCCATTCCGGCCGGTCGCTGGACCTGTCCCCGGCGACGGTGGCGGCCTATGTGCTGATCTCGGTGGGCGCCGCTCTCCGGGTGGCGGCGCCGGTGATGCCCGAGGCGATGGTCCCGCTGACCCTGGCGGGCGGGGTGGCCTGGACCGCCGGATGGCTGATCTATGTGGTGGTCTATCTTCCGGTCACCACCCGGCCGCGCGCCGATGGCCGTCCGGGGTAGAGTATCGGGCTGACGACCGCAGAGGAGATGTATCGTTACAATTTTACGTGGGTTTTCACTTATTTTTTTGCGCTTATGTGACTAAATACACATGAGCATCGGCCGTGATGTGGTTAGTTTTCTCGCGGTCATTTCTTCGGAGCATCCATTGATGGGGTACAAGGTGAAGTTTTGGGGGGTGCGGGGGAGCATCGCCTGTCCTTCGCCCGACCATGTGGTTTACGGCGGCAACACCAGTTGCATCGCCGTGACCACCGATGCCGGCGTGGTTATTTTCGATGCCGGAACCGGCATCCGCTCGCTCGGGCGCGACCTGACGGCCAAGGGAGTCGCCGAGGCCCAGTTGTTCTTCACCCATACCCATTGGGATCACATCAACGGTTTTCCGTTCTTCACCCCGGCCTTCAATCCGGGGTTCAAGCTGCGCATCCACGGGGCGCGGCTGGAGGGAATCCCCAAGGGTATCCAGCATGTGCTGAACCAGCAGATGGAGGCGCCGAACTTTCCGGTCCCCCTCGGGGCCATGCAAGGCATCGCCTCTTACGAGGATTTCGATGTGGGGACGGTGTTTCATCCCTATGACGGCATGACGATCCGGACCGGCCTGCTCCGCCATCCCAACGGCGCCTGCGGTTATCGGGTCGAATATAGCGGGGTGGCGGTGGCGCATATCACCGATACCGAGCACCGCCCCGGTCAGCCCGATGCCAATGTGGCGGCGCTGATCCAGGGGGTGGATCTGATGATCTACGACTGCACCTATACCGACGCGGAATTTCCGGCGAAGATCGGCTGGGGCCATTCCACCTGGCAGGAAGCGGTGCGGCTGGCGCGGGCCAACAGCGTCAACCGGCTGGCGATCTTCCACCATGACCCCGAACATACCGACGATATCATGGCCGGGATCGAGGCCGAGGCGATCCGGAGCTGGGATGGGGCCATGGTGGCGCGCGACGGCATGGAAGTGGTGCTGGCCTGACCGGTTCTAGAGCGGGATGATTTCAAGTCAACTCATCCCGCGACAGAGGCCGTTGAGGCCGAGGCCAAGCAAACCGGAGGTTTGCGCCCGGCGAGGGACATCCAAAATGGCGAGAGCATGATGCGACCTGATCGCATCATGCTCTAATGTATTGATGAGAGACGGATTCAGCGTCTCGGTCAAATCGCCGGCGCGATTCGACCTCAAAGTATCCGGCTCTTATCTCGGATAGACGTGGATCTCGACCCGGCGGTTGATGGCCTGGTTCTCGGGATAGGGCTTGCCGGTATCGCTGTGATTGGGCACCCGGGGGGCGGTATCGGCCAGGGCGGCGATCTTCATGCGCGACTGGCTGATGCCGAGCTCGGACAGCAGCCGGAGGGTGGAGAGGGCGCGGGCGGCGGACAGGTCCCAATTGGTGGGGAATTGCTGGGTATGCACCTGGGTGTCGTCGGTGTGGCCCTGAATCTCGACCTGATAATTCTCGAAGCGCGTCTGGGCGAGAGTGCCGGCGATCTCCTTGATCAGCGGCAGGATCTCGGGACGGATCTCGGCCGAGGCCGGCTTGAACATGGCTCCACTGGCCAGATTGAGGACGATGCCCTTGTCGTCCTTGCCCACATCGACGCTGTCCTCGACGCCGGCTCCGGCGATCTGGCCCAGCAGTTCGCTCTTCATGTCCTGCAGCGGCTTGGTGACGTCGCGGCGCCCCACCTCCTTGGCCATGCCGGTCTGGACTTCCTCGTACTTGCCGGCATCGATCTTGGACATGGAGACCAGGATGATGAAGAACGCCATGATGAGGGTGATCATATCGGCGTAGGACAGCAGCCAGTCCTCGGCGGCCTCCTTGTTCTGCTTGGCGAACTTGGTCATGGTTGATGTCCCTCATATCGGCGAACCAAAAGATTGACTCGCCTCTTTGCCCCTCAGTCGCCGGGCGCTGTGGGCTTCGCCCACCCCTCGCATTTGCTCGGGGCCGCCCTGCGGGCGTCGCTTGCCCTTGCAGGGCGGCGCCGCGCGTGCTCGCTTCGCTCGTCCCTACGGGACCGCATCTGCGATGCGTCGTTTGCCCCTGCGGGGCTGCACGGCCTTGCCGTCTCGCCATCGAACTGAGAAAGGTCAGTTCGATGGTTCGGCGGTATCAAATGCCGGGCGGGCTATTTCTTTGCCGCTTTGTCGATGTCGAAGTGGATGGCCGGGTCGAGATAGCTGTTCATGGCGTCCTGGATGAAGCGGGGATTGCGGCGGTCGGCCAGCAGCGCCAGGCCCTCGGCGACCAGCATGTTGCGGAAGCGGATGATGGATTCGCGCTGGTGCGCCTTTTCCGCCGCCGGCATCAGGATCAGGCGGGCGAACAGCACGCCGTAGAGGGTGCCGAGCAGGCCGACCGCCATGCCGGGGCCGAGCTTGGAGGGGTCGCTGCCCATATTGTCGAGCATGATCACCAGGCCGACCAGGGTGGCCATCATGCCGAAGGCCGGGGCGTTGCTGGCCATGTATTTGAGGATTTCCACCGACACGGTGTGGCGCTGGAAGGTGCTTTCGATCTGGTTTTCCAGAAGCTGGCGCACTTCGGCGCCGGTATAGCCGGACACCACCAGATTGACCCCGAAGCCCAGGAAGGCGTCCTGGCCCTTGATGCTCTTGGAATCGGCCTCCAGGGCCTGGATGCCGCTTTTCTGCACCAGATAGCCCCAGCGGATGACGCGGGCGACCTCGTTGGTCAGCATGCCGCGCGCCATCTTGGGCGAGAAGAAGATCGCCCTGATGTTGCCCAGCGCCTGTTTGACGTAGCGGGCCTCGAAGCCCACATGGGTGGCGGCCAGGGTGCCGCCCACCACCATCAGAAAGCCGGTGAGGTGGAGGAAGATCTTGAAGTTGGTGGTCGACTCGACGATGGCGCCGAGGAACAGCAGCAGGCTGAGGGTGAACGCGATGATTGTTGGCAGCGACATTTCAGCCCGGTCCTCATTGGCTCACGAGATATCCGCGACTCACCGGCCGCGCCCGGTCATCTTGGGGCAAGTCGGGGGCGGCGGCAACACCTACGGAATATCGGGGGGCGGGAGATTGGGGGCGGCCGGCGGTTCGGCGTGCAGATCCAATTCCACCTCGACGATATCGCCGTCGATGGTGCGGGTGGGGATGAAGCCCAGATGCCGGACGAAGGTCAGCATGCGGGGATTGTCCCGCAGGACCTGGCCGGCGATGGCGCGGGTCCCGCGCGAGCGGCAATACTCGATCATCTTGACCAGCAGGCGCTTGCCCAGGCCCGACCCCTTGAGGTCCGAGCGCACGACGATGGCGAACTCGGCCTTCTCGTTGTCGGGATCGGTGACGGTGCGGACGACGCCCAGGGTTTCCTTGCCGTCGGGGCCGTCGATCTCGCCGACGAACGCCATCTCGCGGTCGAAGTCGATCTGGGTGAGGCGGGCCATTTCCGAATGGGGCAATTCATGGACCAGGCCGAAGAAGCGGAAGCGGATATCCTCGGGGGTCAGCTTGGACAGGAAGACGTGGTGATTGGGTTCGTCCTCGGGGCGGATGGGGCGCAGCAGCGCCGTGCGCCCATCGGTCATGGTGAACAATTCCTCCAGCTTCTTGGGATAGGGCCGGATGGCGAGGCGCGCGGCGTCCTTACGGTCGGCGGCGACGGTCATGCGGGCATCCAGCACCATGACGCCCTGGGAATTGGCGAACAGCGGGTTGATATCCAGTTCGACGATCTCGGGGAAATCCACCAGAAGCTGCGACAGCTGGACCAGGGTCAGCTCGACCGCCTGGCGGTTGATGGGCGGGCGGCCGCGATAGCCTTCCATCAGGCGGGAGACGCGGGTGCGCGAAATCACTTCCGCCGCCAGATTCATGTTGAGCGGCGGCAGGCCCATGGCGCGGTCGGCGATGATCTCGACCGCGACGCCCCCCTGGCCGAACATGATGACGGGGCCGAACACCGGATCGGTGGCGACCCCGACGATCAGTTCCAGGGCGCCGGAGCGGCGCGCCATGGTCTGAACCGTGAAGCCGTTGATCCGCGCCTCGGGATAGATCGCCTTGACCCGCTCCAGCATGTTGTGGGCGGCTTTTTCCACATCGAGGCTGCCCTGCAGGTTCAGCATCACGCCGCCCACATCCGATTTATGGCTGATGTCGGGAGACAGGATCTTCAGCGCCACCGGCGTCTTCATGGCCATGGCGATGCGGCCGGCCATGGCCGGGGTGGCGGCCACATGGGTTTCCACCGTGGGAATGCCATAGGTCTCCAGCACCGCCTTGGCCTCGGGCTCGTTCAGGGTGCCGCCGCCCTTGGCCAGCGCCGCGTCGATCAGAAAACGCGCCCGTTTGGTGTCGGGGACGAAGTCGGTAG
>Ga0316224_1000862_pt1 | contig 37776 bp, 40 predicted proteins | sample TBH18013metaG_FD_206254 | JGI IMG/M metagenome (GOLD analysis project Ga0316224, IMG submission 206254) | Freshwater microbial communities from Trout Bog Lake, Wisconsin, USA - TBH18013 | ecosystem: Environmental > Aquatic > Freshwater > Lake > Hypolimnion/Profundal zone | place: USA: Wisconsin... | reverse complement strand
TGTATGTACACGGTACAGGCGATGATAACGTGCATTACCGCAACGCTGAATTACTGATCAACGAACTTGTGAAATATAACAGGCAGTTCCAACTGATGTCATTCCCTAACCGTACACACGGCATTTTCGAAGGGCCGGGCACCAGTTTGTATTTGCAAACTTTATACACCAAATATTTGAAGGAGCACTGCCCGCCGGGAGGAAGATAGGCGATTTGTTTGAATGATGAATATTGAATGTCGAATTTTGAATGATGAAGTGATCAAAACTACTTCGTTATTCGAAATTCGGCATTCATTTTTTAGCAGTTAAAGTTTTAAAAAACACACTTCCCTGTGTAGCATCTCCGCTGTTTTGTGCGTAATGGTCAATATGAAAAAAGCACTTACACTTAATAGAATTTTCAGGCTTTCGGCTATTCTTTTGGTATTAACTTTTTCTGCCTGTAAAAAGAATACTGAAAAGGGGAGTACGGGTATTATCGGCAAATGGTCGAATAAAGTTTTTAACCAGAGCGATATAATAGGCCAATACGAGTTTAAAAGCAACGATTCGGTTGTGTTTTACACTTATAAAATTGATACTGTAAGTAAAAGCATTATTGGTTATAGCGCTAAATCTATTGGCACATACAAGATTGAAAACGCTACGTTAACCATGAATTATAAAGTCAGTTACGCAAACCCTGCAGGCAATTTTGTTCCCATCTCTCAGCTTGATCAAAGCAGTGGCCCCTTTACTTCAGTTTATACTATAGTATTGGATAACCAGAAAAATATGCTTTCCCTTTATTTTACCTGCCCGCCGAACGCTGATTGTATTCCATCTCCCATAATTTATTATAGGCAGTAAGAAAGAATTATGCCAAATAGTTTTTTATCTATAAATCAAATATCCCCTCCAAAAACAAAAATACAATTCTCGGTATCGCTAAATGTTTCATTTCCTCAACAGGGGTAAAAAACCAATCTTCTTTTAATTTCACCGGCTGGCCTTTCAGCTTAATAAGCCGCACATATAGCCGCTGGTGGGTAAGTACATGCTTTTTTACCACCGGGGCCTCCGGGATTATAATAGCATCACCAAAGAACTCCTTAACCTCGGGCATGTAAATCAGCTCATCAAGCGCGGTCAGCGAAGCTGTTTCGATTAGTGGCAAATCATACATGTTGGCCCAGATATCTTTGTCGCCTCTTTTATTCACCAAAACGGTATCGCCATCGGTAATTAAAAAGTAATTGAAATACCTTTCGCGAATTTTTAGCTTGTTCAGTTTTACCGGCAAAGCACTAATAGCATTATTGGCAAAGGCATAACAACCTTCCCGTACAGGGCAACCGGCGCAGTCGGGATTTTTGGGTTTGCAAAGCATGGCGCCAAACTCCATCATGGTCTGGTTATGCAGGCCGGGATGTTGCTTATCGAGCAGTTCATCTGCAATTTGCTGGAAGATTTTTTGCCCTTTGGTGCTGTTTATCGGTTCGTCAATACCAAAATAACGGGCCAACACCCGGTAAACATTGCCATCAACCACGGCTTTTGCTTCGTTAGCCGAAAATGATGCAATTGCAGCTGCCGTATATTGGCCAATGCCTTTAAGCCGGATCAGTTGCTCATAGTTTTTTGGAAACTCCCCCTTGTAAATTTCCTGCACCATGCGGGCGGTTTTCAGCATGTTACGCCCCCGCGAATAGTAGCCAAGCCCCTGCCATAACTTTAGTATATCATCCTCAGCAGCAGCGGCAAAACTGCTTACATCCGGGTACTTTTCAAGGAATCGATAGAAGTAGGGAAGGCCTTGCTCCACCCGGGTTTGCTGCAAAATAATCTCTGAAAGCCATATTATGTAAGCGTCGGAAGTACTACGCCAGGGCAATTCGCGTTTGTTTGTTTGATACCACTGTACCAGCCGGTTATTGAAGTCCATTAATGGCAAATGTAGTGACGAAGGGGGCGATTTGGCTATAAAAATTACTGTTTTATATACATTTGAAGCCAATAGTAAAAAAAGTATGTTAATTATTTTAATCTTTAGGAATAAAGCAATACTTTTGCAACCCCAAAACAGTTAAGTAATTATACATAAATAAAAGAAAATCAGATATGACTAAGGCAGAAATTATTACTGAAATCTCATCCAAAACAGGTATAGAGAAAGTGGACGTTCAGGAAACTGTTGAGGCGTTTTTTAAAGTAGTTAAAAATTCCATGGTTGGTGGAGAAAACGTTTACGTAAGAGGTTTCGGAAGTTTTGTTGTAAAAAAGAGAGCTAAAAAAACAGCCCGTAATATTTCAAAAAATACTGCCATTATTATTCCGGAGCACTTTGTGCCAAGTTTTAAACCCGCCAAAACTTTTGTTGATAAAGTAAGGACCGGTAATAAAATAAGCAAATAATTTACGGGAATGTATAAAAAACAAATAGTCGTTGTAGCAATAGTTGGAGCTATTATGGGCTATTTGTTTTTTCAACCTGTTAAAGGGCTGATTAAGCATAAAGATAATCAGGGTCATACAAACAAAACTGCAGCTCAAGCAAAACCGTCGGTTAACGTAACGGTGGCAATGGTATCTGCGGCAGCAAAAATTGCAATTGGCCCGGCGTTGTCTGTACAGATCAACACAACGGAGGATCAGTTAAAAAATGCTTCGGGCGAGGCGGCAACGCTAAGCCTTCAAAAGAAGCTGGCTAAACAGTGGGACGATGTTAATCAGGCAGCGCCTGCAGCATTTTACTACCAGGCTATAGCCCAATCGGAAAATACATTTGCCGATTGGATAAATGCCGGAAACCATTTTAACGATGCTTTTAGGTTTGTTAGGGATTCGGTTTCGCAGCCAACATTTGTAAGTCACGCTATTGAATGCTTTAAAAATGCTTCAAAAATGCAACCGGAAAGTTTGGATGCCAAAACAGGCCTTGGAATTGCTTATGTAAACCAAACCAGCCTGGGTATTACCGATGCGGATGGCGGCTCACCAATGCAGGGCATTATGCTGCTGCTTAGTGTTGTAAAGCAGGACCCGGCAAACAGGGCGGCGAATTTAAGCCTTGGCTTGTTTGCTATGAAATCGGGCCAGTATGATAAGGCGGTGTTGCGGTTTAAAACACTGATTGCACAGAAGCCGGAGTTTGAGCCTTATTTTTATCTTGCTGAAAGTTACAGCCAGCTTGGAATGAAAAAGGAAGCCATAGAAGCTTACCAAAAGAGCAGGAGCATGATGCCTGATACTGCTGTTGATCAGCAAATTGACAAGTACATAAAAGAATTAAAAAATTAATAACAATTAAATAACTAATATTATGCCGAGCGGTAAAAAACGTAAAAGACACAAAATGGCTACTCATAAACGTAAAAAGCGTTTAAGAAAGAACAGACATAAAAAGAAATAAGCTGTTACCCCAGGCTTATACTCCTGTTTGTACTACGGGAAATTTTGTTTTTTACCCACTTACTAACGTGCGGCTTTTTAGCCGCCATAAGAAATGGAGTAGCAGTTGATAAAGGAATTAATTATCGATTCATCCCCAAGCGGGACTACTATTGCGTTATTACAGGATAAACAACTTGTAGAGCTTCATAAAGAGCAAGTCAGCAACAATTATACTGTTGGTGATATTTACCTTGGCAGAATCAAAAAGATTATGCCAGGGTTAAATGCTGCTTTTGTTGATGTAGGCTATGAGAAGGATGCATTTTTGCATTACCTGGATCTTGGTCCGCAGGTGCAAAGCCTGTTGAAACTGACCAAGCAAGTGCGTAGTGGCGGATATCAGTCGAAGCTTTTAGATAACTTTAAGCCGGATGCTGATATTAACAAGGGTGGAAAGATATCCGAGTTATTATCTAAAAACCAGCTCATACCTGTACAGATAGCGAAAGAACCTATCTCAACAAAAGGCCCGCGCCTGAGTTCAGATATATCTATCGCCGGTCGTTATGTGGTGCTGGTACCTTTTTCGGAAGTGACCTCTATCTCAAAAAAGATAAAGAGCAACACCGAGCGTAACCGCTTGCGTAAGATCGTGGAAAGCATAAAGCCAAAGCATTTTGGCGTCATCATCCGTACCGTTTCAGAGGGTAAGGGTGTTGCCGAACTGCAAAAGGACCTGCTCGACCTGATCTCCAAGTGGGAATCGTTTATTACCCGCCTGCCATCTGTTGAACCTGCAAAAAAAGTGCTGGGTGAGATTGATCGTACCTCAACTTTGTTACGTGATATTTTAAACCCGGATTTTCAGCATATCTATGTGAATGATAATGCACTGTTCGAGGAGGTACGTTCATACGTCCACGAAATATCTCCCGAAATGGAGAGTATTGTCCGCTTCCACAAGAACAGCGTTCCGATATTTGAGCATTATGGCGTCGATAAACAGATAAAGTCAGCCTTCGGAAAAACAGTGAACCTGGCCGGTGGCGCTTACCTGGTGATTGAGCATACCGAAGCCCTGCACGTTATCGACGTTAACAGCGGTAACCGTACGGCAAGTAAGGAAAATCAGGAAGAAAACGCTTTTCAGGTAAACAAAGAAGCCGCTAAAGAGATTGCCCGTCAGTTGCGTCTGCGCGATATGGGTGGTATTGTGGTGATCGACTTTATCGATATGCACAAGCCGAACAACCGCAAGGATCTGTTCGACTATCTGAGGTCTGAAATGACTCTCGACAGGGCAAAGCATACTATTTTGCCGCCAAGCAAATTCGGGTTGGTACAAATTACCCGTCAGCGTGTAAGGCCGGAGATGAATATTGTTACCAGCGAACTTTGCCCTGCCTGTAACGGCACCGGCACCATACGCCCGACAATTTTATTGATGGACGATATTGAAAACAACTTCAATTACATCCTGGTTGAGCAAAACGAAAAAAATATTACCCTCTGCGTTCACCCGTATATCGAAGCCTATATTAAGAAAGGCATCATTAGCCGTCAGGTAAAATGGTTTATGAAATACAACCAGTGGATCAAGGTTAAAAGCAATCCCGCTTACCAACTCACTGAATTTCATTTTTTCTCAGGCAAAGACGAAGAGATTAAGCTTTAATGTGCGAATGTGCAGATTACAGATGTGCAGATGTTTTGATTAGCATCTGCACATTTTTTTTAGCTCTGAAAGGGGAATGACATAAATAATTTTGTCATCCTGAGTGGTAATCCGCCAACTGGCGGACTGAAGCTGGAATAACATATTAAAAAACTATGTCAATGACAAAGTTTATTAGTTCATCCTCCAAAATCACCCCTCCATCGATATTTATTTATTCCCTATCTATTCCGTTTTTAATGCAGAAGGTATATCTTTACTTTAGTTGTGTCAAATAAACACAATAGCCCAAATACCCCCTTTTTCCAATATTAAACCACCAATTATGAAACAAAAATTACGCGTTCCTGCTATTTTATGGTTTTCCGGCGCATCATTCCTGCTGGTGTTATTGGCCGGCATGTCGGCCGGCACTTCAAACAGCCTGATTAAGTGGACTTATTCACAGGCCGACAGCTCAGGTATTGTCCTTGTAAAAAATCCAAACGGGCCAACGCTTGGCTATTCAACGGCATCGGGTGTAAAAATTTTAACAGTCGATGGCCTTGCCTTTAAGGATCTGAACAAAAACGGCAAACTGGATAAATATGAAGACTGGCGCCTGCCTGTTGATGAACGCGCAAAGGACCTGGCTTCAAAACTAAGCATTGAGCAAATTGCCGGGCTGATGCTGTATAGTGCGCACCAGGCTATCCCGGCCATGTCGGGCGGGCCGTTTGGCGCGGGTACCTATAATGGCAAAAAGTTCAGCGATCGCGGGGTTGATCCCTCATGGGTAAGCGATCAGCAAAAGGATTTTTTAATAAAAGATAATTTAAGACATGTACTGGTAACTTCTGTTCAAAGTCCGGAAGTGGCGGCAAAATGGAATAATAATGTACAGGCCCTGGTAGAAGGTATTGGTTTTGGCATCCCCGCCAATAACAGTTCCGATCCGCGGCACAGCGCCAATACCGGTTTTGAATATACCGCAGGCGCAGGGGGCAGAATATCGCAATGGCCCGATCAACTGGGACTTGCGGCAACATTCGATCCTGCCGTGGTGCAGCAATTCGGCTCCATTGCCGCGCAGGAATACCGTGCACTGGGTATCGCAACTGCTTTGTCGCCTCAGATTGATCTTGGATCGGAACCGCGCTGGGCACGCATCAACGGCACCTTTGGCGAGGATCCGCAACTGGACGCCGATATGGCAAGGGCTTATGTAGATGGTTTTCAAACCTCAACCGGCAGCGCTGAAATTACCGATGGATGGGGCTATAACAGCGTAAATGCCATGATGAAACACTGGCCCGGCGGTGGCCCCGAAGAAGGTGGCAGGGATGCGCATTTTGCTTATGGCAAGTTTGCGGTTTATCCCGGTAATAATTTTGATGAGCACCTGGTACCTTTCATAGATGGCGCTTTAAAGCTAAATGGCAAAACAAAAATGGTATCAGCGGTGATGCCTTATTATACCATTTCGTACAATAGGGATAAAACAGCCAATGCCGGCAACAGCTACAGCAAATACCTGATCACCGACCTGCTCCGCAATAAATATGGTTTCGACGGTGTGGTTTGCACCGATTGGATGGTTACTGCCGATGAAGGCAAAACGCCTGATATTTTTGCAGGAAAATCATGGGGGATGGAAACCGCGACAGTTGCCGAACGCCATTACAAAATATTAATGGCCGGGGTAGATCAGTTTGGCGGCAACAACGCAGCCGGTCCGGTATTGGAAGCCTACAACATGGGCGTAAAAGAACATGGCGAAGCTTTTATGCGCGCCCGGTTCGAGAAATCGGCTGTAAGGCTGCTGCGGAATATTTTCAGGGTAGGCCTGTTCGAAAATCCCTACCTGGATGTGCAAAAATCAAAACAAACCGTGGGCAACCCTGATTTTATGACAGCCGGGTACAATGCCCAGCTGAAATCAATCGTACTGCTGAAAAATAAAGACAATGTGCTCCCGCTGCAAAAGGGTAAAACTATTTACCTGCCAAAAAAATATACGCCTTCAGTAAAAGGCTTTTTCGGGCCGCCATCGAAAGAGCGATGGGACGACGCCGTAAGTGCTGATATGATAAAAAAATACTTTAACGTTACGGACGATCCTGCCAAAGCAGACTATGCCATAGTATTTGTAAGCAGCCCCAGCGGCGGTGCCGGTTACGATGCCGATGACGTAAAAAATGGCGGCAACGGTTATGTGCCTATCACGCTGCAATACGGCGCCTATACCGCTGCCGATGCGCGTGAGCACAGCATTGCTGCCGGCGACCCTGTGGAGCCGGGTATAAACAATCGCACCTACAAAGGAAAAAGCATAACTGCGGCTAATCTGCAGGACTTAAAAACCATTGAGGAAACAAAAAAGGCTATGAACGGCAAGCCGGTTATTGTCGCCATCAATTTATCAAAACCTGCAGTATTGGCCGAGTTTGAACCGGATGTAAATGCTATCGTCGGCAGCTTTGGCGTACAGAACCAGGCGATACTGGATATTTTAACCGGCGCAGCAGAGCCATCCGCTTTACTGCCCTTCCAAATGCCTGCCAATATGCATACAGTTGAATTGCAGGATGAGGATATTCCCCACGACATGGTTTGTTATACCGATGCCGCCGGTAATACTTACGATTTTGGTTTCGGCATGAACTGGAAAGGGGTGATCAATGATGCGCGCACTGCTAAATATGTGAATATTGTTGCAAAACCAGGTATCAGTGTAAAAGGCGGAACTGTTACAATTTCAAGCCCAACCGCCGGGGCAAAAATTTATTATACAACTAACGGCGCCACTCCCGCTTTTGTTGAGGCAAATGAATACTCAAAACCGTTTATGGTAAGCAAGGGTGCAACTATTAAGGCAATTGCAAAAAAATACGGCGTGGATAACAGCGGATTGGTGGTGATTAAGGTAAGGTAGTGAGTGGTGAGTAGTGAGTATAAATGCATTTTGCGGTAATGTCGCGCGTATAGTTGACTCACCCGGACTACTCCGCCTATTGGCGGATGGTCCACCCTCTCTATGGCAAGCCATAAAGAGGGTTAGGGAGCTTTTTATTTTTTTTCTCTCCAGCCCTCTTTGCCGCCCGCGGGAGAAAGGGCGATCCAGCGCAGCGCTGATCGGGTGAGTTGCTCGTCGAGCGGCATTACCGCTAATGCATGTAGGCGAGTTAACTCACCCGGTGGTGGTTTCGCCACTTTATAGATTTATAGTCTAACACATTAAACAGCCAAATCCCGCCAAACCATTAAACTTCTTTCATCAATTACTAATCACCAATCGCTAACCTCTAATCTCTTTTCTTATACCAACCTCTAATCTCTTTTCTTATATTTGCCTGCGCCTTCAAACAGAGGTGTTTAATAAAAGATATGGCCAAAAAAAAACCTGATGCTCCAAAGCATGTTGCTGTTGTAAATAAAACTTCCTTAGCGTTTTTCGAAAAATATATCAATAACCCTTCGCCTACCGGTTTTGAGTGGAAAGGTCAGCAATTGTGGCTTGATTATTTAAAGCCTTATATTGATGAATATTACGTAGATAATTATGGCACAGCCGTTGGTATCATCAATAAAAAAGCAGAATATAAAGTTGTTATTGAGGCCCATGCCGACGAAATTTCGTGGTTTGTAAATTATATTACCAGCGACGGCCTGATCTATGTGATCCGCAACGGCGGTTCCGATCACCAGATAGCGCCTTCAAAGAGGGTGAACATCCATACCGATAAGGGCATAGTAAAAGCGGTATTTGGCTGGCCCGCTATTCACACCCGCACGGCAGGTGAAAAAGAAGAAGCTCCAACCCTTAAAAATATATTCCTTGATTGCGGCTGTACAACAAAAGAAGAAGTTGAGAAACTGGGCATCCATGTTGGTTGTGTAATTACTTACGAGGATGAGTTTATGGTGCTGAACGACCGTTATTATGTTGGCCGCGCCCTGGATAACCGCGCCGGCGGATTTATGATAGCCGAAGTAGCGCGTTTACTTAAAGAAAATAAAGTAAAACTGCCATTTGGCTTATACATTGTAAACGCAGTACAGGAAGAGATTGGTTTGCGTGGCGCAGAAATGATAGCCCACCATATTAAGCCTGATGTAGCTATTGTGACCGATGTAACCCATGATACACAAACCCCGATGATCAGCAAAATCACCCAGGGCGACCTGGCCTGCGGCAAAGGGCCTGTAGTTTCTTATGCACCTGCGGTACAAAACAATTTGAACAAGTTGCTGATAGAATCGGCCGAAGGCGCTAAAATACCATTCCAGCGCCAGGCATCGTCACGCTCAACCGGGACGGATACCGATGCTTTTGCTTATTCAAATGACGGTGTACCTTCAGCATTAATTTCGCTGCCTTTACGTTATATGCATACTACTGTTGAAATGATCCATAAAGAGGATGTGGATAACGTGATCCGCTTGATATACGAAGCATTATTAAACATTAAGGCGGGACAGGATTTCAGGTACATTAAATAGAAGGCTGAAAGCTCAAAGCAAAAAGCTGAAAGCATAGTGCAGAAAACTAAAAAAACGACGATACTGGCTATCATTAACCCAAGTTCAATTGAGCTGAGATTAGCTGATGGCTATAACATGAATACTACCAACATTTTACGAGGATAAATATTTTACATTTTAATAATTCAAAATAAAATGTCACATTTACATTTATTATTTCATTTCAACATTATATGAAACCTACCCTATTGATATTGGCCGCCGGGATGGCCAGCCGTTATGGCAGCATGAAACAAGTTGATGGCTTTGGTCCGCATGGCGAAACCATTATTGATTACTCTATTTACGACGCCATTAAAGCCGGCTTTGGAAAAGTGAGCTTTATCATCCGTGAGGAGTTTGCCGAGCCCTTTAAGGCTATATTTGAACCGAAACTAAAAGGCCGTATTGAAACTGATTATGTTTATCAAAGCTACGACCTTAAACCATTTGGCATTGATAAAGTAATTGAACGCGCCAAACCCTGGGGCACCGCACACGCTGTATTAGCTGCCCGCAACCAGATCCATGAGCCTTTTTGCGTGATCAACGCGGATGACTTTTATGGCACTGATGCTTTCGAAAAAATGGCGAAGTTTTTAAATACCGAAGTGGCTGATGACAAATTCTCGATCATAGGCTACCAGGTTGATAAAACCCTATCCGACTATGGCACGGTATCACGCGGGGTATGCGAGGTTGACGAGAACCAAAATATGGTTGCTATTAAAGAACGCCTGAAGGTTTATTTTGATAAAAACGGTGGCGTTGTTTATGAAGAAGATGGTGTAGAAGTGCCTTTGGCATCGGACACGCAAGTTTCGATGAACTTTTGGGGCTTTACCCCTGCGGTTTTTGAAAAATCCCTGCCTTTTTTCAAAGCCTTTGTTGAAGCCAATGAAAACAACCCAAAAGCTGAATTTTTTATCCCTCTAATTGGTGATGAACTGATCAAAAGCGGCGAAGCTTCATTTAAAGTTATCCCAACGGATGCAAAATGGTTTGGCGTAACTTATAAAGAAGATAAACCTATCGTACAGAAATGTATCTCGGATTTGGTTGCCAGCGGCGGCTATCCGGAGAATTTGTGGCCGTAAAAACTGAATTATATCAAACAAAAAATCCCGAAGATTTCGGGATTTTTTGTTTGATATAAACTTAAATCTTATTTTTTCTGCGGCTGTGGTGGTGGTGGTGGCCCGGCGACTTTCTCCCCTGCATTTGGTTTTGCGTGGCCTTTGACTGAACCACTAAAAGTCTTTGAACGCATTGTATCACTACTCACATGCGTTTGCTGTGTTTTAGACTGATCTATCTTTTGCATATTTATTTAAATTAGAATCGGAGCTTCTATAAAGATAGCGTTTTTTGGTCGGGATAAAAAAACTTTTGGCATTTCGTAAAGGAAAGAAGAGTCATCATATCTGTACACGGTTACTTTTGACAATGTAATTTCACTTATTTGGTCATTTTCAGAAAATGAATCTACAAATCCGTAAAAAGTTAAATTATTAGCAATATCCCTCACGTAAACTTCAGAAATATCTTTGCTGTTGAGAAAGTATGAATAAAGATTTTCCTCTCCATATTTATCAGCAATATTAAATTTACGTGCAAATTTTGAAATTAACTTTTTATTTTCTATCCAGGAGGCAAAAAAGCCTATAAATATAGAAACACCAGTAGCCCTTATTATCTCCCAAAACGGTATATTATTTGAAGTAAATGTGAGCCAAAAGTTTTTTATATCATCAGCATAAAAAACATAAAACATCAGATCAGACAATAGATAACTCAGCCCACCTAATAAAATGGAATTGATAATGTATTTAAATGGTTCCCATTTTAAATAGGTGGTCAACTTTTCAAGAATCAATGTGGCTAAGCCACCTGGTATAAGAATTAGAATGAGTTTTAAAGCAAGAGCAGATAAGGTCATTTGTTTTGATTTGAAGGTTTATAAAAATATAAAAAAACCTCAAATTTTCAGAAATTAAATTTCAACCAATTATCCGTAACTTTAAATATGTCGTTATCCTATAAAATATTGCTTAAGCCAGAGCCCGAAGGAGGCTTTACCGTAAACGTCCCGGCACTACCTGGCTGTATTACTTATGGCATTGATTTAGAAGAAGCAAAGGTTAACGCCAAAGAAGCGATTGAACTATATATGGAAAGTTTAAAAGCGCATGGCGAAAAAGTTCGACATGTCCGTTAAAGACTTACCTTTCTGAAACTTCGTAAGTCTTTTCATATTTGATCCTGTCCACAAGGCGGGATTTTTTTTTTGGATGAAAGTCACTTTACTACCCCGGCGCAATTGCTGCCCGGATCATATAACTTTGGTTATTATACAATATAATCCAGTGCAATCTATTATTCTCTGCACTGTAACCATAAAAATATGATCGTGACTTTTTAAATTCATTTGAAGTAAGACAAATTCTTGGATTATTAAATATCGCATCAGCACTTTCTTCGGGCGATAACCATTGTCCATACGTATCATATTCCCCGCTGAACTGCTTCGTGAAAGTATTCTTGTATATACATTTATAATGATTATGGTCCAACAAGCTGAATGAAACAAAGAAACCGCTATCCGGGGTTGGGATATGCCAGGCCGAAATATCTGCATCAAACCATGCCCATTCTTTTTTAGCCGAAACTATTATACTATCTTTTGTAATTTCTTTACCCGGCATACCGTTAGAGTCAACATCGAACAACCTTATCCTAAAGGGAGTCGTAACGTCACCGCCTTTAAACATACCATGGCCATTAGTTAAAAAAAAGCCAACGGTTTTAATAATTCCTTTAACATTTTTTGAACCTTCCATAAACATCGGCATATCCAAACCGGGATGTGGCTGCCACATTTCATAACCGGATCTTCGCTTACTGCCAACTTTAATTAGAGTAGGTATATTAATATTCACTTTTACCTCATGCAGCATATTAACCAATGGCACTAATTTTACAATACTGTGCTGAGGAAAGTCGTTAACTTTAATTCTTTTTGTTTGATAACCTATGCAAGAGAAGCTAACAGAATCTGTGCTCACTAATTTATCGGAGACAATATCAAATTTACCCGCATTATCCGCCGGGTAAAACAGGCCTTTTTCAATAACGCTTATGGTAGCAGCGGCGATTGGCATGTTAGTTTGGGCGTCCACAATACTACCTTTTAATTGGATTGGTTGCGCTTCAGCAATAGCTATATTTACGAGAAAGATAAACAGGTATAGGATTTTCATCGCCTAAATATAAGGCAAATTCGTTTCCCAACAAAAAACCCCGGCAAAACTAATAACCGGGGCTTTGTTTTCGAGAATTAACCTTAGTCTTTAATTCCGCCACGACCCCAAATTATGTCATTTCGATCCGCCCAAAGGCGGAGAGAAAACTTATACGCCCTGCATAGTCCGCCTTGCAGGGTCGTTTTGGATAGTTCGAAAAGTTTTCTCCTCATTCTTCGTCGAAATGACATAATTTAAAGATCATCCAACAAAAAACCCTGGCTAAATAAATAACCAGGGTTTTTCTTTATTCCTCCGCCAATCGGCGGATTAGGGGGCTTATTACTTCACTTCTTCAAAGTCAACATCAGTAACGGTGTCGGCATTGCCTTCTGCGTGTGCATGAGCGCCTGCGCCGTCAGCTCCGGCTTGTCCCTGACCATCGCCGCCGGTTGCTTTGTACATCTCTTCTGAGGCTACGTTCCATGCATTGCTTAATTCAGCCTGTGCAGCGTCAATAGCGTCGAAATCTTTAGATGCATAAGCTTCTTTCAGTTTCTTTAAGCCTTCTTCGATAGGGCCTTTTTTGTCAGCTGAAATTTTATCACCGTATTCTTTCAATTGTTTTTCTGTCGAGAAGATCAGGGCATCGGCGCCATTCAGTTTTTCAACTTCTTCTTTTGCCTTTTTGTCAGAATCAGCATTTGCTTCAGCTTCGTCCTTCATCCTCTTGATGTCAGCATCAGTTAAGCCGGATGAAGCTTCGATACGGATCTTTTGCTCTTTACCGGTTGCTTTATCTTTTGCAGATACATGCAATATACCGTTGGCATCAATATCGAAAGTTACTTCAACCTGTGGTACGCCGCGAGGTGCTGGTGGGATCCCATCCAGGTGGAAACGGCCAATAGTACGGTTTGCAGAAGCAATAGGGCGTTCACCCTGTAAAATATGGATCTCTACCGAAGGCTGGTTATCAGATGCAGTGGAGAAAGTTTCCGATTTTTTGGTCGGGATAGTAGTATTTGCTTCTATCAGTTTGGTCATTACACCACCCATGGTTTCAATACCTAAAGAAAGCGGGGTAACATCCAGCAATAACACATCTTTTACTTCGCCGGTTAATACACCGCCCTGTATAGCTGCTCCTATCGCAACAACTTCATCGGGGTTTACACCTTTTGACGGTGCTTTGCCGAAGAATTTTTCAACCGCTTCCTGGATAGCAGGGATACGGGTTGAACCACCCACAAGGATGATCTCGTCGATATCAGAAGTACTGTAACCGGCATTTTTCAATGCAGTTTTACAAGGCTCAATGGTACGTTTGATCAGGCTATCGGCCAGTTGCTCAAATTTAGCACGGGTTAAAGTTTTAACAAGGTGCTTTGGCACGCCGTCAACTGCAGTAACATATGGCAGGTTAATTTCGGTTTGTGCCGAGCTTGATAACTCTATCTTAGCTTTTTCAGCAGACTCTTTTAAACGTTGTAAAGCCATTGGGTCCTTACGCAGGTCAATACCTTCATCGTTTTTAAATTCGTCGGCCATCCAGTCGATAATAGTTTGGTCAAAGTCGTCACCGCCAAGGTGTGTATCACCATCGGTTGATTTTACTTCGAACACGCCATCACCTAATTCAAGGATAGAAACGTCGTGTGTACCACCACCGCAATCGAACACGGCGATCTTCATATCCTTGTGTGCTTTATCCAGACCATAAGCCAGGGCAGCAGCAGTAGGTTCGTTAATGATACGACGAACTTTTAAACCAGCAATTTCACCGGCTTCTTTTGTAGCCTGGCGTTGTGCATCGTTAAAATAAGCCGGAACAGTAATAACTGCTTCGGTAACTTCATGACCAAGGAAATCTTCGGCAGTTTTCTTCATTTTCTGAAGGATCATTGCAGATATTTCCTGTGGCGTGTATTTGCGATCACCAATTTCAACACGCGGGGTGTTGTTATCGCCTTTAACCACTTTATAAGGCATGCGGGCAGCCTCTTTAGTAACCTCGTTAAACTGGTTACCCATAAAGCGTTTTATTGATGAAATAGTTTTTGTAGGATTGGTAATAGCCTGGCGTTTTGCCGGGTCACCTACTTTTCGCTCGCCGTTGTCGATAAAAGCCACTACTGACGGCGTAGTACGTTTTCCCTCACTGTTAGCAATAACTACAGGCTCGTTACCTTCCATTACCGCAACGCATGAGTTCGTTGTTCCTAAGTCGATTCCAATTATTTTAGACATATGATTATATTTTCTTGATTGAATGATTGTTTTATTACAAGCTATTTAACAAGGGTTGTGCCAATATGGGTTTGGCAGGTTTTTTTTAGGTGAAAGGTGAAAGGTGAAAGGGGAAAGGTAATAATTAGTCAGGAATGAGACATTTTATGGTGACAGGTTGGCAGAAAATTGTGATGGCGGCTGATTGGATATTGGCGGCAGCCGGAAACTATCTCCCGAACATGTTTTTCTATTTTTCACGCGATCGAACTGCTATATTGCATTATGAAAAAAGTTTGCCTTTTATTTTTCATGCTTGCCAGTTTGCAATCATTTGCCCAGAACATCCTATCCAGGCCTAACCGGGCAAATGAATTACTTACCTGGCTGATTAAACGGGATCATTTAGCACTACTTAATGAAAAAGCAGATCTCAGCACTCTTTTGGGAACGGGCAGAGATATTTTAAATATCCATGCACTATACAACGATACAACGAATACCGTCTCAGAAAAAAAATGCCTGAAAAACTTTATGACCGATGAGGAAGTCGAAATGTTTCATTTAAGGTTAAGCAAAATGAAACAAATTAAATGGGAAAACAGTGGTTATACCCTCCCGGTAAAATATTATAAAAACATGAGCTTTTCAAACAATCCTAAAGGCACAGGCACCAGGGAAACTTTCTTTGGCTTATCACTTCCAATTTTTTTAAATAAAGAACAGACCAGAGTTTTAATTGGAGAATGTTTTACTGCCGATATAGCTTTCGGTCGTGGCGATGTGCTGTTATGTGAATTCAAAAATGGGAAATGGGAAATAATTGCACGGGTTGTTACCTGGGATTCCTAATACCCCTGATCACGGTATTTTTATATTTATGTAAAGAGAAGTATTTTGGTTATTGCTTGATTAATAATCAACAACCGAACCCGTTAAAAATCTAAACAGGCCAATAACTGTTGCTCATTTATCTGTGGGAAATCACTGATTATTTCTTCGTGTGACATGCCGGAAGCCAGCCATTGCAGAACATCGTACACGGTGATCCTTGTTCCTTTTATCACAGGCTTGCCAAACCTTATTTCGGGGTCAACTTCAATAAATTCTTTATAATCAATTTGCGGCATATACAAATTTGCGTATTTTGTATCAAATAAACATTATGAAAAAACTACTGATCATAACCCTGATGGTGTTTGTCTCTGTAACCACATTCGCCCAACAAACCGACACGGCAGCCATTAAACAAACCGTAAACACGCTGTTTGACGCCATGCGCAAAGGCGACAGCACCTTGCTGAGGTCTGTTTTTTCAAAAGACATGATATTGCAAAGTATCTCGAATGATAAAGACGGCAAGGCGAACCTGTCCACCGAAAAAGCTGATGGTTTTGTTAAGGTGGTGGGCACGCCGCACACGGCGGTTTATGATGAGCGCATCGTTTTCGGCACCATAAAGATCGACGGCGGCCTGGCCAGTGTTTGGGCGCCTTATCAATTTTATCTTGGCGATAAATTCAGCCACTGCGGCGTGGATGTTTTTCAACTGATGAAAACCGCTGATGGTTGGAAGATCATTTATATTGTGGATACAAGGAGGAAGGATAATTGCGTGGAGTAGAAGAGGTTGAAAAAGCGAGGCCATTGCTATCGAAAGTTTTGAGAATTCCTGATTGAGGAATCAATGCCGTTTACTTAAGGATTCCCTGGCAATTTGCCTCACCTAAATCCTCTCCAAAGGAGAGGACTTTAACTTCACTCTTCGTTAGCTTTGTTTTTAACCCTCTCCTTTGGAGAGGGCAGGGTGAGGCGAGGAACGTTCACTGGAAGAGCGAATAACTCGTTTTCCTTAAGTAAACGGCATTGATTGAGGAATAACAAAAAGCGGGGTCATGGTGAGGCCACTCGAACCATATGGGGTGGCCTGAACGCTTTACCATTGGCGCTAATGCATTGGCGTTGTGGTCTTTACGCACATGCTTCGAGTGCCTACCCATGACATATTTACTCCACTTTGTCATTGCGAGGCACGAAGCAATCGCGGACTATGCACGACCATCATGCACAGTTCGCGGTTGCTTCGTTCGTTCCTCACTCGCAATGACATAGTTTTTTAATATGTTATTCTATCTTCAGAATTTGCAAAATTTTAACACTCAGCATGACAGCCCAGTTATAGGTAAGCCAATATAGCAATGACGCTTTGTTTTCACCCAAACAACAACCCAAAAACCTCTTCAATCCGGCTTACGATTTTTATATCAATATTATAGCGGGAAAGATCGATCCCCTTTTTATCATGCCCGCCGGCCGGGAGGTTGTATTTGGAGATAAAGATCTGTTCAAATCCTAATTTTTGCGCTTCGGCAATGCGTTGCTCAATGCGGTTCACCGCACGGATCTCGCCGGATAACCCTATTTCACCTGCAAAACAGGTTTTAAAAGATATCGGGATATCTTCATGCGAAGATATGATGGCAGCGGCAAGTCCGAGGTCGATAGCAGGATCTTCTACCCTGATGCCGCCTGTTATGTTTAAAAAAACATCCTTTGCACCAAGGTTAAAGCCGCAGCGTTTTTCCAGAACTGCCAGCAGCATGCTCATACGGCGGGTATCAAAACCCGTAGCGGTCCGTTGAGGGGTACCATAAGGCGAAGGACTCACCAATGCCTGGGTTTCAATCATCATGGGCCGCATGCCTTCTAAAGTAGTTGAGATGGTGATGCCGCTTAAAGGTTCGTCACGCTGGGAAAGCAAAATTTCGGATGGGTTTGAAACCTCGCGCAATCCTTCGCCCAGCATTTCATAAATTCCCAGTTCGGAAGCCGAGCCAAAACGATTTTTTACGGTGCGTAATATGCGGTAAACATGGTGCCGGTCGCCTTCAAACTGCAATACGGTATCTACCATGTGCTCCAGGATCTTCGGCCCGGCAATCATCCCGTCTTTGGTGATATGACCTATTAAAAATACCGGCGTACCACTTTCTTTGGCAAAGCGAAGCAATTCGGCAGTACATTCCCGTACCTGCGAAACACTCCCCGGTGTTGATTCGATATGCGCCGAATGCAGGGTTTGAATAGAATCTACCACCACAATGTCCGGTTGCAGTTCTTCTATCTGTTTAAAAATATTTTGTGTGGATGTCTCTGTTAATATAAAGCATCCTGTCCCAAAAGCTCCCCCTTCAGGGGGCTGGGGGGCTAACCTTTCCGCCCGCATCTTTATCTGCCGCTCGCTTTCTTCACCCGATACATACAGCACTTTCAATCCGGGCATGTTTAAGGCCAGCTGCAACATCAGCGTTGATTTTCCTATGCCAGGCTCCCCGCCGATCAATACCAGTGAACCTGCCACAATTCCGCCGCCCAAAACGCGGTTAAATTCCTTATCGGGCGTAAGCAGCCTGTGCTCTTCGCTAAAAGTAATATCAGCCACCTGTACAGGCTTATTGGCCCTTTGCAGCGTGGTAGAAGCGGTTTTCCAGTTTGGAACCGAGGTATTAGCCTTTTCCAAAACTTCTTCCACAAAAGTATTCCATTGCGAACATGACGGGCATTTGCCCAGCCACTTTGCCGACTCATAGCCACAGCTCTGGCAGAAATATGCGAATCTTGTTTTAGCCATTATTGGATGTGCAGATTACAGATGTGCAAATGTGCAGATGAGAAACGTGCGGATATGCAAATTTCAGATGTGCAGATTGATTAGTACAAATGTGCAGATTTTATTGGAATAAGCAATGGTGATTGCTAAAAATATTAGGAATCTGACCCTTTCTATTAATTTGTCGGAATGGTATATTCATAACATAAATACTGAAAATCAATTTGTCATTCTGAACGCAGTGAAGAATCTTCTAAAAGCGACCAGTCGGCTACATGCATGGCGTAGAAGATCCTTCGCTCGCGCTACCCATGACATATTTACCCCACCATGTCATTGCGAGTGAGGAACGAACGCGGCAATCGCGAACTATGCATGGTGGTTGTGCATAGTCCGTCCCGATAAGGATCGGGATGCCTCGCAATGACATAATATTGAAGGTGAGGGTATTGTGTTAAGTGTCCGTCCGGCTTTTGGTCGATATGAACCGCACAGAAACCCTCAAAGCTTAACGTCAAAAACACCACCGACAATTCGTATGGAATCGGTTTGATAGTAATTGTACAGGATGCCGTCAAATTTGCCCGAAACAATAATATTAGGGTAATTGCCTGTTGCTGAAGCAATAGTATCCTTTAAAACATTTACAGTAAACGGGTTTCGCTTCCGGCTGGAATAAACGGTGCCTTTAAGGAAATCACGATAGGTAAAAAGGCCATCTACCTGGTTGAGATGATGGATCCCTGTCATACTAAGGCTATCGCCGGGGATATTAAGTGCAATCGACTGCTCCTTTGTTGTTGTGCCGGCCGTTGACACAGTAAGCTCGGCGGATATAGAAACAACATTAACACCAGAATCAATGCTTGAATGTGTAGTAACTTTATTGTACACTACATTTCCATATCCCCCAAGCTCACTTTTGTACTTTTGGCCCCCGAAATTAGCCCAGGCTTGTCCGTTAACAAGGCAACCGAATGTGTTTGCACCGGTTTCGGTAAAGGGTGGCACCTGCAGATTGGCAGCTGCCAAGGAATTATCAAAAGTGTCATTACAATGCGACATCAACAGGATAAAGGAGTATAAAACAAGTTTTTTACCGGTAAACAATAAGGAGAAGGTTGCTTTCATTTTTTTGGCTTGTTAATTCATACATAGATACGCAATAAAGCAGCCTATTGTAACAGGCAAACAAAACATTATTGTATCCCTCCGTCATTGGGACAGACACAGCTAAAAAGCAACAAAGAATCGGGCATTAGATAAATGATTTCGGATGATATAACCACTAATAAAACTGCCAACTGCCCGTTGCAAACTGCCTACTAAAAACTACCAACTACTTCTTCGTCGCTTTAAAACTCCCGTTTGGTTGTATAAAAGTAGCGTCCGTTATTTTAGCGGCACCAGCTGGGCCAAATTGCAGGAAGAAACCGCTTAATACTTTTATCGCGAATTTATCATTGCCCAAAGGTATCAGCTCGTAATCTGGCTGTCCGGGAACTAATATGTACAGGGTTTTGTCATCCTTAATATAAACCTTTGCCTGCATTCCGGCTAATTCGTATTCACCCACATATTTTTGCAGTTCGGCTGCGGTCACTTTTTTGGCTTCAATTTCTTTGGTAAATACTATCGGGTGTAACCCTCCTTCCAGCTTGCCCTCCAGGCTTTCAATATCGCCTGATAAATTCATTCTGAACTGTAATTTCAAGTCCGGCGTTTCCGAAGTATCAATCGCTTCTTTCGGGTTGGCATCAAAAACATCAAAAATATCAAAGTTGGCATGCCGCAGCCAAATGGTCTGGGTTACCGTTTTTACAAACAGGGAATCATTCCGTACAAATAACTTCATGGTTCCGTAACCCGGATTTTTATAATTGCCGGCAAAATCAGCCAGGGTGTGCGTGGCGGGATGCTTTATTTCAGCCACTTTTTCTTTTTTGGCCTTTTCGGCTTCCAGTTTGCCTTTATCAGCATTATGTTTCAAATCGCTGTTCCAGTCATGATATTTAAGGTTGAGCAAGCGGTCGGCAATTAAATTTCTAACAATGGAAGGCACAGCCGATCCGTCCTGATTGCTCAATACAATAATGCCTATGCTATCCGCAGGGAAAAAGCAGGTGCTTGCCGAAAATCCGTCAATATTGCCGCCATGTTCCACCCTGTAATGGCCCTTATAGGATGCCAGCATCCAGCCAAAGCCATAATTTGCGAAATAAATATCCGGATTATCCTTGCCGGGCAAGGAGCCGTCAATAACCGACTGTGAGCTGATGGCATCATTGCGGTAGCTTTCGGGGATAATCTCTTTGCCATTATATTTTCCGTTGTTTATCCAGGCTGTCACCCATTTAGCCATATCATTAACGCTGCTGTTGATCGCGCCTGCAGGTTCCATGCCGTCGATATGGTAATAATCCAGTTTTTTTATGATGCTGTCCTTTTTTACTCCATAGCCGGTAGCAATGTCATCGCTTTTTTGGAGTTCGGGGATAGTCAGATCAGAGCGCGACATCCCCAGCGGCACAAAGAACTTTTCCCTGATATTATCTTGCCAGCTTTTCCCGCTAAGATGCGCAACTACCGCGCCCTGTGCCGCGAACATGAAATTATTGTATTGCCATTTTTGCCTAACCCCAAATGTTGGCTCCATGTACTGTATGCGCATGATCAGGCTGTCTGTTGAAGGCGTATTGAAAAAATACCAGGAAAGATCGTGCCTGGGCAAACCGGTACGGTGGCTCATCATATCGCGCAGCGTGATGGTGCTTTTCATCGCATCATTATAAAATTTTAATTCAGGCAAATAATTGGTCACCGGTTTATCAATATCAAGCTTGCCATCCTGCTGCAGTTTGCCAATTAAAGTCGCCGTAAATGCTTTGCTGCACGAGCCTATTGCGAACAGCGTATTTGGCGTTACGGGCATTTTGCCGGCAATATCGCGGTATCCAAAACCATTGGCATACACCACCGAGTTTTTCTCAACTACCGCAACAGCGAAACCCGCCGCATGCCATGTTTTAAGAACCCGGGTAAAAGCGGTATCTAAACCTTTAAAGCGCGGGTCGTCTGTTTGGGTGGATTGCTGGGCGAGGCTTTGCAGCGATAAGGCACAAAGCAAAAGTGTGATAATGTTAGTTTTCATTGTTTTATTGAGGATAAAAAGCGAGGTTTATAACTCTAAATATAAGATTTATTTAAATATTAACATGGAATTTAGTTTTGTGGCGACCCGGGCTTTCGTAAAGATTTTGAAATAATAGAGCGCTACCTGATTTTTTTATTTATTATTATACCCAATTCCGTAACAAAGAAGCCCTAAATTATTTTTTTACTTTTTTATTAAACTCCAATGAACGATTTAGAAATTTATTTTAACGAGAACAACAAGCGTGTTATTGATAAATGGAGTCATTATTTTGAAGTATATGACCGCCATTTTAGTAAATACCGGGGTAAGGAAATTGTTTTGTTGGAGATAGGGACGTTCCAGGGTGGAAGTTTACAAATGTGGAAGAAATATTTTGGTGATAAAGCAAAAATATACGGCATTGATATAAATCCTAATTGCAAACAGGTTGAGGAAGAAAATATAAAGATCATGATCGGCTCACAATCCGACCGTGACTTTTTAAAAGAGGTGATAAAAGAGGTTCCGCCATTTGATATATTGATTGATGATGGAGGGCATACCATGTTACAGCAGATCGTTTCGTTCGAGGAGCTTTTTGGCCACGTTAAACCTGATGGTGTGTACCTTTGCGAAGACCTGCATACTTCCTACTGGAAGGAGTACGGCGGGGGGTACAAACGGAAGGGAAGCTTTATTGAATATTCAAAAGATTTTATTGATCAGCTGAATGCCTATCATTCAAAGGAGGCCGCCTTACCGGTAAGTTCCTTCACCACATCAGTAAACTCCATGCATTATTACGATAGTATTTTGGTGATAGAAAAGCGGCCAACGGCAATGCCCATCCGTTCGCAAACCGGCACCATCACGATTCCCGATATGCCATCGGCAAAACTTCATGGATTTGAAAAATTTAAAGCCAAATTCAACAGCAAGCTGATCAGAAAAATGAACCGGCTGACATCCTTTTTTGGCCTGGCCTGGAAAAACGGAGATTTTTGATCCGGGAAAATTAACGCTGTCTTTCTATCGCCTGTCAGGCGATTCACCAAGCCTGTGGGTTAAGGCGATGCCACGGCCTTACCCTCTACACTATTTTTCCCTTATATTTGATTTAGCAGACAGCAATAATGAGCCAGATCAGGGAAATTAAATGTCCGCATTGCGGGGAGTGGACCATGTGGAACGGCGAGGTTGATGACCGGTGTCTGTTTTGCAATGAGTTTTTGGAACCCAAGCGTTTCTCGCGCGAAGTGGAAAAACAAATCAACAGGGAGCTGCTAAAAGAAAACGATTACTTTTTTATTAAACCGGATGACGGGACCCTTACCCGCTGGTTCAAAAGTATTTTAAACAAGGTACGATGGCTGGCCTACTACGTGCAGATCGCTTTTTTCATTTTCGTTACCTTATTGCTGGTATTGTTAAGCTTAATCACCGGCTGAATGAAAACATTGCTTAACCCATGGTTTATTATTGGCTGCATTGTATGGGTAGTGGTAATTACTACCCGAAAACTTGGTCACCCCCTGCCTTATGTTAACGGTAACATAAACGATGCCTTTGCCATACCAGTTATTGGCAACCTTGCACTTTGGTTTCAAAGGGTGTTTATCATCAAAAACAACCATTATATTTTTGCGCGCAGGTATGTAATTTTCATTGTGATTTATGTGAGCCTGGTGTTCGAAGGATTACTGCCTTTATTATCAAAAAAATATACAGCCGACTGGATAGACGTACTGTTTTACATTATTGGAGGTTTGTTTTTTTATTTTGTGATGAATAAGGCTTTGGTGGAAGAAAGGCAGGTATTTAACAAGCACGCTAATCAGAACAATTAAGGTTTTTTATCTATAGAAAAACAAAACAAGTATTATTGAATAAACAAGCTTTCCGCCATGGAACAACAACATCAACCGAATTCACTACCCTCAAATTTGACGGCTGCCGCAATGAGCGCTGTATTTACTGATGCGTTGAACCAGGAAATGTTAATAAATGCCGATGACACCGCGCTTATCTTTTATAATCTTTCCTTCCTCGAAAAACGGATCGAAGATTTGGCAAACCGGTTCCCGCAAGAAACACTGCATGCAATTGCCGTAAAAGCGAATCCTTTAGCCCGGATTTTGACCAAAGTAAAGGACCTGGGTGCAGGGGCAGAGGTTGCAAGTCTCCCCGAACTTTATATGGCCGAAAAAGCGGGATTTTTACCGGGGAAAGTGGTGTTTGATTCGCCTGCCAAAACAAAAGAGGAAATTGAATATGCCCTAAAACTGGGTGTACATATAAATGCCGATTCTTTTGATGAGCTTGACCGGATCGCGGAAATATTAAAAACCTTGCCATCAAAAAGTATTATCGGCGTCAGGATAAACCCGCAGGTGGGTACCGGTAGTATAAGAGCTACAAGTGTTGCCGGCACCATTTCAAAATTCGGTATTCCACTGAACGACCACCGGGAAAAGCTAAAAGCTTACTATCGTCAATATGCCTGGTTAAAAAGTATCCACGTGCATATTGGTTCGCAGGGCTGCCCTGTCGATTTGCTCATCGATGGCATCGGAAAAGTATTGAACTTTGCCAATGAAGTAAACGAAAGCTCGCCCTCGGCGAAAAACCAGATTGAAGTTTTCGACATTGGCGGTGGACTCCCGGTTTCTTATTATGCGGATAAGAGACCTGTTTCAATGCTGGAATACCAGACCATGCTGAAAGAAAAACTTCCGGAACTTTTCGACGGGCAATTCAGGTTAATTACCGAATTCGGCCGTTACATTTATGCTAATACGGGTTGGGTGGCATCCAAAGTTGAATACGTGAAAAGGGAAAACGGCTATAATATTATAATGACCCACGTTGGCGCCGACCTTCTTTTACGTAAATGCTATAACCCTGACGACTGGCACCATCAGATTACGCTTGTGGACAAAACCGGAAAACTAAAAACCGGGAAAGCAGAAAACAAATACATTATTGCCGGTCCCTTATGTTTTGCAGGTGATATAATTGCAAGGGACATCGAATTGCCTGACGCTGAAGAGGGCGACTATATTTTAATCCATGATACCGGTGCCTATACTTTAAGCATGTGGTCGCGGTATAACAGCAGGCAAATTCCTAAAGTTATTGGGTACGATGATGAGAATAATACTTTTGAAGTGCTGAAAGCGAGGGAAAGCAAAGATGATTTGTTAAGATTTTGGTCATGATAGAAAAGCAAACGTTCCCGGTACGGTGTATGTTAACAACGTGTACTTTGGTTAAATAAGGTTAAACTATTCTTATGGATTCGCAAATAATCGATATTTATAACTTCATTATTAACAACAAATACTACATGAAATTTTTTCTTGCTTCTATATTCTGTTTATTATCATTTATCACTTTCGCACAAAAGACTACAGGAAAATACATAAAAGATGGAGTTTCCGGATGCCGGATATGGGACTATAATTATTCACCCAAAGATTCTATAATCTGGAAAGGAGATTGCATTGATAATTATGCTGATGGATACGGCATCGCCATTTGGCGTAGACATGGTAAAGAGATTGGCAAATATATAGGCTACTTAAAAAGAGGTAAATTAAATGGCCAGGGTAAATATTTGTTACCTGATAATTATTCACTTGAAGGTGTGTTTAATGATGGAATTCTTCAAGGTAAGGGTAAAATAGATGACGATGGGGACATGATGAGTGGTTCTTTTGTAAATAATATTTTACAGGGTAAGGGTAAAATTACTTTGGAATCAGGGCTCTCACTTGAGGGCCATTTTATAGATGGCCAATTCGTGGATTTAGATGACCCTTACTTGAGCTCCTTAAGGAGAAGTAGTCGCATGCCTTTTGACAATGAGAATATTTATTTAAATAATGTTAGTTCAAACTCGTTGTTTTATTACGTTTTGTTGCCCCAGGGGGCTATTAATAGTACGTTGGTTTTGCTACCCAGCAGCGGTGAATCGGCAGAAAGTGTAATTTGCTGTAATAAGGCGTTAATACAATCAGCATCAGATAATCATATTTTAATAGTAATATTATCAATCAATAATGGTGACATTGATGATGATGACGTAACATTAAAATTCTTAAACGAAACGTTTAAAGCAGTGATAGAAAGTTATCAAGCGCCAAAAGATAAATTTATTTTGGCCGGGTTGTCTGGTGGCGGAATGCTTGCATTGAGGTATACCGAAATATCAAGACAAGACAGCAATAAAACATTTGTTTTGCCCGCTGCGGTGATTGGCATAGATCCACCGGTTGACATCGCAGGGCTTTATAATACTTCAAAGCGATTCATATTAATGAATGATGGGAGGGCTAACTTAAATGCAGGAAGATCGAATGGATTGATAGAATCTAAATCAATTGTTAATAGTTGCAACAAGATTTATGGTGGCTCACCTGACCAATACCCCGATCAATATATCAAACGTTCGATGTATTCAAGGTCCCAAAAAGATGGTGGGAACGCTAAATATCTTTCAAAAGTTCCGATCCGGCTTTATTGCGACCCCGACATCTTATGGCAACTAAAAGAACGGAATCGAGACTATTATGATATGAATGCGGCAGATTTATCAGCCATGATTAATTTTCTAAATTTAAACGGCAATACTGATGCTGAATTAGTACCGGCCCTTGGAAAAGGCTATAGGTTAGACGGAACAAGGCATCCTCATTCATGGTCAATAGTTGACCCCTCTAACTGTATAGACTGGATTCAAAAAATGCTAAGATAATGCGGGAGAAATTATCACAGATAAACTTGATTGCTAAACTAACCTCCACCCTCTGACCTCTTTTCCTCAACAATACTCAAGGCCCCTGTCGGGCACCTGGCCACCTGTTCCCTGATCTCCTGGCTGGTTGCACCATCCATATTTACCCAGGGTTTTGCGCCGGGGTTAAAAACGGTAGGCAGCTGTGTAGCGCAACGCGCGGCATGCCTGCAAAGTTCAGGTTTCCATACTACAGAGATATCGTCGTTTGGGTAGGTGTGTATCTTGCCTGTATCGCTATCGCTGTAAGCAAAGGTGCGGATATGTATTTCGCCTTCCAGCAATTTTGAAATAGGGCATACTTTGGCAATTTGCACCATCCGTTCACGTTGTTCATCGGTTACGGGCGATAAAAAGTTGAGGTCGCGGTCAATTACCGTTACGGTTTTTTCCTCCCTGGTTTCATGGTACATATTTACCGATACCGATATTTGGGGGATATCCCAGCACTTTCTGTCGATATACATGCGCAGGGTTGCAAGGGTGCAGGTGCCCAGAGATGATAATAAAAGGGTATAAGGATCGGGCCCTTCATCTTTCCCTCCAACACTTTCAGGTTCATCCGTAATAAATTTACCATTGCGCCATTCAACGGTGCACTTATATTTCTCTGTACCTATACTGGCTACTACTGGATGCTCTAATTCGTATTTCATATTGTTATGTCAAAAGTCTTTAGTTACGTGCTGATCTAAAATAAAACATCTGCAAAAGCGGCCGTTCTATCAAATATCTTTTTGGCAAAGGGGCACAGCGGCTGTATCTTCATATGGTTTTCCCTTGCGTAGGCAACGCCTGCTTTTACTAATTGTAAGCCAAGCCCTTTTCCTCCATAGGCGTCGTTTACTTCAGTATGGTCGATGATCATTTTACCCGTTCCGGCAAAAATATAATGCATTAAAGCGATCTCTTTACCATCATCTTCCATATAAAAAACCCCTCTTTTACCGTCGTTCCTGTTTTTTATGTCCATTATTAAAGTAGTTCGTATTTTAAAACGTTTAAAAATAATGAATAATTGTTGGAATCAAAGATCATCGTTTTGTTGTTGTATTGCTCAACTATAATCCAAATTTTAAGGCATTACCGACTTTTGGAATAAAATATAATTACTACTTTTAAGGATATGCAACCAGTTACCGTTTCTACCCTCAAAACATTCGGCGCATTAAAAAATGTGCCTGACGATCAGCTGCAATGGCTCATTGACAACAGCAAAGAGCAAGTGTTGCAGGATGGCGACCTGATGACTACGCCGGGCCAGCCACTTGCCGGGCCGCATTTTATTATTAGTGGCCGTATTCAGTTAAACCTCATTCAAAATGGCAGCAGGCGTGAGTTTGCCGCCCTTGGTCCCGGTGATATTACCGGCTACCTGCCCTTTTCGAGGGCGGTGACGGCTACTGCAACCGGGCAGGCAATCGGAGAGTTGCACCTGCTTTCGTTCCCCACAGAAAGAATAAAGGAAATGATAACGGGCCATTTTGAGCTTACACAAGCATTGGTGCATGTAATGAGCAGCCGTGTGCGCGAGTTTACCGCCCTCCAGCAGCAAAGTGAAAAAATGATGGCGTTGGGTAAACTATCAGCCGGGCTTGCGCACGAGCTGAATAACCCCGCATCGGCCATTGTGCGCGATTCGGTTTCTCTTTTGGAGCATTTGAAAATGGAACCTAATACCTTCAAAAAAGTGATCTCCATACAAATGAGTGCCGACCAGGTTGACGCAGTAAATGACGAACTGTTCAGGCTGCTGGCTATAAAAGATCACCCTGAGTTGTCCCTTAAAGAAAGGACCAAACGCGAAGAAGAAATAACAGACTGGCTGGATGAACATAATATCGAGAATAGCTATGAGCTGGCGGAAAATTTTGTGGAATTTGGTTTCGGCATTGATAACCTCGAAACGTTTTGCAGTCATATCCCGGCAAACTATTGTTCGCCGGTTTTTAACTGGATAAGCAACCTGCTTACTACCGAAAAAATGGTGCAGAATATCCAGGAATCATCACACCGGATAGCCAGCCTGGTTAACTCTGTTAAAACATTTACACATATGGATCGTGGATCGGACAAACAATATGCCGACATCCACATTGGTATTAAGAATACCTTAATGATGCTGATCTACAAAATAAAAAAAGGCAATATCGTAATGGTTAAGGATCTTGATCAAAGTTTACCTCCTGTAAAAGCAATGATCGGGGAATTAAACCAGGTTTGGACAAACTTAATTGACAATGCGCTGGATGCCATGGAGCCAAACGGCAAAGGAACGTTAACTATAAAAACCGAAAAGGTTCGTGAATTTGTACAGGTTTCTATTGCAGACGATGGGCGGGGCATTCCAGATGAGATAAAATCGCGGATCTTCGACCCGTTTTTTACCACTAAGGAAATGGGTAAAGGGACTGGGATGGGCCTGGAGGTGGTGCAACGTATAGTTCATCAGCACAATGGCTCGATAAAAGTAAATTCTGCACCCGGGCATACAGAATTTATTGTCTGTTTCCCGATAGATGGATAGTTTTATTTCGGATTTCGGAATTTCGATTTCGGAATTATTTAATTTCGGAAGCCGGAATGGCGATTGTGGAATGAAGACGAAGCCGGCAAATGATAGGGCTGAAAAAGGCTAAATCGAATTTGATTAAATACATAATTTTCTAATAAAAAACTTTCGGACTTTCGGACTTTCCGGACTTTCGGACTACAAAACACAATGAACCGACCGATAATTTTTTCGATAGATGACGACCCGCAAGTGCTGCGTGCCATAAGCCGCGATCTAAAATCGGTGTACGGTAAGGAATACAAGATTTTAAGCACCACATCACCAAACGAAGCACTGGAGAGCCTTACCGATCTGAAAAATAGTTCGGATGTTGTTGCCATGTTTGTATGTGACCAGCGGATGCCCGAAATGGAAGGTGTTGAATTTTTGGAGAAGGCAATAAAAATATTCCCGAAAGCTAAGCGGGTGTTACTAACTGCCTATTCGGATACTGAGGCGGCTATAAAGGCAATAAATGACGTGCAGCTTGACTATTACCTGATGAAACCCTGGGATCCGCCGGAAGAAAAACTATACCCGGTTTTAAATGATTTGCTGGACGACTGGCAAAACGATTATATCCCCGAATTTAAAGGTATAAAGGTTGTTGGGTACCAGTTTTCGCCACAATCGCATACAATTAAAGATTATCTCGCCAGTAACCTTGTTCCCTACCGGTGGCTTGATATTGAAAAAAATCCGGATGCTATGGAAATTTTGGAACTTAATCAGCTAAGTGTTGATCAGTTGCCTTTAGTAGTATTTGATGATGGTACATTTTCAACAAAACCAACCATCAGGGCCATCGCCGAAAAAATTGGGGTAAACCCGCAGATCACCAATGAAATTTACGATGTGGTAATTATAGGCGCTGGTCCGGCAGGATTGGCAGCGGCAGTTTATGGCGCATCCGAAGGTTTAAAAACCTTGCTGATAGAACGTAAGGCGCCGGGCGGACAGGCTGGTTCGAGTTCAAGAATAGAAAATTACCTGGGCTTCCCGGCCGGTTTAAGCGGTGCAGACCTTACCAGGCGTGCAATTAGTCAGGCTTTACGCCTCGGCGCTGAATTTTTGTCGCCACAGATGGTTAGCGACATCAAACAAAAAGATGGTTATAAAACAATCGTGCTTGATGACGGACCCGAAATTAATAGCCGTACTGTTGTAATTACTACCGGAGTTGATTACCGCAGACTGGATGTTAAAGGGATAGAAAATTTCACAGGGGCAGGGGTCTATTACGGAGCAGCCATGACCGAAGCATCAGCTTGTAAAGACAAAGAAGTGTACATCATTGGTGGGGGCAACTCTGCGGGGCAATCAGCAGTTTACCTTTCAAAATTTGCCAGGAACGTGTATATTATTATCCGCAGGGATAGTTTGTCCTATTCCATGTCGGCCTACCTGATTCAGCAGATCGATAATATTCCTAATATTCATATTTTACCTGATACTGAAATAACTGAGGCCACAGGAAGTAATTGCCTCGAAAAACTAACGCTTATCAATATTAAATCGAAAGAAACGATAAACAAAGAAGCCGCCGCTCTTTATGTTTTCATTGGCGCGAAACCCTATACCGACTGGATAAAACTGGACATCCTCAAGGATGAAAAGGGTTTTATTGAAACCGGGCGCGAGCTAAGAAGATATGATAATTTCGGCAAAATATGGAAAATAAACCGTGACCCTTTCCTGCTTGAAACAAGTTGCCGGGGCGTTTTTGCAGCCGGGGATGTTCGTGCAGGCGCCATGAACAGGGTTGCCTCCGCAGTGGGTGAAGGTTCAATGGCGATTAGCTTTGTACACAAGTATTTGGCGGAGGTGTAGGGAATTGGTTGATTGAGTTGAATAGGTTGATTGAGTTAGTTTTTAATGATGATTACCCAATTCTTCACCAAAGGTTGATCTAAACCTGAAAAAGTGTCAATCGATTGTGATTGGCGTTTTCACTGACCCAAATATTCATTAACAATATCGTTTAGTTGTTTAACGGCATCAATCTTTTTAATTGTAGACTTTTCTGACTTATCAAATATGTTTAACAAAAGCATTTGTATTCCTTCTTTTGTTATAGCCAGGTGATAGTATAATACTCTAAATCCTCCGCTTTTGCCCTTACCTTTACTTTTATCCGATAAGCGAACCTTATAAATTCCTTTTCCGTATGATTCTCCCAGATAAGGATTTTCAATCAAATCACGTTCAAGTTGTTGAATAGTTTCTTTAAGTGTTTTGTGTTTTTTTGACAGAGGCTTTAAATCTCTTTTAAATTCAGGGGTAGGGCTAACAGTATTACTCATCCCAAAGATCGCTCATTGATAATGGTTTTAATTCGCCTTTTTTTATCATAGCGACTTCTTTTAAGCTTCTTTTTATAGAAGTTAACTCACTTTCAGTGAAGCCGTCATCATCGCTGTCAATATTGATACTGCTTCCTTTAACATTTTTTACAATCTCAGAAATAGTTGTAATTATGCCGGTTTCACTATCTGGTAATTGAATAGTTAACGTAGTCATGTTAGTTCTTTTAGTACTTAATACAAATATAATGATAAAATATTTACCTTGTTTTAATAAAACAAAAACAAGGTAAAAAGGACGATGTTTATTAATTAGTTTTATTTTAGATTAGGCCTTATTAAATTCACATACCATGGAAGAAGAAATTTGCAAACACCTTGATGCAATTAAAACACTTAAGCATTCAAAAGATTATGTGTGCGAGGAATGCATAAAAACACATGATAGCTGGATGCACCTGCGTACCTGCCAGGAGTGCGGTGTAACATTGTGTTGTGACAGTTCGCCAAATATGCACGCCAGTAAGCATGCACATAAAACCGGGCATCCGGTAGTAATATCAGCCGAGCCGGGAGAACGCTGGCTCTGGTGTTATGTGGATGAAATTATGGTGGAGTATTGAGGAGAGTTAGCAGTTTTGAGTTAGCTTTTGCCTTAAAGCTGCTAACTGCCCACGGCAAACTTCCTAAGCCTCCCATTTTGCCAAATACCTGTCGAGCGAGAATGGTCCCGAGCCTATGACAGTAAACAAAACAAGGAGCACCAGTGCAACAATTGAGGGCCAGGCCATTGTGTTAACAGGCGACTGGAAAAAGTCAGTCAAAAATACTGCTGCAAGCACAATAGGAATCTGAACAATGGATGCAAGCCTCGTTAATGTTCCAATGGCAATCATCGTGCCGCCAACAAGGTGGGCAAATGTGACATAATACACAAGGGCCATTAATAAATCCGAAGAAACAGGCATCACGTGTTGGTTTTCAATAAGGTCTTTCAAATAGGCACTGTTTTCCATAAAGCCAATGCCCTTCAATAGCAAAAAAACACCAAGCGCAATACGGGTAATATCCAATACCATGGGATGATGATGATCCCCCCAATTTTCAATTTTATGAACCAGATTCATACAACCTCCTTTTTAAGATGACAACCGACCATACAATAAAATGGTTTTTGAATAACCAAATTTGCATAATAGTATAAATTTAGACATAAAGTTAATAGGTTGGAGCCTGAAAAGTTTGAAAAATAGAAAGCCAGTAATTTCGGAAGAAAAATACCCGGTATAACAGGCATCGTTTCTAAACACTGGTTTTGAAATATAAATCCGAAATTTGAACGTTATCTTGCGGACCTCCGAACTGTAAATGGTCTTTTCTTCCGGACTTTCGGACTTTTCCGACTTCCGGACTATAAAAATCTCACATCTAAATACTAATTTTACTTTATAAACCATTTTAATATGTTCCGTACGATCTTTGCAGTTTTACTTGTTTGCAGTATTATATCAATTGGCCATGCACAGGATAGCGTAAAAAAAACGGCTCCTGTAAAAACGGCCCCTGTAAAGGTTTTGCCAAATTTCAAAGCTTACAAACACCATTACTATCACCATTATAAAGCCGATTCGATAGCCAAGGCTCAGCAACCAGGTGTGGTAAAAGCGGATTCTGTTGCCCCTGCACCGGTTGTTATTGATAAAAGCCTTAACGGGCAATACCAATACCTGCTAACAAAGGTATATCACTACCAGCAGCCATTGATCTCCGCTTTATGGAAAACCGCATCGGATACATTAGCCAATAATCGTCGCAAACTGCAGGCTGCACAAAGCAAGCTTGCTATTCAAACAAAAACTATCGACAGTTTAAATACACAGATCAGCGCCAAAGACAATTCTCTTGCCCGAGTTGATGGGGTTGATGTGTTTGGGCTGCTGCTTTCGAAAACCGCGTATAACCTCATTGTATGGGGCCTGGTGGCTTTGTTTGGCATCACCGCTTTTGTAGTTATAGTCCGTTCTGGTAGTTTTAAACGCGAGGCCCGGTACCGCACGCAACTTTATAGCGAACTTGAAGAAGAATTTAAAGCCTTTAAAACCAAAGCCAACGATAAGGAAAAAAAGCTTGCCCGCGAATTGCAGACCGAGCGGAACAAGCTGGATGATCTGCTGGGGAAAGGGTAGATCACAGATTTTTATTGATTAGGGGGATTTCGCAGATTATTTGTCTGAACCATGATTCGTAGGATTAAATGATGACCATGATTAATTCGGTAAAACAGACTTATTTTACCGACGACATCCTGCTTTTGAATTCCTCGTGTGAATGGTGCGCCAGGCAGCGATATCTTCCTGGCCACTTTTAATACCTTCTAACACATATTGGGATAATGTCCCATTTTCTTCAAAAAAGCATATCTTGTTAGTTTTCAAAAGGGTTCTGATCATCTTTTCCTGTTCCCCTGTAGGACATAAAAGGTAAGTTTTTTATCTCGAAAAATCATTTTTTACAGTATTAAGTTTTATGATCGTTGTCAGTGTCTATAGGAATATGCTTACTTTTACAGATGAAGAAAGGTAATTTCCTGTTTATTAAACCCCACCAATGTTCAAATTTTACAATTATTTAAATAAAATAGATATCGTCTATCGACTTATTTTATCATTATTGTTAGTTGTAGGAATAATAACCATCGTAGCTTATGAGGTATTTAAACCTTCTGACAAATCTTTGTTGAGCGAAGACAATTGGTGTGTGGATAAAATTTATTATAAACAGAAACTTATAGGACCCAAAAGTTTGATGGCTTTCTATATTAAATACAGTAACGGGGAAATTCCATGTTATGAGAATGCTGATTTCAGAAAAAATGGTAATTTGATATTGCCAGGTATTAATAGTACAATAATAAGTGGCACTTGGAGGTTAGACGACAATAATAAAGTTCAAATTAAAGTAGATACCTTACAGGATATCTTCCAAGGCATTTATGATATGGAAGTTTCATTAAACACGTTGCGGTTAACCTCAAAAACCACTATAATATATAGTCACAAGGATAAAACCTCACCGCCAAATTTGTTCTGAATTCAATTAAATTTAAAATGGTTAAAAGGCCATCCGCAAAACGAATGGCCTTTTTCAATGTCTGTTTTTTCGTTTTTGGTATTAATTTATCTTAACTACCTTAATCTGGCGATAACATTACATTATCCAACTTTTTGGGATCTATCAATACGTTTAGTTTATCACCAACTTGTGGAACTTTCGATGCGTCAAAAGTATGTTGTATTGTTACCGGGTTGGTGGCGGCTACTGGATTTTCAACGTCTAAAACAATTTCCCACAACTGCCAGGTAATATTATCCTTAATATATTCTATCGTCGCTTTTTGAATGCTCACAATCTTTGCTAAAGCGGGGATTCCATTTTTTAGAAGATATTTTCTATTAAGCTTTGATGATAGCAAACTTCCAAAAAAAATAAACGCCGGAACAGCAACCATCAACAAAAAAAAGCTAATTAGAAAAAATCTCATACTCTTTAAAAATCAAAGCGATAGTTTTCTAAAGGTATTAAATTTCTCAAACGAAAAAAGGCCATCCGCAAAACGAATAGACTTTTTAAATATTTGTTCTTCCGGTACTATCACAATTGATTTCAACTTCAACGCCGCTTGGCAATTCAAGTTTCATCAGCACGTCAACAGTTTTTGAGTTTGAACTGTAGATGTCTAACAACCTTTTGTATGAACATAACTGGAACTGCTCACGTGCTTTTTTGTTCACGTGCGGTGAACGCAAAACGGTGAAAACTTTCTTCTCCGTCTGGACGATGGTATTCAAAACAGAAATTTTTTAATTCAATGGAATTTAGTAATATTACAAACCTCATTTTTATTATTACAATGAAAACCTTTAAACCTTTTTACGCAATCGCCCTCTTGACCTCCCTGCTTTTCAGCTGTTCAAAAAGTAAAAACAATCCAACGCCTGCGCCAATAACGAGCACTGTTAAAATCACCCTTGTTTCTGGCAATAACCAAAACGCGGCGATAGGGTATTCAGTAGCTGATAGCATCGTTGTTAAAGTTACTGATAATGGTACTCCAGCAAGCAATTATGACGTGCAGTTTATTGGGTCGGGCTGCAATGAAGACCTCGTTACCGATGTTAAAACCAGAGCTGACGGAACTGCTAAGTATTTATGGTCAATGGCGTCAAATTTGGGGACACAAACACTTAACGCAGTGGCTATAAATCAAAACCACAGACTTGATTCTATAAGCATTAGCGCAACTGCTGTTGCGCCTGTAGGTCTTGCGCCAAAATCTGCCTGTATTCCGAATCCTGGTTACGAACTGGAAAGAATTATTCAATTAAATTCGGGGAGACTCATCGCCAGTTTCTACCTGCAAGCTTCGCTCCGCTATTCTGACGATAACGGGACCTCCTGGTATCCGGTCAAAAGCTTTGGAGCAAATCACTTCGTAGCGTCGATTGCGACCTCGCCACAGGACGAAATTTTTGTGGCTACCAAAAATGAAGGCGTTTTTTATTCTAAAGATGCAGGTAATACTTGGTCAGATATTTCACCGCCGACTTTTAATAAAGCAGACCTGATTGCTGACATTACTTATACTAAAAGTGGAAAGGTAATATTCACAGGCTTATCCAATGACGTTTACATCTCGCCAGATAAAGGTAAAACATGGACACACGCCGCAAACGGTTTGGGAACAGGCGGGTCCTACACAAGCCCGGTTGAACTAAACAACGGCGACCTTTACATTCTATGCGGCAATAATGTGCTTTACAAATCGACAGATGGCGGGCAAAGCTGGACTTCTCAAAACACGAGGCTAACTGTTAATGTTACCGCAATTTATGCCGACAACAATGGGTGGTTCTATGAAGCTTCGGAGACGCCTGCTTCGAATCAGGATATTATTGCAATTTCAAAGGATAACGGGGCAACTTTTTCAAACCTTGTTGCTTACACCAGCCCGACAAATCAACCCTATTTAAACAACATGAGTGTGCAGTCGGACGGATTATTTTATTTTGGATCTTTGAGTTATGCTATATGCAGAATCGCATCTCCCAACCAAGTCTCCAATTACGCGCTCATGCAGTTAGGGTTCGCTGTATATATAGTTACTAAAAGCAATCGATTTCTCTACCTAAACACCGGGGGAATATATTACTTTTAATTAAGCTGGCAGGCTAATACCCGCTTATCAGCAACGTTTGATTTTTTGTTTACATGTACAAAAAAGGCCATCCGCAAAACGAATGGCCTTTTTCAATATTTGTTCTTCCGGTACTATCACACTTTGATTTCAACTTCAACGCCGCTTGGCAATTCAAGTTTCATCAGCGCGTCAACAGTTTTTGAGTTTGAACTGTAGATGTCTAATAACCTTTTGTATGAACATAACTGGAACTGCTCACGTGCCTTTTTGTTCACGTGCGGTGAACGCAAAACGGTGAAAACTTTTTTCTCAGTTGGTAAGGGAAGTGGTCCGCTTACTACAGCGCCCGTAGGCTTCACTGTCTTTACGATCTTCTCAGCTGATTTATCAACGAGGTTGTAATCGTAGGATTTTAATTTGATTCTGATCCTTTGGCTCATTTTGTTGTTTTTTATGATGATTTCACCGATTTACTGATGATTTCACCGATTTGTTTTAGCTTCCCTAAGAGCTATTTGTTAGGGTTGCCGGTTATTTATTGTATTTGAATTGATTGGTGATTAAAAACTAATCTCTAATCACCAATCAACTAATCCCTTTACGCATTCGCAGCGGCTCTTTTACCTTTTGCTTTGGCAACTACTTCTTCCTGTACGTTACGTGGTGCTTCAGCATAATGATCAAACTCCATGGTTGAAGTTGCACGACCCGAAGTGATGGTACGTAACTGGGTTACATAACCAAACATTTCTGATAACGGAACAGTAGCTTTAATTACCTGGGCGCCTGCACGTGAATCCATACCTAAAAGCTGGCCACGACGACGGTTCATGTCACCGATAACATCACCCATGTTTTCTTCAGGGGTTAGTATCTCGATCTTCATGATCGGCTCAAGCAATACAGGTTTACATCTTGGCAATGCTTCGCGGTAAGCCATTTTAGCAGCTAACTCAAAAGATAAAGCATCTGAATCGACCGCGTGGAACGAACCATCAATTAACCTTACTTTTAAGCTTGTTAATGGATAACCGGCTAATACGCCATTGTCCATAGAAGCTTTAAAGCCTTTTTCAACAGATGGAATAAACTCACGTGGTATTGAGCCACCGCTGATCTCGTTCACAAACTGCAAGCCTTCCTGACCTTCGTCATTC
>Ga0316224_1000860_pt1 | contig 37845 bp, 47 predicted proteins | sample TBH18013metaG_FD_206254 | JGI IMG/M metagenome (GOLD analysis project Ga0316224, IMG submission 206254) | Freshwater microbial communities from Trout Bog Lake, Wisconsin, USA - TBH18013 | ecosystem: Environmental > Aquatic > Freshwater > Lake > Hypolimnion/Profundal zone | place: USA: Wisconsin... | reverse complement strand
AACGGAAAGCCCACGGCTACACCAATTTCAATACCATGAGAACGGTGATATTCCTCATTGCTGGCAAGCTCGATTTTAAGAAGTTCAACTCACATGCTGCATAAGCCACTCGGAATTCAAAAAAGCCCATTAAAGCTAGTTGACGCAAGTGATAGTCAAATATTTCATCGGTTTCCTGACGTACCTGACGATAGGTTGCAAGTGCGCTTATCACAATAACTATCGTCATAGCTGTAAGCAAAGTCACGAGCAAATTTCGATGTATCGAGGTCATGGCAATTTTGCTACAAGGTAGCCAACTCCTCGTACATTGCGAATTAATTCTGCTCCGAGTTTTTGCCTCAAAGAATGAATTCGAACCTCAACTGCATTGCTTTCGATTTCTTCACCCCACCCATATAGGCTTTCCTCTAGCTGCCCTCTTGACATTGGCTCCTCTGGATGTTGCATCAAAGTCAATAAAAGTGAGAACTCTTTTGCCGAGAGTGAAATGGGAATCTGATTCAAAAAAACTTCGTGACTGACAGGGTTTAGAGTTAATCGGCCATATTCTATGACAGACTCGATTCGCCCTGATTTTCGACGCAACAGGGCACGGACTCGCGCTGCAAGCTCATTCAAGTCAAACGGTTTAACCAAATAATCGTCAGCACCTGCATCCAATCCCGCTATCTTTTCGTTTACGGCATCTCGTGCTGTAAGAATTAGCACCGGTGTAGAATTCCTTTTACGGCGCAGTTCAGTAAGAACCTCCAGACCCGACTTTCTAGGAAGACCAATGTCAAGCAGTGCAAGATCATAATCCTCAGTGTCAAAAGCTAAGGTAGCAGCTTGTCCATCTTGAGCCCAATCAACAGAATAACCGCCTTGTCTAAGACCAAGCTGAACGCTTTTTCCTATCATAGGATCGTCTTCAACTATTAATATACGCATGATTTTGGCGACTAAGGTAAGCGAGCAATAAGTTCCTTTGCGGATTGCTCAACAGCATCATTGAAAGCAATGGGCATGTCTTTTAGAGTGTCAAGCGAAGCTGTAAGTTCTTGAGAACCCTCCCATGTGATTGCACCAGTTTCACCATCAAAGATTTGAAGATACAATCTCATTGACGTTGTTTGGGTTTCCAGTAATCGGATCCCTAGAAATCCCCAGCGCTCTTGCAAACCCTGTTGAAATCCACTTAGTTTAAGTTGGGCTAAATATCGAACCCCAGTTACTTGAGATATCTTTTTTAGTGTATCTTTGTTGAAAATTCCAGTTAAGCGAGAGTCCTCATACATTTGTTTATATTCCCCGGCTAAACCAGCACTATTGATTGTCCCAATCGATTCAGGTAAAGGTACTATCCTCATATTTGGTAGGGTCGACTTCATCGTCTCTGTAAATGCGAGCGCCAGAGCCTGTTTACTTTCTTCCAGTCCCGTCACTGATGTGGGAGTCAAAAATGCGATTCCTGACTCGGTTAGCTCCTTTGAATCCAGACTGATAGAACGCACTTGTGAGGTTGAATGAAATTGTTTGGTTGTTCCACAGCCAGATACTAATGCGACGATGGTAATTATAAGAATGGCTAACTCGGATGAGAGTGAGCGATTTAACGGTGGGATATTGAAAGTTTTTAATGGATTCATTTTTATATTGTTGTAATTAATTTTAATGAAGTCATCACTCACAATTCTCCTGACCGAACTTCCAGTACACCCTTTAAAGTGTAAGCTGATGAACTATCCAGGCCTGTTATCACTTAATGCCCAATGACTCAGTTATTGATTGGATGAACAGGTTTTCGATAATGACAATGTATAAGATTTGCGTATTTCAGAGAAAGTTCAAAAAAAATAAGCGATTTGTGTATTTATCTTTAAGAGTTTGTCCAAATAATTTAATCGTTAATTGACATTATTGATCAGTTACCCGATATGTAATTTTTACCCCGAAACAACCAAGTACTATTAAATTGATCAATATATGTGATTGAATCCTAAATAATAGGTAAATATTATGAACCAATAACTAAAATGCTTGTCCAGATCGAATACCAGCCTCATGAACGAAAGGATATGTTGAAATTCGCCAGACTTTATATTTAGTAATGTGATCATAAATTGTGTAAATCTTAATTCTTCGCCTCAGAGGTGTGAACATGAATAAATCACGAACAAATATATTCACGAATTCAATTTTTAATATAACCGTAAAAACCTTCATATATAAATATAATTGGCTAAAATTGCTAATTGGCGGAATGCTTGCGTGTGGTGCACCCGTAGGAATGGCGGTCGAATCCGAAGTTACCGCAGACCAAGTGGTAAATGCTATTGAAGGAACATTTGGAGTTACCCCGGGCGAAAGGCGTAACCATATCAAAGGCACATGTGCTGTTGGTGAATTTGTTGGTAGACCTATTGCTGCAACATATTCACGGTCGAAATTATTTTCAGGTAATAAAATTCCGGTGGTAGCTCGTTTTTCACTTGGGGGAGGCAACCCAAAGGCTCCCGATTCAGCCAAAAGTGTAAGAGGCATGGCTCTGGAGTTCAGGCTTGCAGATAGCAGTTTGCAACATATGACGATGCTAAACACACCTGTTTTCGGTGCAGCTCAAGTTCGCACATTTCTCGATATGATGATCGCGATGAAGCCTGATCCAGCAACCGGGAAACCAAACCCAGATAACCTTAAGTCATTTAAGGCGACTCACACAGACAATCTGGCACAGTCAAACTTTCTGGACAACAATAATCCCCCGATGAGTTATGCCAACAGTGCTTATTTTGGAATCCACGCTTTTAAATTCATAAATCGCGCAAACAAGACAACATTGGTACGCTGGAGTTTTGTTCCTCAGGATGGGGAAAAGCGACTGACAGATGCTGAACTGATATCTATGCCACATGACTTTCTTGAGCAGGAATTGATCAATCGGACAAAACAAAGTCCTTTACGGTGGGATATGATAATTACTCTAGGAAAACAGGGTGATCCGGAAAATAATCCAGCATTGGCATGGCCCTCGAACCGCAAAGAAATAAAGATTGGAACATTAACGATATCCTCTGCTATGCCGCAAAAGGGCGCAGAATGCGAAAAGATCAACTTCGACCCTCTCGTTATGAGTGACGGTATCGAACCAACGAATGACCCGATTCTTCTCTTCCGTTCTCCGGCTTACGCAATTTCATTTGCCAAGCGAATGGGCGGTTTATAAAAGAGTAAGATTATTTCGCTGGTATTAATTTGCTATTTTCATCACTGTTTTTGGGCTGAATAATGACATGAACCTGACTTGTATCAGAGTCGGATGAGGGCTTTCTTGAATTGCTGTCTACCTTATATATTTCTGATTTTGAACTGTAAAAGATATGGTCTCCAATCACCTCGTCTTGTTGACTTTTAATTCTTGCATTTCCATATATATTGACAGTTTCCTTTTGTGCGTTGTATTCAATTCGATCTCCATATCCTGTCACATATTTGTCAATTCCCTCTTGTTTTTGACCAAAACTTGCTGGATGTCCGGTAGCCGTGCCATGAAAGTATCCATTTTCGTCCTCACTTACGACTAGTTTATCACTACGAATAGTTAATGTGCCTTGTGTAAGTAGTACCTTGCCATTGAAGGTTGAGATTCTTTTTGAATCATCGACAGTCCCTTTATCTGACATAATTTGAACAGATTTTTCGCGATCAGCTCGCTCGGCTAAACAAAATTTGTAATTTATAATTAGACTGAGGAAGGTGATTAGAAAAATAATTTTATGTATTTTCATTTCTCATATTCACTTTGTTCGCACTAAAATTATTAAGTATTCAAAACATAAGTGAAATCTACATAACATACTAAAACTGACTATATGTTCCGTATTTCCTTATGATTTATATTATTTGGCACCTATGTCTTTATATTTTTCATACTAAAGAATTGAAACCTAATAGCCAGTAAGTTGGTTCAGGATTTTGACTAAGAAATTTTCTTTTAGTTACCACAGGCAATTAAATATTTTATGGTGATATTGTTAGCCTGTTTGGAATACGCATTATAAGTAGCATCATAAATTCCTGATCAGGTGATTTGGTCCAATTGAAATAATTGGACGAATATAAGGAGAGATGGTGATTATTTTTTAATATCAGGAACAATTGAAAACAATTGCTATCCAACACAACTGCTAGAACTTAAGGCAGCCATCAATATCATGAATGCACACCCTAACAATAGCGCCTAACGGACTTGCATCTGTATGCCGAATTTTTGAAAAATAGTCTTATGCATTATGGAAGCATCATTGCCGGAGGAATGACTTAACGCGGCCGTCACGCTTTGGAGAACACAATTTGAACTAAGGAAACGCTGATTAAGTCCCATTTTTAGAAAAGGCACCATATAACCATGAGGGTTTCAAAGGTGCTCGTACCACTAAACCAGCTTATCTCTAAATATATCTTAAGACTTCCATTATATTTATCTAAAATCGAATTTATAGAGAGGAGTTGCCATGATGACTACCATAAATGAACTACGCAAAACAAATTCAGTGTTCAATTCATCACTACAGTCATTATCAGTTTGTCTCATAATTATTGTATTGCTTGGTGGGTGCAATACCTATGTTGTATCGCATCAGGGTGACTCAAGGACTTTAACTCAGATTTATGAAAAAGCAATCTCAAGTCCAATACGAACAGATGAAGACAAGAAAATTGATGCCAAACGAAGGCCGCTGGAGTTCTTGAAGTTAACCCATGTGCGACCCGGTATGATGGTACTCGATGTCGCTTCTGGCGGAGGATATTCCACAGAATTAATGGCTCTGGTAGTTGGAACCAATGGGATGGTATGGGCGCAAAATGACAAATTAAAATCATCTTTAGGCAAACGACTAGCCGAACACCCTCAGCCAAACATCGTCCCTGTTATTCAGCCATACGAAGATCCAGTTCCAAAAAATGCACCCAAACTTGATTTGATTACGATCATTTTGAATTACCATGATATCGCTTACATGCCAGTTGATCGAAAAATAATGGATCAGCGTTTGTTCGATGCTTTGAAACCAGGAGGATATCTCGTAGTTATCGATCATTCCGCCAGAGCGGGAGAAGGTATTTCAGTCTCTAAGTCGCTTCATCGGATTGAAGAAGCTTTCGTTGTAAGCGAATTGCAGCAAGCAGGATTTCAGCTTGAAGAGGAAACTGATTTTTATCGGAATCCTGATGATCCCAGAGACAAGGCATTCTTCAATATGGCAATTCAAACAGACAAATTCGCTTTGCGATTCGCAAAGCCCTAATACAAAAGAATATTAATCGTAAATATATAAGCGGATTTTGTAATTGGACACTAAAGCTTTTCTTATTGGAAACTGTTGAAATTACTATAGGATTGATAAGCAAATTGACAATTAACATGCTAATTTCAATAAAGGTATTGAGATGAAGATACTCATTTTGGTTTGCTTAAGTTTGCAGTTAATTACCATGCCATTCAGTGCGTACGCTGAAGATTTAGCGCCGGATGTGTTAGTCAAGAAAATCGCGCAGGATGTGTTGGACATTATCAAACATGACAAAGATATCAAGTCCGGCGACAAGAAAAAACTAATAGCGCTCGTAGATGCCAAAGTACTGCCGAATTTTGATTTCACGCGGATGACAAGATTGGCAATGGGTAAAGATTGGCGGAAGGCTACTACTGATCAGCGGGAAACGCTGGTATCAGAGTTTCGTAATTTGTTAGTGCGTACTTATACCAGCTCGCTTGCTCGATACCGGGATCAAACAGTAGAAGTGAAACCGTTTAAGTTGCCTAATAATGAAAGGGAAGTGACCGTCCGAACCCAGATCATAAAATCAGGAGAGTCCCCCGTTGACGTGGACTATGTAATGGAATACACCGTCAATGGCTGGGAAATATTCGATATGTCTGTTGATGCGGTGAGTCTGGTAACTACTTATCGCAGCACTTTCACAGAGTTGGTAGAACAGTCTGGAATAAACGGTTTGATCAAAATACTAAAAGAGAAAAATGCCGCAAATAATGTGCCAGATTAATTCTGATTTATGCTCACATTAGATGTTTGATCAGATAGCAACCCGATTCGAAGGCCATGGGTGAAATGCTTTGACCAATAATTGTTAGCAAGTTCTGAAAATATGACATAACACGAGAATTGGCCTCATGAATAAACTAATTATTACCCGAGATAAATTCCTACGTGAGAAATCGATTTTCGCAAGATTCCAAAATACACGAGATCCCCAGGAAGAAGATTCCCTATCTTGACACAATGTCCAATATAACTGATTGCTTTTGCACTATGTGGTAGCGATAAGCCCTCATTTTGATCAAAAACATAATCAACCAATCCAATGCACTCCAAACCTTGATTAGGTTGATACCGCCACATTGGTAAGAAACAACATTCTGTTTATGTGCGTAAAATAACAGGCTTTGAACTGAGATTGGCATTGACTTGATCATCATTCCCCCTAACCAAACTGAATCATATTTTGATAATAAGTTCACAAAGTCGGCAGCTTGGTGGCTGCTACTCAGCATTAGAATGCAAATAAATAACAGTATCTGAAAGGTCATTGAGTAAACAGTTTTATTCTAAACTTTAAGTATTTTCATTGGGCCGATGCATATATCAATATATACAATTTCAATATTGTGTTTAATTTAACTTCCAGCATTTTAAGGATAACTTAGTTAAGAATGCGTCAAGAAGAAGTTATGAAAATGTTAAATTGAAATTCACTACGCATAAAATTTGCAATATGGAACTATTTTAAGATTAGCAAGCCGTATGCTGAAGTGTAGTTGTTCGAAAAGTTTCCTATCAATAATATTCCATAACCGAATAAGACATAATTATTAAACTCGCGCTTAATTTTCATACTTATTTTAAAAAAGTTAAATTATGACGAATGAAGGGAAAAAATTATCTCATCACATACTACCCAATTCAGCGCAATTGCTTGGTGTATGCATGACTGTCATATCTTTAGTCAAGGCACTGCACATCGGCCATGCAGGGTCTATTATTGACAAACTTCTTGCAATTGATGCGCTTCTTTTCACTGTTAGTGCAGCACTTTCTTACGCGGCTATGCGTGGATCTTATCGAGATAACTATGAAAAACTTGCTGATCAGTTATTCATGATTGGCCTGTTTGAGTTAGGTGGTTGCGCAATTCTACTGGCTTTCGAGATTATTTGATTCTACCAATTCAATTGTCCTGTAATGTAAAGTTAATTTCGTAGTAACAATTATGGAAAAGATTTTGATATTAAATAATTTACCTGTTGATCTTTGGTTCGGTTGGCGAAAATGTCTTGCATGGACAATTTGTCTTGGCTCAGTCGCTTTAATTAGTATCTTACGTACAAAAACAGATGTTGAATTGGCATTTGCATCATTCGGCTTACTTCCAGTTTTAGCGATTGCATGGATTGGCGGAAAAAGAAATGGCATCATCATGGCCTTTTTTGCCGCAATTATTTGGGTCATCGCCGACCAGGTTACACACAGACAATATAGCGTTGAATGGATTCCATGGGTTAACGCATTAACCAGATGGTCAATTTATAGCTTAGTAGCAATTCTTGCCGCCAAAATCCGACGTATATTTGAAGTAACAAGAAAATATGCAATGCATGATTCGTTGACTGGATTACTTAATAGGCGAGCATTTTTAGATATAGGCAACTCAGAGGTTGCTCGATCAAAGCGTTATGGTCACCCAATGGCTGTCTTATTTCTGGATTTAGATAATTTCAAGACCCTTAATGACTTAAATGGACATAAAGCAGGTGATGAAGCATTAAAGACTACGGCAAAGGTTCTATTAAATACGTTACGTAATAACGATCAAATATCAAGACTGGGAGGTGACGAATTTGCAATTTTATTACCTGAGATTAATTTCGAGGAAGCCTTAGAAGCTGCAAGCAAAATATCCAATGCTATTAATGCTTCATTGAGCAAATTTCAGTCAGTAAGCGGAAGTATTGGTGTTGCATGGTATCGCGAAGTGGATCGATCGTTTTCGGAGATGTTAAATTCAGCTGACCAATTAATGTATCAAGTTAAAGAAAATTCTAAAGGAGGCATTTGTATTGACTCATTTTAGAATGCTAAAAATTAGTCGGTGTCTAAATACTTCAAGTCTGCTATGCAAACCATATTAAATCAATATGTTAGTAAATAATCAAGATCAAACTCATTTTATGAATATGAAAAATATTTATATTGTCAAGAATTAAGAATTAACGGAGAAATATCATGAAAGTAATTAAAAGAAGGCTAATCTATATTGCATTATTTCAATTAATTGCTGGATTAAATGGATGTGCCAGCAATATGATCGATGTGCGCAAAGGATCTGAAAAAATATCTCAAGTAGATGTAAATCAAGTTGATAGTTGCCTGTCAAAGGGGACAACTGTCGCAAGTGTTCTTGCTGAATTTGGATTTATCAGTCGTAGCGATGAAGCTGTTGAAGCCAACTTATTGCAACTGGCACGCAATAGCGCTTTAGATGTCGGTGGAGATACGGTCGTTAAAGGTAAATCAACTCAGTATGGGAAACGAACATTTGCGATTTATAAATGTAGGCCTTGACTGGATTAATGTTAGATGACCGGGTTAGGTGACGCCAACCGGATCAGATACAACTGCACCGTTAAAATTTCGCCCAGAGTTCACATTAGCACTTTTCGCTTGGGTAAACTTTTTGTCATAAGTGTTTAGATATTAACTTCACACTCCCTTAACGAATTCATAACGCTTTCATAACGGTTAAAATTTTAAGATTAAAATATAAAGTTAAATTTTAAACTGTCCAATTAATCACTTTTTTTAATCACTTAATAACTATGTAAGCACTCAGTTCTCGAAAATTAACCAAACAAATATGCTCCCTTTGATGAAAGTTAATTATTGAATAATGAGAGGAGTTATTTCAATGAATGCTATATGTCTAAAATTCTATGTGAATGAATATCTAACTCATCAACACCACCAAATGGTACATGAGTGGCTAATAGAACAAGCTAAAAAGATGGGAATTCGCTGCGGATCTTCCTTTAAAACAGTTGCCGGTTTCGGACATCATGGAGATCTACATAAGGATCGATTTATTGGATTTACAAATGATGTACCGGTTGAAGTTGAGTTTATACTTAACGAAGATGATGCAGAGCGATTATTGAATTTAATCAAAAGCGAGGGACTAACCTTATTTTATATCAAACATCCAGTTCAATATGGGGTAATTAATAGCAAAGCAATTTAACCATGAGCGCAAGTTAAAGCCATCTCGGATTAGCGAAGTGGCCCCTGTTTAGTCCTACGAGTTAATAAAAGCACAGACACAAAATTCTGGATACATTTAAATTTAAATATGGAACTCTGGCAGCACATTTACGAAAACTTTGATCCTGTCGCTTTCTATCTGGGACCAATCGGGGTTCACTGGTATTCCATGATGTATATATTGGCGCTCGCCACCGCTTTCTCGGTTGCAAAACGGATAATTCGCTACGACAAGCTAGAGATTACTGAGGCAACAATTGGTGCTTTTGCGCTGTGGGAAATTATTGGCGTAATTGTCGGGGCACGACTAGCATTCATCCTCTTCTACGATAACAACACAACTTGGTACCTTTTGCATCCTTGGGAAATTTTTAACCCAATCCACAACGGTGCATTTGTCGGAATTCGGGGCTTAAGCTACCACGGTGGCTTGATCGGATTTCTGGTCTCTCTGGCTTTATTCACCCGAGTAAAAGGAACACCATTTTGGCCCCTGCTAGATATTTCCGCTATTGCTGCGCCGGCGGGATATACGTTCGGTCGTATCGGAAATTTCCTTAATCATGAATTGTTCGGACGAATAACTGATGTTCCCTGGGGAATATACGTCAATGGTGTGCTACGCCATCCTAGCCAGTTGTATGAAGCATTTAGTGAAGGAGTTATGATCTTTGTGATCCTTTGGTTTTTGCGTCTTCGTAAACGTTTTGTTGGAGAACTTGCAATGATTTATGTATTTCTCTATGGAATTGCCCGCTTTGGGTGTGAATTTTTACGTGAGCCTGATTTTCAACTTGGTTATCTTGCAGGGGGGTGGCTGACAATGGGCCAGATACTCTCCATGACCATTGTCGCCTGCTCGTTGATTGGATATGCAGTGTTGGCTAGAATCAATGAGCAATTTCGGAAGAATAAGTCCGTTGTCATCATTTAAACCAAAGTTTTTAATTGCATTTGGTGTTGTGATCAGTACCAAGCACTTCCAATAACTTAATTTCAAAAATTTTAACTCAAAAGAGTACTGACCACATTCATTCCATAACTTTTATTAATGTACCTACTTAGCTACGAGATGAGCGAAATGCCGCTGCCATCTGCTATCTCCCTCGTTTGAAGGAATACTTACCGTATAGTCTTCCCGCATTAGGTTACAGAAACCGCTTGAAGATGGCCTTTAGTTTACCCTGAATACACTTTTGCAGATCAAATGGGTTAAGTGATTTGATGAGTGCATTGAGTTTCATTTTGTGCTCCGTTGCGACATTCTGATGATCGAGCAGTCATTGTGCTGGGGTGATGAGCTTGCTGAGCTTTTTAACCCACCTACTACATTCGCGAGACTTTGAAACAAGCTTTAGTGTTGGACAAAAGAAATTGGTAAACAGGCTGAACTCATTGGCATAAAGATCATTCATCAGCTTGACCACTCTGGCATCAGCGAAGCGATCATAGCCAAACAACTGCTGCACATATGACCAGTTATTTGTTCAACGTGTGCATTGTCGTTGGAGTGATACGGGCGTGAACGTGTGAACTGAATGGGTTGCTTGCTATTTTGTAAGTAGCGTAGCAAGTGCCAGTTCAGGAATTTACTGCCGTTATCGCAATCAAACCCCCTGATGGGGAACGGTAACGCTTTCTGGATGACTTTGATTTGCGTCATCACGCCATCGGCACCCTTGTTCCATGTGGCGCGGCATTTCGTCCAGCCGGTACACAGATCGGACAAACTTTAACATTTCTAATCTGAATGGTATGGCCGCTCATCCTAGGGAGCAACGCCAATTTCGTGTAACTTTGAGATACAAATTCTGATTGAGAAACCCAACTATGTACTAAGTAGAATATTGTTAGTTCGTCTATCAACCAGATGCTGATGCAATTGATTGGATGGCTTTACTGCTTGCGCTAAAAGCGCGGCTCTTATAGCTTTTGAATGAGCCAACAAAATCAATAATTACAAGTTCATATTGTGCGTTTAATGTAACTTAATAGTTGTGCTTCATTGGGTTATTAGGGTGCGCTAAACAACTGAGATATCAGATCCTCCCGTAGGCTAAATCGGCGGCAATTTCAAAAATCCCAGAGTCCGGTTACAACAGACAGATGTTCACTTTAAGCAAAAAAGGCCTGCATTGTCACCGGCCATCATTTACCAAAATGACAAAATTGCTTATTTTTTTGCGCCGTTGACCGCTGCTTTCAGCGTAGCACCTGTCTTGAAGGCGGGAACCTTTGAAGCTTTGATTTTCAACTCAGCGCCTGTTTTTGGGTTACGGCCCACGCGGGCCGCACGCTTGCGCACCTCAAACGTGCCAAAGCCGACGAGCGCAACTTTATCGCCCTTCTTAAGCGCTCCCGAGATAATGTCGATGAAGGCAGCAATTGTACGGTCTGCAGCGGCGTTGCTTGAGTCAGTCTTTTTTGCCAATACTTCAGCCAGTTCTTTTCTGTTCATGTGAGACTCCCTAATATAATTGATGTAACGGGGGCTGATAGTTATGGATTTTGAGTGTGTTGACAAGAGGGTACCTGGTCACATAGTTCCACGATTTTATTTACCATACGCACTCTCTGACCGGTGAATAAAGGCGGGGATGAGTTATGCCCTAACGTTCCCTCCCCCAGTCCTGGCCTGCCGCCCTGGAACTGCCGGTGTCCAACCTTTTCCCGGCCTTTTGCTCCTCCCTGATAATAGCCTCGCGCGTCATTGCCTGTTTTTCGGTGGCCCGTTCCTTAACCGGAGTTGCCACCTCCTTGTCCATCTTCTGTCCGGACTGCTTGACCGCTTTGTCGGCGTTCTGGGTATACACGATGACATTAAGCCTTGCGCGAGTCACGTTCACGTAGGTCTCGCGATCGCCATGCCTGCCGCCTTCGGTATTGTGATGCACCATGACCTTGTCGATGGTCTGTCCCTGTGACTTGTAGCTGGTGACGGCATAGGCGTGATCGATGTGCCGATACTGCTCCGTGTCGAGCTCACGGGTCTGCCCTCCCCCCATTTTCACCGTCATCCGGTTGCCCTCGATCTTCTCGATTCTGCCAGTCTGGCCGTTTTCCAGATCCAGGGTTTTGTCCTTCCTGGTGACGGCGATCTTGTCCCCCACGGAGAACTCCTTGCCTCTGATGACATTGAACAGTTCCTTGCCCTGCACATAGGCAGGATCAAATCTGATCTCGCGACCGGATTCTGTCCGCGCGGTGACCCTGTTGGTGCGGCTGTCGGCGCTTAAAATAGTGGCACGCTCGCCTTTCGCGACCTCCAGTGTTTTGTACTTGCTGGTGAACTCAACCACTTGCCCCGCTTCAAACGTGGTCGAGCGTTTCATTTCTTCCCGGGTGTTGTCGGTCTTCTCTAGCATATCCATCCGTTTGCCGTCCTGAAGCTCGCCGCGATCTTTCAATGCTTCGCGCACTGTGTTGTTGATTGCATTGCGGTCTGCGTTGGTGGCCGTAATCACCAGCGTGCCGTCGCGGCCATTTTGCTCCATGCCGCTATAGTCACGGGCCAACCTAACGATCACTTCCTTGTTGTCAGCTTTTGCAGCCTCACTGAGTTCTGCCCGGCATGCGGCCTTATCCCGTGCCGTCGAGATTCCTGCTGCCGCATGCCTGTCGCGAACCGCGTCCTGCGCGGTGCTGATTTCCCGTGTATACAGTCCTTTCATCGCCTCGCCGTGTTCGCCCCGGATAATTTTGCTGACCGCATCCCTGGCATGGTCGGTGGTTTGCCTGCGGATCGAGCTTTCCCCCAGCTCGGACATCGGCATATGGTTTTGCGCAAGCTCGAAGGCCTTGCCGGCAGAAACCGCCTGATGCTGGTCCGCATCCCCCAGAAACACGGCTCTGGCACCCTGCTGTTCTGCGGCGCGGATGATGCCGTTGAATTCTTTCTGGCCGCTCATGCTGGCTTCGTCGGAGACATGGAGCAGCTTGCGGTTTTCACCATCGGCCTGTGCTGCCTGAGCTTTTAACGCGGTGAACGCCTCGCTGCGATTGGCGGATGTGTCGAGAGCGGCCCTGACGTGAACGACCGCCGACTCCAAACGTTGCGCTTTCTCCCAGTCTTCAAAATGGGTGAGTACCCGGTTGGCCGCCCATTTTCCCGGACTGCCGGTCGCGTTATCTTGCTGTTCCCCGCTATTCAACCGGTCTTTCAAGTGTCCGGCCAGTTCTGTCACGACGGTGCCACCGGACTTCATCACACCCTTGTCGGTTTTTACATACTTGGTCTCGGTCAGGCCAAGATGATTGATGTTCTTTGAGTCGATGCGCTTTGTTTTCTCATACAGGCTTTTAGTCCAGGTGTTGCCGCTTTTGTCGGTAAAGTAAGCGCGTTTTTCGCTGTCGAATTCCAGTTTGACCTTGTCTTTATCCACGCCTTTGGACAGTTCCCGGAAATTCGGCCTGGTGCCAAAAATGCCGCTGTGTTTGTCGTGGGTGTCGAGGGCGCGCTGCGCGAGGTTCGCATCCCGGGCGATTTTATCGGCGTCGATCAGGTGCTGCGCGGCGGTGCCGGAGCGGATCCCGGATTCCGTCTGCATCTTGTCGGCCTGTGCGCCGCCGTTGGAAAATCCCCTGACCTCCCAGCCTTTCCCCTCTGCCGCTTCGCGCACCAGCTCAAGCATGGTGGTCTTGCCCGTGCCGGCCAGCCCCTGCACCCCCTGAAAACGGTCGTCGCCGGTCAAAATCATGCGGGCCGCGTCGCGCTGTTCGGCGGACAGCTCAAACCCTTTGCGCTGCTCAAACGCCGACAGCGCCTCGCCAAATTCCTTGCCGCTCATCACCGCTTCGTGCATGCCATAACCGGCTGCCAGGCGTTCGCCCATCTTCTGTTCCGACTCCACCGCCTCGCGCGTGGTGAACTTGCCGTCCGCGCGCTGAATCAGGTTTCCATCACGTGTGTGTGCGCTCACTGCCTCATACAGTTCTGCCGTGCCGGCACTTCCCTGGCTGAAACGTGCGGTCTGCTTCCACAGCTCCTTCTCACTAAATGCCTGCTCCCGCTCGGTGAGATGGTCTACGGCAGCTTGCACTGCCTCGCGGGCGAACTGCTGTTGCACTAACGGCGCATGTTGCACCGGCTGACTGCGCCCTGCCCGCTCCATCCCTGCGGCGGCAGCTTCATTCTGCCAGCGGACCTGGTGCGCCTCTGCGTATTCTGGAAGATTTTTATCATTTCGAGTGTCCAGCGCTGCGGTCTGGCGCGCCGCATGGCTGGCTGTGTCCTTGTCCAGTCCGTGCCCGGCCAGTGCCTCTTTGATCGCTTCGCTGCGTTTGGAAAAGGTGTCCAGTGTGTCCCTTGCATAGCCCGCAATCTCGAAGTTGCCCTTGTTATCCCACTCCACCGCGAAGCCTTTTTTTCCGAGGGAGTGGGCAAGTTCATTCTTGTACACGGCATCGGCGGTTGCCCGATAATCCATCAGTTTTTCGTTGGACAGACTGTAGGCCTTGCCGTCATGGTAGGTGACGTTGGCCACGATGACGTGGGTGTGCGTCTGCGGATCGCCGGCCCGGCTGGTGGCGTGCTCGAAAGTCGCATAGGTCATGTTCCCGGTCTGCACAAACGAACCCTCTATACGCGCCTGGGCGGCTTTGTCTTCCAGAAACGCCATCGCTTTCAACACAGCATCTTCATGCGCTGCGCGCACCTCATGATTGCCGTAAACCTCGGCTTCGACGCTGACACTCTTGGGCGCGGCAAAGGTCAGATCCCATCCGGCGCGGTGCTGCAATTCACCCCCGCGCACCACCCCCAACTGCTTTTCTTCCCACTGCCGGCTGTCCCGGTTGAACTCGGTGACCCGGCCTTCGAGCTGGCCGGTGAGCTCGGCTCCGCTCACTTCCCTGCCCGCCAGCCCCTGCATTTCCGCACCCTGCCCGTGCCACTGCGAGGGTACTTCCTGACCGGCGTAATACTCGGTCGCCGCCTGCTCGGTCATGTACTTGCTGGTACCGCCGGCGGATTTGATCACTGACATGGATATCATGATTCTTTACCTCAAGAAGTGTATGTCGAACCGCATTACCAGCCGTCGTTCACGCGTCGCGAAATGTCCACCTGGTTATCATTGGCCCCCTCCTCCTTTGCATGCGGCGCACGCTCCGCCAATTCAACTATCTTCGGAGCCTCCTCAAGCAGTTTGGTGAAGGCGGGTGCGGCAAGATCCAGCCCCTCGCGCTCGATGTAAGCCTCCGCATTGACCGGACGCGCCTTATACTTGAACGAGACTTTTGCGATGGGGTGTGCCCCGGCAATTTTGAGATAGCCGGTCAGGTCGGGCAGCACCATGATTTGCGTGGACGTCACCAGATGCCGCTCGGCACGCCTGGCCCCGATGCTCGCACCCGCGCGGCTGGATTCGACGCCGAACGACAGGGATTCGTTGACTTCCTCGACCTCTTCCTTGCCCAGCGTGTCGGCAATGCGGCAGGCCGACGATTCCTCTTCGGTGCGCAACACCAGCTTGTTTTGCAGGTTGGCGATAAAGTTTTTGGTCATGTCCTCGCCATAAATATCATCCAGCTGGCTCAAGTTCTGGATGCCGACCGCCGACACGATGCCGTACTTGCGTGCCTCGGTGAACGCCATATCCAGCGCCTTGAGCTTGGACAGGCTGGCCAGTTCGTCGAGGATGAACAGCAGCCGGATCTCGGTGGTGGGTGCCGCCGTCATGGCTTCGGCCAGCGCCAGCTCGACCCACGCGCTGATGAACGGCTTGGCGACGTGGTGCTGGGTGGCAGAAGACACCAGGAACAGGCACGCATCATCCTTCCGCCGGATAAATTCCCGTACCGAAAAAGTCGCGTTGGTCTTGTCGAAAAAGCTGAAGAAGCGGACGGCTGGCTGCGCGATCAGGGTCATGCGGATGGATTCGCTGCCCTTGGTATTGCCGGGATTGATGGTGCCGCAGCTCGGCGCGTTGTGCAGCTTCAACAGGGCGGACAGCTCTTCCAGCGTGTACTGGGTGATAATGTCCTTGATGTCGGCCATGCTCCCCCCTTTATTGCGCACGATGATGATCAGATCCTCCAGCAACATGCGCGCGGCGTTGTCCCAGATCGGGTCGCTGCTGTGCTTGTTGATCGGCACAAAGAAGGTCGACACCATGGCAGGATCAGTGATCTTTTTGAGATCGGAAAAGATCGACCAGTCGGCGCAACGCGCATCGATCGGGCTCAGCAACACATCCTTGCCCGGACGGAAAAACTTTTGGGTAAATTCGCCGGTCTTGTCGTAGATGACCATTTTCTTACCCCAGTTGCGGGCATCTTCGATGATCTGGTCAATCACCTGGGTCTTGCCTGTACCCATGCTGCCCACCGCCAGAATGTTGCGTGGTAACAGATGAGCCGGCAGCGGTACCCCGGCAATTTTGATGGGCGAGGGATTTTTAATTTGTTTGGCCAGAGTAGCGGCATTGACCAGCTTCTGCCCGCGCAGGAAATCGTCTGACTGAGCAGCCTCCCCGTTGCGAATGTAGTACACAATGAGCCCGATCACGGCCACGGCTCCCAGGTAACCCCCCATCGTCAAATACCAGATGACCTGATAAATCTCATGCGATCGCTCAGGCGTTTCCGTCACGTATTTAAGAATGGCGGAACTTGTCGCACCGTCCACCAGACGTCCGCTCTGAGTAATATAATCCAGATGATAATTCGGCAGGTTCAATAAAACACAGACGCGGGCTTCCATGGTTTTGTAAAACACATACCACGCATAGGGCCTCACATAGTAGTCAACCAGCAGCCAGCCGCTCGCTACAGACGTCACCAGTCCTACCACCATCAGCCGTACAAAATTTGCGTACAGCAGTTGCAGACGGTGGAATATCAAATCGCCACCGGTGAGAAATTTAGTCAGTACCCCTTTATCGGTCATGCTCATGTCACAGCCCCTCTGCAGAAAAGATTTCGGATACGTTTTTGAGCGCACTTGCCTCGGCCCGGTCCTGCCGCATTGGGTCAAGAGCCGTAGCGGTGGACAGGTAAACCAGCGCCTTATAGTTGCTCTTTTGCATCGCCATCAGTCTGGCTTCAATCCTTTCGAAGCGCGCGGTCTGCGCATTGAACTGGTGCAAATGCTGGATCCCCAGCTTCAATAAAATCCCGATCGCCGCATTGCGGCTGATGCCGCTCACGCTGGCAAATGCTTCGGCGGCTTCGAAGGTCGATTCGGGCGCGCGGATGGAAAACTTTTTGTAAATGTCCATGTTCAATTCCTCTTGATTTCAAATAAAATGCAGGCGGTTTTATGGCTGTGATGCACACCGTTTATTGCCATGCTGGTAAAGGCATTTACTGTTGTTTACTGACTTTGCGGGTGCACTCCATCAGGTTTGCCGCGCAAACCGGGAACACCTGTCAAGCCCATATCACTACAGGGCATTACGCTGTTTTATCTCCAGAAAGGAGATGCGTAATGTGTGCTTAATCTTTAAGGTCAGGGGTTGTTACCTGACCGGCCTGCAACTGATTGCCTTTGTTTCCTGCTTTTGGCAGTTGAGCTGGCTTTGTGAATTCGCTGCTTTTGAGGCTTGCCACAATCGCGGCAAAGGATTGATCGAGATGCTTTTCGAGAATGGCAGGGTCACATAAAAACAGCTCCGGATACTTGGTCAGTATCTTGATGGTGAGACGCTCGGTGCGGGATTTATTCTTTTCCGCGAGTTCTGCCTGTGCGATTTGTACCTGTATTGCTGCTGCCTGTTTCTGTAATGCTTCCAGTTTTTTACTCATGTCGGTTCCTTCAAGTGGCGTTATAAATCCTGCCCGGTGGTTTGGGCGGGCGGGTTTGGATGCAACGGGTTTAATCGAGGATGGCGTGCGCTTCCTCAGGCGATAATTTCGGCGCGATGCCGTTTTCAGCATTGATCCGGCGGATGCCCGGATTGACACGGGTGGCGAGCAACTCTTCAATCCATGGTTTGGAATCAAACTCCGGGTCTTCCTCTTTCTGATAGAAGGAAGTCAACGAAGATCCGACTGCTTTAACGAAAGTTTCTTGCTGCGCCCCCTTCAACGACTGGATCCTTATTTCGATCGCTTCGATCGCGCGCTCTGAGTCAATACGTTCGCCTACCTTTTGGGTCAGGCCGATAATAGCGGCAAAAGTTTTTGCGCACTCGTCAACTGCGCGATGCTCCCGATCGGCCAAGTATTCCACCTGCATATCATTCAGTTGCACTCCCAGCTGACGGGTCACCATCGACTTGCTGTCCCTGGTCACAATCGCTACGTTCCCGGATAGGTTGAGATAATCAAGGTGCTTCCCGGCGGCTTCGCGATTGTCGGCATTAGCCACGTCGGTTTGATAAGCGGCCTCTGCCTCCTCCGCAGTCATTTGCAGCGAATCGCGTTTGCTGCGGATTTCTTTCGGGGTCGGCAGCAAACCCAACGCCATGTAATGGGTCAGCCACTGGTCGAATTGCTGATACCCGTTTGGAATTGCGGCACCGGCTGAACCCGTGGCAAGCTGGGATAACAGCAGGAAAGCGGCAAGTGTTATGTTGGGGAGACGGGTTTTCATGTTCTCGATACCGGTTTAAAGGTGAGGATGTTCAGGATCATGGGTGGCTGCAATGGCTACTCTTTTGGCGCGGCATGGATGCTGTTGCCGCTCGAACGGTCAAGCGTGCTGCCGCTGTTCTGGTCGAGGCTTTTTAACTGGGTCAGGCCGGCCGAATTTCGGGCTTCCCGATAACGTTCGGTGGATATTCCCCGGCGTTTTGAAGAGCTGATCCGCTCGTCGGCGGATAATGATTCATCGGCCGCCACGCTGTCAGCGCTGCTGGCGCTCACGGCAATTTTGTAGCTGTGGCCGTTGATGCCGGCCTCGGACAATGTCTCGCGGTTTTCCACCGTGAACACATTTCCGACATAGGAAAATACCCCGCACTGGAGTTCCGGCGCCTTGAATTCATCCTCGGTTTGCAGTTGCCGGGAACAGGTTTCCTGTGCCCACAGATTGCGCGCACGCTGCCTCAACGTCGCAAATACCGACTCCTGATTATCCATTGCGGCGAACACCTGTCTGATGCGCTCGCCGACTTCGGCTTCCGTGCTGATTTGCTGTGCATTGGCCCGCTCCCCTGCCTCGGCAACCCAGTATGAAGCGGTCATGCGGCACTGCACGTAGCGGCTGACAAACAGGTTGTTGTGCCCGAACGACACCATCATGTTCATCGTCAGCGCCATCGCTCTCGCGTTGTTCAATTGCTGCGCTTCATTTCTGCCGATGATTTTCATGCCATCCAGATCAAAATACATCACCGGATAATCGGCCAGGGCGCGGGTCAGCGGTTTGCACAGCCCGAAATATTCTCCGGCTTTGCCCGTGGCGGTGCCGTCGCGCTCGTAACGCGCGGTAAATTCCCGCAGCAATAGTCCGTTGATGTTGACGTCGACCGAGGCGCGCTTCTCGACGCCTGCCGTCTTGGAAAGTTTTTTGCTTTTGGAGTGGCTGCGGGATTTTTCCAGAGCCTTTTCGCGGCTGGCCGAGACGGTGGCTTTGTTGCCGTGGCTTTTGTCGGCGGATAAACTTTTGTCGCGTCTTAGCGTGTCGCTCTGGCCGTTTTCAATGCTGCGGCCGCCGTCGCTGCTGACCGAGGCATCTGCCCGGGCGAGGGATGGAAAAAGGGCGGCAAGGGTCAGCCAGAAAATCAGGTTCCTGACCATGCCCTCAGTCAAACCGGGCGGATTTGACCGACGAGGCGGCAGCGTTTCCAAGGCGCACATCTTCGTCATGGAGGGTTTGCTTCATGCCCGCCCGCATGTCGTCGAACTCCTGGTCGAGTCCGTCGCGCCGGGCCCGTGCCCGGGTTACGTCGGCCTCCAGCTGCTTGATCCTGGCGTTACGTTTTTCGGCTGTGCCGGGGGGCGGTTTTTTCCAGGCATCGGCAAATTCGTCGTCGAATTTCTGCTTGTCGAGTTCCTGCACGGCCTGCTGCAGATGCTGTTCCTGTTTGACCTCTTCTTTTCCGGCAAGCGAAAAGTACAGCACCAGTGCTGCCAGCGGGGTGGCAATCAGCAGTCCGTGAAAAATTCCTTTGGTCATGTTATCGCGCCTTTGCATAAGGTGTGCCCGGCCGGGATCGGTGCGGGCACAAAACCGGGCAGACCGGATCGATGACCGGCCTGCCGTTACGATGCAAAAACTATGGACTGGTAAAAACCAAAACTGAAACTGACGGCTTGACCTGCGCCGGACGCGCACACGCCGCACCCGCCCAACCGGACGAGTGGGGCAATCTTGCTATCAGCGAAATAGGGACTGGGGAGATTGAAACACCCAACGCAAACGCAGGCTTGAACCTGCTTGAATTCCACGCCAAACTAAAAAAACGGATCCTTACAAAAACTTTTGCACGGGTTTCGCGCCCCTGCAAATACTGTTGATGCAACCGCCCATAGCAGTAGCATACTTGACTACGACCAGGGGTTTTTCATTTAGTTCGCATTCCGGGCCGGTAACAGGGTATTTATTTTTTACGGGTCTTCGGCTGCTCCGGGCAGCAGGGATTTTTGCGGCAGGAGCACACGGTTTCGCCTGTGCTTTACACTTTCGCGTGCGAAAGTGCCGATTTTGCCTCAGGTTTAGAGCCTGCTGATAAGAGCGCCAACGGGCGCTTTCGAGGAACGCCGGGCGTAAGCCCGGCCAACATTTATCCGGAAACTCAGCCGCCGATTCTGAACGGCCCGACCATGGCACCCGGTGCAGCCTTCGCCGCAAGGCTCCGCAACAGATGATTTTGCTTTGCCAGCGGCACCCCTTGAGTTGTCCACCAATCGCGCAAGGTGACCTCGGGCGCAAACTCCTCCGGATGTATGCTAAAAAATGCCGCCACTGCTGCACTCAGCCATTCCTGCGCCTGCGCCTTTGGTGGCTCCTCGCCGTGCAACAGGATGTAGTCACCGAACCACCTGCCGAAAGGCTGGCTGACTTCATAATCGAACACGCCGGGATAATTCCCGTCATTGGCCAAGGCAGCGGCCTGACAAAGATTGACGGTGAAAGGCGCGTAGGAAACCAGCGCATCGACCAGTTCAAGGTGACCTTGATCCCAGATTTCCAGCAAATTTTTCGAGTGTGTCTCAACCTCGCGCAAACCTTCGACGAAAAATCCGGCGGTTAATAATTGTGCTCTCAACATGGCTAAGCCTCTTTAGTGGTGATGGGTTGTATGGTGTTCCGTCTGGAATTCAGCCAGCGCGGCCCTGCTTTGTTTCTGACTCGCTGGAGAAAACAATCATCCTCCCCTGCCCTGTTATAGTTTCCGGTTTCCCAAGCCCGGCGCAATTCACTTTTCCAAGTCCGCACATGGACATTGGCAAAGCGTTGCAGTGCCTCCATTTCTTCGTTATCGGGGATTAAAGTAATCGTATTGATTGAGGCCATTTTTATTTCTCCTGAGTTTGAATCGTGGGTCGGTTGTGGATCCATAACAGGGGCTGACCGTCTCCCCTGTTACGGTTTATTGAGTTAAATAATTCCGCGCTCTGCAAAGCTCAAAGTCTTGTTTCCTGCAATGATCAAATGATCCAGTACGCGCACATCGACCAGCGCCAAGGCCTGTTTTAAGGCATCGGTCAGCATCCGGTCTGACTGGCTGGGTTCGGCTATGCCGCTGGGGTGGTTATGCGCGATGATCAGAGCGGCAGAATTATGTTTAAGAGCCGCCTTAACCACTTCGCGGGGGTAAACGCTGGTCTGGGTCAAAGTGCCTTGAAAAAGCACTTCGGCAGCAATAACCTGATGTTGCGCGTCGAGATAAATCGCCACAAAACTTTCGAACTCCTGTCCGGCAAAGTGCAGGGTTAAAAAGTCCTTCACGGCTTGGGGGCTGTTCAGTGAATCGCCCTGCCGCATTTCTTCTGCCAGCCAACGGGTGAGCAATTCACGGGCAACCTGACACATTTCGGGTGCGGTTTCCTTGGCTGCAAACACATAGGCCAGACTACCGCCTGCGCTATAAACCTTGTCTGCTTCGCACACGCCGATAAGTTTCCCCAGCAACTCCTTATCTGAAAACCTGCCCATGCCATAGTGTTTCTGTTCCACCATTACCGGGACGTTTGAACTCCGGGTGTGGGCAGCGCCCACGGTGTTGTTTGTCGGGTTGTAAGAATTGTTTTGCGTATTCATAGTTGTCTCCTGTCAGTTAAGTGCTTCACCAGTCCGTCGTCGCTCGCAAAACTTTTGACGTGCCCCTGGGCCGCTCGCGGCTCAAGGCGGAATGCTTGCGGGCGGCAAGCGGCATGACAGTCGGCTCCAGGCAGCCAAGATCGCAGTTCGCACAGTTTTTAGTGGGAAACGATCGCCGGTGACCCCGAAGGGCACACAGCTTCATCGTGGGTGTTGACGGCTGGCGTGACTCTTGTGCTGTCAGCCTGTTCCCGCCTTGAAAGGGGTCGGCAAAATTGCGACGGCGGAGTGGGGATACTTGACTGTCAGGAGACAGGAATGTGCAAAACGGTTTTTCTTACTACCCGACAAACAGGACGTGCAGTGCCTTCAAAAATGCTGTTGCCTTGCTCTTGAAGTTGCCTTACCGCCTGGAAGGCGGAAGCGGAAGGAAGTGAAGTGGCGGGCGCAGCCTGTCCCGCAGGGATGAGCGCATAGCGAACCCGAACTGCCCGGTCACGGCAAAGCCGGGATTCGCCCCGCTGTTACAGCAACTGTGTATTCAGAAAGGCCGTTAAGCCGAGAACTTCAATATGGGGTTGTTTAGGAGGAATGGCAGACTGTGTGGCAATACACCAAGAACCATCCAGGGTCTGGAATAACAACTGAACTGCCTTCATTTCACCTGAGCTTTGGCCTCAAGCTGTTTTGCTATCTCAATCACGCTTTGTTTCCCTCTGATCTTATCCAGCTGCACCCTCGCATCATTCATCACCTCGACCACGTCTTTGCCATTCTTAACCGAGTTATAAGAGGCCGTTTGAGCAATATTGCGTAGCGCAGAATCGAACAAGGTATTGAAGTACCAGAAGATCTCTTTATCATGTTTCTCGGCCAAGTACTTCCAGAGATTCTCTTCGCCAAACAAATCCCCGCAAACGATACTGACTTTATCAAGAATGGTTTCTTGCGGCCAGGCAGAAACAAGTTTCAAGGCAACAATATCAGCAGCAGCGATGGCCTTTGCGCGCACTGCTTCCTCACGCTTCACTCTCTTGGCTTCGACCTTGACTTTACTACCCACCACCTCAAGAATTGCCGACGCCTTCTGCAACGTCGCCCTTTCAGCATCGCTCAACGTCAACCGTCGCGACAACTGAGCAAGCGCAGTGCTGGTACGTTTAGCCAGGGCTGCTTGATTTTTTAGGGCTGTCCCATCCAAGTCATAAGTCATTTGTTATCTTCTATCGCAGCGAAAGATTTAAGGGAATCCCGGCAATTATAATATGCATAGCGCGCAAACCAAGTCACTGTACTGCCTGATTTCGCGACACGCAGCGTATTTTAGATTCAGTTTTCAGAATCCACCCATGAGGAGTATCATTCCAAAAACGTGTTCTGCGAACAAAACCAATTATATGACTTCTGAAAAAGCCGTAAGAACAGCTGGTGCCTTAACACCAGGCATGTCTTTAGGCCCCCCCCCCGCAAAGGCTGAATGGCGTAGAGCGCCTGTCACTGGCTTCCCTGTAGATGGAATAATAACTTCAGGTCTGAATGCCTTCGAGCAATTAGCTGAATATTCCGTTCGGCTGGCGCCGCGATCCAGATCCCGCCACAATCTTTTCAACTTACCCCAACATACCGTCCCCAGAACGGTGGCCGGTTCCAGGAGCGGGCGGGGAAATTGTCCCAATTACTTGCGCACCTGCAAGTAAATGTGAAAATCATGAACATCCCTTACTTTCAATATACCCTTGGATCGCCATCCAGCTTAAAGAATGGCTACATTACTTTGGGTGAAGAAAAAATTCACCGCATAAATGATGTAGAGGAATTCTATGAAGCATTGGGATATACGAAAGAAATAAAGAAATTGGGCCTGGTTCCAGAAGAATTTTTCTGGGAAGAATATCGTAGAGACGGAAGCAGGAAAAACCAAACCTGTTTCCAGGTCAAAATTATCGAATACTTGAATAGGCATTCCGCAGCAAACAAAGAAAAGTATGCAGTTCAATTCGAAAGCTGGCTTGCCAATTGTATGGAAAAGAAGTCGAATAATTCAGCCGAGTGTCAGAATTGCAGTGTGCCTCAAACTAAGAAGTCTGCGGTGTAATGGAAAGGGAAATCGTCCATACTGCGGACGAGTAATACTATGGATATAAAGTCTACAACAAACGGGGCGGTAGCCACCCTGAAGATGAATGGCAGATTCGATTTTAGCGCCCACAAATTCTTCAAGGCAGCTTACGATCAATTTTTACCGCAAAAGGATATTTCCCATTTGGAAATCAACTTGGCTGATGTGACGTATATGGACAGTTCGGCGCTGGGCATGTTGCTGCTGTTGCATGAACGCGCACAAGCGGAAGGGAAGAAAGTGGAATTGAGCCGGGCAAATCCCACCGTTACTCAAATTCTCGATATTGCCAATTTCGGAAAACTATTTACCATTCGCTGAATGGTAAATTCATCTTGCTCTTGACCTGCAGGGAGAGAACCTCTCTCCCCTTTCAACTTTTGCGCGCAACAGCGCGTTTCCATTGCCGGCAGGCCAGATAGCGAAGCACAATAATCCGCGCTCCGGCAACAAGCCGGAGTGCGCCATTTTTTCCGTATTAAAGGTAAGTGTTCAACCTCCCTCGACAGAGGGGAGAGAGAAGCCCCAAGGTCAATTTATAATGCTGCTGCATTCATCGCGTCGGCTTGCAAAGCCGCAACAGAAAAAGACTCCCCTCCTTATCGCACAGTTCCTCAGTTGGCCCGATACCACGAACAACGCGCCACCCTCTGGGATGGCCTGAGGCCGGTTTCCATGCCAGGTGATAATTCACGTCATTTTCCATCAACGGGCCAAAACCTAAGTTGGCCCCCACATAGCGGCTGGCCAGGTTGTTTTTACTCTTTGCGTTGGACATTTTGCTTGAGCCCCATCTATGGCTTAACTGTTCCAGGTTTTGACGTGCTGAATTTATCAATCATTTCAAGCCGATATTTCTTGATATTGCTTCGTGCAAGGACAAGCTGGGTGATGATGTAATTCAGGTGAGCCTCAACCTGTTCAAGCTCGGAGGAGGACTGACAGGATGCAGCCAAGGCATAATCAACCGCCTGTCCTGCTCCTGAAGATTCCACGAGTTCAACGCGTCTCACTCTGGCAGTAATAAAATCCTGACCGCCATCCATGGCGGCTGCCCATTCTTTTCTAAATTCAATCATTTTTTTCCTGTTCCGCTGTTGATTGCAGCAACCCCAGTTAACTTGGGGTTGCGCAGTTGTTGAGTTTCAAATGTAAAGAGGCCACTGGATATCCTTACGAAAAGATATGATGAATTCCTGCCAGTGACAGTTCATCGGCTAAACGCTCTGCATGCTGCCAGTTGAGGCAGTGAATCACGATGGCCTCGCGGTCATCCTTCAAGATCAAGTCAAACACCGTACTGTTATCGGTCAGTGTCTTTTCGATCACTTTAAAGCTCTGCTGATTATTCATCTTTGTTTCCCAATGTGGATAAGCCAGCTTGAGTGCATTGACAACCTGATGGCTGTCGCCCATTTCAAAAATGGTGTCGAACGTTCTTTCACCAAAATCAAAGACCGTGAAAAAATCGTAACCGGGATTTTCGATACCCGCCTTCTTCAAGCGGATCGCGCAATCAATCCGCGCTTTCAAACCTTCTTTGCCAGCCAGTCCAACCCGTTTCGAGTAGTAAAAAAGCCAGCAGCCGATTTCAAAGAAATTCTGTGCAATGTAGGTTTCTCTCCGCTCTTCGCAGGCGTCCAGCGTGACGCCCTTGCGCTCCGCTGTTGCCCTGACATTTCGCGCATCCCTCCACAAGGTGGATAGTTCCGAGGTATTGAGTGGTGCTTTCGTGGACTTGGTCATGATGGTTGTCCTGTGTCAGTAAAAATAGCCGGTAGCCGGTGCCTTCATGAAGGCATCGACATTAGTGCCATCCTTGAAGGCCAGATGGTGCGGGGCAAGGTCACCGGCTTTGATGTTGTCCCAGTCCACGACTACGACCTCCAGTTGTACGCCTGCCATGACCGAACTCACCACCCCGCCCATTACTGTTACGACAACCTTAACTTTCTCGCTCATGATCTCTTCCCTCTCTGTTTTTTCAGTGCTTCAAAAATGTCTGCGTTCAGCCGATTTCAACTACCTTTTTCGGTGTCCAGTACAAGTCCAGTTCTGCGTTACATTCCAGCAATTCGACAAGGCTGATATAGCCAAGCTCTGTGCCATAACCCAGATCAGCAAGGCCAAAAGCCTGCAATTGCTCGCTTTCGCAATCGCGTTCAGTGAGGTACCAGTCGGCACCCGAAGTGAAGTAATGCAGGTACACGAGCGCTTGACTCCCCTGCCCTTCGGTCTGATATGTCACAGGCATCGTGCTTATCGTATTGGCCAACTCAACCAGCAAGTCGATAAAGAACTGCCCTTCCTCTCCCCTGCACTGATTGCCAAGAATTTCCAGCTGTATCCTCCCCACAAACCCGCCAAGTTTGGTTATTGCCTCCGCAGCTTCCCGCATGGTGTGATTTCCCTTAGCCCCTGAAATTACCGGGACGTTAGAACTCCGGGTGTGGGCAGCGCCCTCGGTGTTGTTTGTTGCGTTGTCAGAATTGTTTTGCGTATTCATGGTTGTCTCCTGTTAGTTAAGTGTTATCACCAGTCCGTCGTCGCTCGCAAAACTTTTGACGTGCCCCTGGGCCGCTCGCGGCTCAAGGTGGAATGCTCACGGGCGGCAAGCGGCATGACAGCCGGCTCCAGACAGCCAAGATCGCAGTTCGCACAGTTCTTAGTGGGAAACGATCGCCGGTGACCCCGAAGGGCACACAGCTTCATCGTGGGTGGTGACGGCTGGCGTGACTCTTGTGCTTTCAGCCTGTTCCCGCCTTGAAAGGGGTCGGCAAAATTGCGACGGCGGAGTGGGGATACTTGACTGTCAGGAGACAGGAATGTGCAAAACGGTTTTTCTGACAACGCAACAAACAGGACGTGCAGCGTCTTCAAAAATGCTTTGATCTTGAAGTTGCCTTACCGCCTGGAAGGCGGAAGCGGAAGGAAGTGAAGTGGCGGGCGCAGCCTGTCCCGCAGGGATGAGCGCATAGCGAATCCGTAACTGCCCGGTCACGGCAAAGCCGGGATTCGCCCCGCTGTTACAGCAACTGTGTGTTAAGAAAAATGGCGTTAGAACTTCTTTTCGTTGACACTATATTTTCATATGTTATAACATACAAACATTATACTATAGCGTTTTGCATAGTTTGACCGCAAAAACCAGAGAAGGTGAAAAAATGACAATTCACACGTATTCGAGCAGGAATTTCACTCGCGATGTGAGCGGGGCCAAGCGCGCTGCGACCGAGGGCCCGGTTTTCATCACTGACCGTGGGCGACCAGCATTCGCGCTGCTCAAGATCGACGACTACTACCATTTGGTAGGACAGCGGGAAGCTTCTTTATTGGATATCATGGATGCGATCCCGGGCGGGACGGACATTGAGTTTGAACCACCGCGCTTGCAGGTGGAGTTTCACGCCGCTGACCTCGGTTAAGATTTGTAACCGATGTACATTCTTGACACCAATGTGATTTCCGAGCTCCGCCAGGGCAAACCCAACCAATCATTGGAAGTAAGGGCTTGGGCAGCGAATATACCGGCTAGTCAGCTTTTTCTTACGGCGATCAGCATCCTGGAACTGGAAAAAGGCGTCCTGGCTCTGGAGCGAAAGACACCGCCGCAAGGTAGCGCGCTACGCGCCTGGCTGAACGGTGTGCGGTCGACTTTTGCTGGCCGCATCCTGCCATTTACCGACAACACCGCTCTGTTGTGTGCGGCAATGCATGTGCCTGATCCACGACCGGACCGTGACGCGATGATCGCTGCAACGGCTCTCGAACATGGCATGACCGTGGTGACTCGAAACGTGGCTGACTTCGCTGGCACGGGTGTGCAATTGGTCAATCCATTCAAACCTTGAGATTAGGCCCGTACAACTTGTCGGCCAGCCAGTCACCAAAAGCAAGCTGAGCTATTTTAGATTTCAGCCCATCCTTTCTGAGTGCTTTAGCAACTAAACTTGGGGCAATCTCTAAATATTGGTTCGCCAGATCCTGTCGATCATCTGTATCAAGTTTCTCATAATGCATAAAAGCTTCTTCTCGACGGCTGGCTTTTAATATTGATTCCTCAGAAGGTGGTATTTTCTGTATTGCTTCCTGACCTTTTCTATTGACCGGCTTTGCTATCTTGGCGGGTATGTTGTCCACATATCGCTTATTCAATGCATCCCTGAAATAGGCGGCTGCCGACCCTACGGGCGGTGCATTTTGATTGAGCAATCTGGCCTCGACCAAATCCAGCGTCGCCCGAATAAAGTTACTATCATGTGATACCGACAAGTCCTCCGCTTCTGTATTAGAAAACCCAAGTGCCGCAATGCGTTCAATCAGCACGGTGTCAATTAATGGGGGTGGAGGAAAATCAAGCTGCTGCTGTTCTTTTAAATGCACCTCCCATTGCAGTTCCTCAACACTGCGCCCGCCATTCTTGTGCTCAATCAATTTAACGGTGATGTCACCAATCTCATTAACATCATTTGCGGCAGGAATCAGTACGTCACGTTTAAAATATTTGTATTCCGGCGGCACAGGAACAGGACGCCCCATTAAATATGTTGCCCAGTATGCAACAGGTTCGCGTGGCGTTAAATGGCCTGGATTTGTGGCGTATTGACGGCATATTTCCCACAAGGCAAATGAGTGTCCAGATGTAAACAGCGATCCATAGTAAAGCGAAAGTTTTGTGTAAGAATCAGGGCGCATGATTTGCTCAAACATTTCAGGGGGGAATGCGAACCCAAACCACAACTTACCTTGTTTGCTATTCAATCCGGCCGGGTTGTATATTTTTACGCTGGCCAGCATGCGCTCACTGGTCCATTGTGTCTCATCTTCCATTTCAACGCGGATATTGCTTAGTTCAACAACATGCTCCTTGATCAACCTGGTATCGTTTGAATCATACGTCGCCCCCTTGATAATCGCCGACATGGGCAACCAGAAATATTTATCGCCATTGGTTACGCCCGCAGGTGCGTCCTTGCCAAGTTGCCCTTCTTTTTGGGCATGGGCACACATGACGTTAAAAATCTTTCTACCCATGATTGTCAATTTTCCTTTAGAAACTCGCAAACCAATTGCTTTATTGGTTTTCTTGAATTCCATTAGATCCTTGCCACTCGTGGCGACTTGAGTCTTACTGCTGGATTGTATTTTTTGACGCGCCATCATTCGGCCCCAACGGATGAGAATGTCCATTCTGTTGTAAAGGTGAGGTACAGTCAAGTAAAATATCACCTTTAATTTTCTGCTCCCGAAAAGGCTCACCTCAGTAAAGGTGAGCCTTTTCGGGAAGTCATAACAAGTTTGGATATCTGATCCTGCAAAGCCTCACCTTCCATACTGAATGATTCTTCGGCAAAAATAAGCCATTTTTGGAAGTTATGAAATACTGGTGAAGTAGATGCTGTTAACGATCGCATTTGATTCCATGGGTGATAAAGGTGAGCACATTCGGGAACGATTGCAAAGGGAGCTTTATAGTGCGCAACAGACTGGTTAACTCAATGCCATGGGTGCGCCTTTTCGGGAACACAAACCACTAAATAACTGCCGAAGGATGAAAACTCAAGCATACTTCCCGAAAAACCTCACCTATAACCCGCAAAGCCTCACCTATGTTCCTGATAAACATCACCTTCTTCCAAGTTAGATCACAAATATTCTCACCTTGGTTCCCGAAATTGATCACCTTGGTTCCTGTATGGCCTCACCTGAAATCGCTGCAACCCTTGTCCAGCATGGCTTTAACGATTTGGTAACTGTTTTTAAGATTTTGAATTGTGTTTTAAGACATAAGACTCTCAATGCGCGAGTTTTTGAGATTAAAAAGTCAAAACCTAAAAACCGTAGATATACTCAAAGGGTATATGAGCATAACATCGTGAGCAATAACCAAAAACATCGAAAGGTGAGCTTTTTCGTGAACTAAATTTTAACTGAGCATACCTATACATATTGCAAAACCGCTCATACAGCCTGTTCCTGACGTTAACTCAGATCAATCTTGTACTGATCAACCCTAAGGTACAAATATCCGGCCCAAGCAAATCGAAAGGTGAGGAAATACGGGATGCAACATAATTCAATTTTTCACTTCCCGTTTTACCTCACCTTACAAAGGTGATATTTTTCAGGATGGATTTTAAAACAGGATGGCAAAAGACCCATTAAGCTAAAAGCCACCCTTACCAATTGTGAGTACATACTTACGTGGAGATATCGAATCTCTTCTTCAGGTCATTCAATATCATTTCACGCTCATTTCCATCGTCCAACATCACATCCAATGTGATGCGCCCAGAATCCCACGCCTTAAGGGAACCAATGAAAGCGCTGTCCCGTTTAATCTTATAAGCCGTGGACATCTCTTTTTCTTTTCGCTGGTTCGGTTCTTCAATCTTTTTCCGTGCTTTGTTAACTTCATTGCGTCCAGCGTCACCGGTCTTGATCAGTTTAGCTAAATCGCACGCATCATTGGAATTGGAGACTGATTCGAATAAAGCGAGTTCGTACAGCGTTGTAAGCGCAAATACAGCAGGATCTTCCTTGACGATATCCAATACCGGCGGCGACAATTTCAATATACGCAAAGTTTTATTGATGTTTGGAAGGGACATTCTGGTTGCTTCTGCCAACTCTGTTTCTGATGCAAATAGCTTCAAATCCAGCAATTCACGCCAGCACAAGGCATTGTCTAGTGCGGTCTGTCCTTCCCTTTCAGCATTTTCACGGTAGCTATACTCGAACAGATCCTTGTCACTGAGGTTTTCATGCACCATCAAATCCATTGTCTTTAGCCCCAGGAACTTCAAGGCGCGCAACCTGTAATGTCCAGCGGCAAGAACGTATCGTCCGTTCCTTAATGTGGCAATGCCTGGGACATCCTGCCCATGTGCACCAATACTTGCCGCCAGCTCTTGAATACGCTCTGGGCGGTATATTTTGCGTGCATTGTATGGGTTCGGGTCGATCAGATCGAGCGATGCCATAATAAACGACGGCTCACCGCTACTCCTTATATCGGGCTTTCTGTAGCTAACAGGCTCATCAAGCGGGTGTAAATGCGCTATGTCACGCGCATGCTGTAGGCGATCCTCAATACCTGGCGTTGCCTCAGCAGCCGAAGCGACACGCATTGCCATGTTCTTTTTACTGATTTTAACCATGGTTAATCCACCTTTTTGAGTTTAAATCCTAACAGCGCAGCCGTCTCGTCCGCCACTGCATTCATTTCATCTGTCGCTGCAGATTTACCAAAAGAGGACACCACGCAACCGTAGACTTGAGACTCAGGAAAAGCATTGCGCATGGAAACATGAGACTTTAGGATAGTGAGACGTGTCTTCTTCTTCAAGGTGTTCAGGCAGAGATCAAACACAGTGCCACGGCGGATCATACTTAGCAGGTAAACGGCTTTCAGGGCTGGGTTTTCCTTTTTGGCTTCTTCGACCAATTCCTCGGCCTGACGAGATGCCCACACATTATCCATCACAGGAATCACCGGAATAATGGCAAGATCGGATGCCAGCAAGGCAACCCATGGCACACGAGACCCAAGGGCTGGAGGGCAATCTATAATAATTACGTCATATTTTTTGACTAACGAATCTAATTTACTGATGAATCCTTCTTTAAGCGGTGCAAGAGACATAACTTCCGCTGGAAACGGCTCGTCATTAGCCTCATGGAACCATAGTGCCGCAGTATTCTGTGGATCCATATCCACGACAAATACCTTAAGGCCACGCAACCCAAGCGTGCCGGCCAACTGCATGGTGGTCATGGTTTTGGCACACCCACCCTTCTGATTGAATATAGTAATGATTTTTGCGGTCATTCCATCCCCTTTTTTGTGTTCATTGGCAGAGCCACCCTGCGCAGCACTTTCACGCGTGAAAGTTTGGCTGTTGCACGTTATGTATGGTTGATAAAAGTTTTCGGGCTAAATAATAGCATAACCAGAATAGTAGTAAAGAATTATACATCGTTAATTTTGATAACACGGATGGATGAGTAAGGAGGCCAACTTTCACGCGTGAAAGTGCCATAGTAATGATCTCACTGCTCTATCATATAAATGTCGCTGTTCATCAAGAGGGTAGGTTGATTCAAATAAGAAACAAAGCCATAAAATTAACTTGTATTTACCCAAGATCTTGGTGCGAGACAACGCGACTTTGACCTTAAGTGCGGAGCTCGCCGGCATTTTGCGCTTATTCCCGAAGGCTTTTCACGGGGATAGGTGCAGGGCGAGCGAAGCGAATTTATCACGCCCGATGTCACTATGCTTCGGGCGTGCCAGCGGAGGCTCCTCTCTGACGCCGCTGGCGCCTCAATAATTAGCATCTGCCATGTTGTATGCTGCGGCAAATTCCAAGGCCCGCAACTGGTTGGCGGATTTGCTGTCAAGGTGGTAAGCCTGCCGGGTTGCCGGATAATAGGCGCATTGGTCGCCTTTGCTGATCGGCTTTCCCGTTTCCGGGCATGTGCTGTTGAATCGGGCAGTTAAAAAGTAGGGGGGTTTCATGGCTATTTGCTCCTGATTATGATGGTATTGAAAAGTGACTTCCTAAGCCGTGGCTCTACTCGGTTCCTGATTTGCTGTAACAGGTAATCATGCTCAAACCCGCCGTAATTGCCGGTAATCCAGCATTCCAAGAGCTTACTTTTCCATGTCCTGCCGTTGGCCTTGGCAAAGAAATAAAGTGCGTCAAGATGTTCCTGTGTGATGCCGTCCATGGTTAATAATCCTCTGCCGTGTCGTATGTGTTGAATTCGGTTTCGTACACGATTGATCCGGCTTCAACCAGTTCTCGCAAAGCTTCCTCGAATCTTGAAGGGTAAGCCTGTATCGAGACTTCCCTCTTAAGCTGCTGCACGCTCTGGGCACCCATGGACAGGATCATGGATGTAATCGCATCCTTGGTTACGTCAACTTTGAAATCTTTGATTGTCATAATTACGCTGCCTCTTGTTCGTCTTGATCGGCCATCGAACCGGTCGGGGTTACGAATTCAGCGGCCTTCCGTGCTGCCGCTGCTGCTGTGAATATGGCCCTTTTGTCACCCCTCAAAACCTTCAACCACGAAGCGATATAGCTATCATGTTGTAACTTGCCGTCAATGCCTGCCGTGGCACAAAGGAAGGCCGCTCCAAGCTCGGCAATCAGTTCTTCAAAGGCATAAGAACTATCACCAAAGCGGCCGTTAAAATCACGGTTTAAGCGGCTGCTGTGGCCTACCCAGTGACATAGCTCATGCAGGCCAGTACTGTAATAATCCGGAATGCTCTTGAATTCCGTCTTATTCGGCATGTGGATCACATCCAAGGATGGGATAAAACATGCGCGGCTGTGGCCGTGGTGGATCGTGGCTTGTGCAAGCATCTCTTCGGCTGCTGCATTGTCCTTAAAATTGTCAATCAGGGGTTTACGTTCTTCGGTGTACTTGGCCGGTAAGCCGTCAATTTGTTGGGTATTGAAGACGGTAAAAGTCCTCATGAGCGGGATTACCTTGCAGGTGCCCGTGTCCGGGGTGGCGTCCTTGTCCTCAACACGAAGGGGCTTGAATAAAATGATCGCGGTGCCGTGTTCGCCTTTGCGAACTTGTCCGCCTGCTTCCGTGGCTTGTTTATAAGTAAGCCATTGATTGCTGCTGTAAGTGGTCATGGACAACAGAATGTTATTGATGCCTGAATATTCGCGGCCTGTTACGGCGTTGCGCGGTGCTCCTATTGATGCCCAAGGCTTAACCCATGGGGCTGTGCCTGCCTCAAGGGCTGCAATGATCTTGTCTGTTATTGTTTGATAAACATCGGGTTTGGTGAATCTCGCCTGCGCGAAGGGCGCGGTGTTCGATTGTGTTTGAATGCCTGATTGTGTGTTGTGCGTATTCATTTTGTTTCCCTTCGTTTGTTTAACATCGGTTTCGGAGCCATCTCGCTCGACTGTGGAAACTTTTGCCGTTCAGACGGATTGCGGAAACGAATGGCGAAACATGGAGAGTGGTGCGGCCAGCGCGGAAGGGCATCGCCCGGCACTGCCTCGGTCGTAATGTTGAGTAGTGAGATACGCGCCTTTACCGGCTGGTAAAAGTGGGAACAGGATGGCTACAAACAGATGTAAAAACGATGTGGAATACGCGCAACGGGGTCAACGACCAGGCAGGCGAATGCAGTTGGGTACTGCGTTTGAGTAGTAAAGCGTTTTACTATTTTGTGCCTATGCATTCCGGCTTATGTTTTTCGGCCTTGCATTTACAGAACATAAATATATAGGCATTGAGCCTGTTTATGAGAGTAGACTTTAACAGCCAAAGTGGTGCGCCTATCATGGTACGAATGTCCGTAGCAGAGGAGCTACGGACATTATAATGGGCTTTAGAAAGGCTGGATAATTTGACCGCAATCGGCCAGGTTCTGCCGGTCGCGACAGGCTCCTTTCCGGCTGTCTATTTTGAAATTCAAGTGCGGCTATTTAAGTGAATTGAGTAATACGTTCTCAAATGCGTCTACCCGTGAACTTTTCGACTCCTTCCGCCAGATAATACACGTAGTCGATAAATTCCATTTGCGAGAAAGTTTATGAACGCTAACGCGTGAGTGCTCCGGCAAACTTTCGAGTATATTGCGGGGTAATAAAGCGATACCCATACCTGCCACAACACAGCCCAGCATCGCATGATAGGAATCAATTTCAATGATGCGATCAGGAAAAACGTGGCTGTCAGAAAACCATTCTTCAAATCGTTTTCGATAGGCGCATCCCTCACCAAAAACAAGCAAGGTATCACCTGCGCAATCACTCGGCGTTGTTATTTTTTCATGTCCTGGCTCGGCAACTATTACTAACTCATCCTTGAATATCTTTACCATTCCTAATCTGGCGTCTGGTACAGGATCGGCCACTAAAGCAGTTTCCAGCACACCAGACAGAACCTCAGTCATCAGTGTGCGAGTTGAACCGGAACGTATTTCAAGTTTTACCTGTGGGAACTTCCTGTGATACTCAGCCAGCGGTGCAGGTAATCGTACGGCAGCGGTGCTATTCATAGTTCCGATACATAAGCGACCGCGCGGCGTAGGATCTTGAAGAGCTTCAAGTGTTTCAATTGTCAGCTCAAGAATTTGCTTCGAATAACCAAGCAGAACTTCGCCAGCAGGTGATATTTTTAGTCTATTTCCTTCACGCAGAAACAATTGCACGCCAATATCTTCTTCGAGCTGACGGATACGGGTCGTTACGTTTGAGGGTACCCGATGTAATCTTTCTGCAGCTCTACTTATCCCGCCAGATTCAACTACGGCACGAAATATTTCCAAATCAGAGATGTCCATAGATGTTCACCATAAATGAAAGAGTAATTCATAATAATTCAGTATTCATGAACTATATGATGCCATAAAGTATCTCTTGTCTGATTATTCAGGAAAAATATATATGCCTTACGTGAATATAAAGATCACCCCGGAAGGGGTGACACCAGAACATAAAGCAGCCCTTATTGAAGGGGTGACGCGCTTGCTGGTCGAACTACTTGGCAAAAATCCACAGACTATAGTGGTCCCGGTTTTACGGACAATAGTTTAAGATGGTTTCTCAGAAAAGGAACCGTCAAACATGAAAGAAGCGAAGATCAGGAAGTCCCACAATTCGGAGCTCAAGGCGAAGGTTGCGCTTGAGGCGTTGAGAGGAGTCAAGACGGTCAACCAAATCGGTTTGGAATTTGGAGTTCATCCCGGGCAGGTCGGCTTGTGGAAGAAGGAGTTACAGGAGCAGGCGAAGACGCTGTTCGAGGGCAAGCGTGGCCCCAAGCCGGTGGCAGAGCATTGCCAGCCAGACGTGCTGTACGGCGAGATTGGCCGGTTGAAGGTCGAACTGGATTGGCTCAAAAAAAAGTCTGGTATCAGCCAGTGAAGGTCAGGCAGGGGTGGATAGAAGCGAGTGAGGGAGTGTCATTGGCGCGACAATGCGCATTGGCCGGGGTATCCCGCTCCGCAATTTATGAGGGCAAGAAACCGCGCCTGCCGGATGAGGATGACCTGTTCATAAAGCGGTTGCTCGACGAGGAATTTACGCGGCACCCGTTTTACGGAACACGCAGGATGGTGGCGGTGCTCGGAGTGGCCGGGCACAAGGTAAACCGCAAGCGTGTGCAGCGACTGATGAGGGAGATGGGACTTGCGGGTATGGCTCCCGGCCCAAACACGAGTAGGGCACACCCGGCGAACAAGGTGTATCCCTACCTGTTGCGCGGGTTGTCTATAGTGAGGCCGAACCAGGTGTGGAGTACGGACATCACCTATATCCGGCTGGCGCACGGTTTCGCGTACCTGGTTGCGGTGATCGACTGGTACTCTCGCAAAGTGTTGAGCTGGCGGATCAGCAACAGCATGGAGTCGGTGTTTTGCAATGACTGTTTGGAGGAGGCCTTGCGCAGCCACGGCAAGCCTGAAATCTTCAACAGTGACCAGGGCTCGCAGTTCACCAGCGAGGGCTTTACGGGCATCCTGAAGCGCGAAGGCATCGCCATCAGCATGGATGGCAGGGGCCGTGCGTTCGACAATATCTTCGTCGAGCGTCTGTGGCGCAACGTGAAGTACGAAGACGTGTATCTGAATGGCTACGCCAAAATGGGTGATTTGCTGATGGGGCTGACGAAGTACTTCGAGATGTACAACAACGAGAGGCCGCACCAGTCGCTGGATTACAAAACGCCGGCAGCCGTGTACCGGAGCGCAGCAGGAGGCGGTGCGAAGATAGTGGACAAATTTCCGCGCGCAGTGGCAGAAGCCCCTGTTCCGCTACGCTCCACAGGTTCTTCTGCCACTGCAAAAACAAAGGCAACATCAGAAGCCGAAGCAAAGGAAGAAAACAAAACAGGGCAACGCTGTTCCGTTGCAATTGAAGTAAAAGACCACCTTAAACTCGATGCATTATTGTCTTGACTATGGGGTCCACCTTATTTTCACGTGTAATACTCTTGGGTGATCTCATCTGAAAGGGGCCATCAAGCACCCACGCTTTGAAACCATTACCAGTATCAATTACAACCATCTCATCTCCATTTTCAAACATGGCGTGCAAATTATCGTCTTCAAAAAAGGCCTTCACGAAGCCTGCATCCAGACATATTTTGATGTTTTTATTTGTTTTCATTTCAAGATTTCCTTTTAAGTTGGTAATCATTTCTCTGCCAAGCCTGCAGTTCTCTTAAGCGCGTGCATTGAAATAATCAAGTATTATTATATTTGGTGAGGGAAAA
>Ga0316224_1000859_pt1 | contig 37874 bp, 41 predicted proteins | sample TBH18013metaG_FD_206254 | JGI IMG/M metagenome (GOLD analysis project Ga0316224, IMG submission 206254) | Freshwater microbial communities from Trout Bog Lake, Wisconsin, USA - TBH18013 | ecosystem: Environmental > Aquatic > Freshwater > Lake > Hypolimnion/Profundal zone | place: USA: Wisconsin... | reverse complement strand
ATCTGTTTCAGGATGGCTTCCTTGCGTTCTGCTGAATAGCGGTTCACTGCATATCTTTACTCCGCCCCCAATACGGTTGATGTGAATTAATTGACGCGACATCTATCCTGACATAGGGGGACAATGAAAGTATTAAATTATATCGGTGTTTATACCGGTTTCATCACAGTCGAAAGACACGATAACTGCATAACTGTAATGTGCTTGCCCCACTACTACGATGACGGTTCAAGATCAATGCATTTGAACGAATCGTATATCTGTATGTGCAAGATGCTGGGCCAGTTCCTTGAATTTGGTAATTCAGAAAAAATTAGTTACGTTGAAGTCGATCTCGAACACCTCATTAATCCAGATGTGTGGATTGAGGAAGATGATGTCGGCAAACAAACCTTCAGTTTCACCATCAGAAATGCAGAAGTTGAAGCGCTACGTGTAGAACTTCAGGAAATTTTCACAAAGCGTTTTGCAGCAGAAACCATTTAACTTTAGCGGGGTCTCAGACCCCGCACTTTTGGAGAAATATTATGAACACAGCATTATTCAACGATATCGCAAACGCTGCCCATAAGCTGAGTGGCTTCGAACTGTTCTACGATTCAATCACACCGTCCAACAAAATCAGACTTTTAAAACAACTGAAAAGTATGGACGCATTTACCAACATTAAGTCTCTGTCTAATCCTAACTGCAAACTTCATATCAGCGTAGATTTTGCCTATGAAGTTATTGAAAAACCATTAGTGATGGTTCAAGTACTGCGCACGCTTTTCAGTTCGTTTGGAACATACAACGGCAGCGAAGTCACGATTATGCGACCAATGGAGGCTTTATGAAAACAGTAACGAAATTTTCGCCACAAGGTTTGCCCCACCCCGTTCAGATTCTAGATGAGTGGTATCACACGAGCGGAATGGTCATTCGAGTGCCAGCGAATGACCCAGAATACACAGACATTTTAGAAACATACAATTTTACAATTATCACGGAGGCTTTATGAAATTCGAACTTGCAAAAGAAAGTAATGACACCTTAATTGTTGGTCTTCGCTCAACCTACAAGGGTCATAAAATTGAAGTGATTTGCGCCATTTATACCAGCGATGATATGTGGCACGACACTCATTATATTACAGTGGATGGTCACACTGTAATCGATGACGACTGCGACAACTGCGAAGATTTTTATGAACTGTACGAATGGCATTACTCATTTATGGCTGCATTCGATGACGAAGATTTTATTAATGCCATTGAGCACAACGTCAAAGCATATTTGAAGTCTGACGTTTTCAAAAAACTACAGGAGGCTGTATGAAAACAATAGTTAAAGGAATTTTTCCATCGAAAGACGTTATTAATTTTGTGAACGATATTCGCTATGGTTCGTTTGAAAAATTTAGTAACGACGAACTGGAACTCTTGAAGAAAAAGGAAGTTCACGTCTTAATCCAAGAAAATGAAACACATCTTCGTATGACTTTGGAGGCTGTATGAAAGTCGAAGACGTTCCTATCCAATTTCGTGAAGATTTTCTAAAATATTTTTCTGAATATTTTCACGAAGAAGAAGACGGATTAGCAATCGACGCTTCTGATCTAGAACCGTGTGATGGTATCGCTATGTGTTTCGATAAAATGGCTTATCGAATGGATGAAATCTACGCAGAATATATCAACCAGTCGCCAGAATTTAGACTTGCTTTTTATTCTGCTGAGTACGATGCTACTTAGATTTACCATTCACATTACCACGCTGAAAACCTGTCGATTGTCGAACATAGCTACCTTCAATTACTTCGTCATTCACCAATGTCACTTCAAAATAATCCACCTCTCCTTTCTTTGTTTTCTTAGATGGGAGCTGGTGGAACCTTACCTTCTTAATTATGTTTCGCAGGGACGCTTGAATTCTTTGTCGATCTTCACGATAAATTTCAAACATTTCACCCGGCTTGGTCATCCCACCTTCACCATCGTCAACGCAGATAGTCTTTAATTCTTCGAGTGGTGTCTCGTCAAATGATTTATAAACCTCATACAGAAACTGATATGCTTCGATTCGCTCCTTCATATCAACCTCTTCAATCGCTGGAAGCGCTTTACTAAGAGATTTTTCTAATTCTTCTTTTTCAAGTTCTAACTGCTTTAACTTCTTCGATAGGATTTGCGAACTAGGATTCATCATCATATATTCAACAAGTGAATTGATGCCCTTCTCTTTGTCGACAATTTCAGCAAGTACTCCCGGCCTATTGTCACGCTGATTTTCGTCAAACTTACCGTAAACGCTTTCGTTCAAATTGTAGGCAACATTAGCAAGAACCACTCTCTCAAAAGTCTTATATGCAACTCGCGGTGCATCGCATCCACGTTTTGAATATGACTTCTCACAATGGATGTAAACGTACCCACCAGTTTGCGAGATCACTTTCATCTTTGCACCGCAAACCCCACAGAATGAACGTCCAGCAAACATATTACCAACGAGATTATTTCCACGTGAACTAGGTGCATTGTGTCGTTCTTGACGTGCACGCTGAACACTCCAAAACACTTCTGGATCAATAATTGGTGGATAGTAGTTTTCAATTTCCTTGTTCTCGCGCTTAGAACTGCGAACTCCAATCACCGCTTTGTTTGTGAGAACGTGGGCAACTGTGCCAACAACCCAACCGTCTTTCGCATTGCCAAAAGGTTCTACCTTTTCTTTGTAGAGGATGTCTGCGATTTTTGTACCGCCCATACCATCAAGAGCCATTTTATAAATGCGCTCAACCAACTTAGCTTTCTTTTTATCGACTACCCACTTGCCTTTATCATTCACTGACAGCCAAGCTGGAGCCATTTTCGTTATGATTTTCTCGCGTGAGTTTTCTATTTTGTTAGCCCACGCTTTTTTAATCAATTCAGATTTTCGCGCAGATTCCTGATGCGCTCGATGCATTTCACCAATGGAAAGCATCAACTTAAATGGATTATCTCGAATGTGTTCTGTTGAATAAACTTGATTATCAGTGAGAGTAACAATGAATATTCCCAATCGAATTACCCTGAGAAGCATTTCGAGAGCGATATCAACGTCTTCACGAGAAAAGCGGTCAAAGTTTTCTATTAAGAGATAAGAACCACGTGGAATTTTTCCGAGTTCAACTGCCTCGATAAATGCACCAAGTTTTCCTTCAATGAAGTTCTTGGCTTTAAATGCTGAAACACCCAAATCTTGATAGGAATGGGTGTCTAGAGTGAGATTGTGATCAGCGGCATACTTGATTGCTGCTTCAGTTTGCCTTCGAAGCGAATCGCCCTTCTTCTGGGGTTCACTGGAAAACCGGATGTATGAAAAAGCTAAAATTGTCATATTAATACTCCTGTCTGTGAATACAGGAATATTATATCAAGTGTCTACACTATATTAATCGTTTTGACGGCGAAGGCAAAAAATATGATCAGCAGTATGATTCCGAATTCCATGACTATCCTTTCTTCAACGGGTTAATTTCCAACCTGATCGACAATCAATTGACTGCCACGTATTTCGATAATTCTGAAAGTGCCCGGCAACGGCGCAGCACTGCCGGCATATTCCACATCCCACTTGGCACCACGGTGCAGGGAGCGCGCCGTAAACTTTCCGCCGGCACTGCCCTGCCATTCGCCCACCGCCAGGGTCTGACCGATATCCAGATTCACATTCGGGTCACGGGTGGCATCAACCCGGTTGCGATTGCCGAACCGGCTGCGGCGCAATGACATGGTCGCGATGGATCCGACCAGTGAGGCCGTAATCAATTGCGCTACCGGTGCTGCTCCGGCCAGTGAGGCCAGTGCACCGGCACCCAGTCCGATGGCGATCATCAGCAAATAAAATGTGCCGGTGAACAGTTCCATCACTACCACCACACCAGCCATTACCAGCCAGTTCATCCAGTCACTCATTGATTTCTCCGTCAATAAAAAGCCCCAAGTGGCACGGGCCAGTTGGGGCAGCTATGTAGGCTGGAATACAATCCCGGCGTTACGACCTGTGATGCTGGGATTGTATCCCAGCCTGCGCAAATACAAGCATTATTTCTGCGCCACCTTTGCCAGCAATTGCCAGGTATCGATCACGCTGTCGGGATTGAGCGAAATGGAAAGAATGCCTTCTTCCATCAACCATTTGGCCAGATCCGGATGATCCGATGGACCCTGACCGCAGATCCCGACGTACTTGCCGAGTTTGCGGCACGATGAAATGGCACGGGTGAGCAACGCCAGTACGGCCGGATCACGTTCGTCAAAATCAGCGGCCAGCAACGGCATGCCGGAATCGCGGTCCAGACCCAGCGTTAACTGAGTCAGGTCGTTCGAGCCGATCGAGAAGCCATCGAAATGTTCCAGGAACTGGTCAGCCAGAATCGCATTCGAAGGTACTTCGCACATCATGATCAGACGCAAACCGTTTTCACCGCGCTTGAGGCCATTTTTGGCCAGCAGATTGACGACCTTTTCAGCCTGGCCCAAAGTGCGCACGAATGGCACCATGATTTCCACGTTGGTCAGGCCCATGTCATTGCGCACCCGTTTCATGGCAGTACATTCCATTTCAAACGATTCGGCAAAATCATCGGCCAGATAGCGCGCCGCGCCACGGAAACCGAGCATCGGATTTTCTTCATCCGGCTCGTAGCGCGAACCACCGATCAGTTTTTTGTATTCGTTGGATTTGAAGTCGGACAGTCGCACGATGACCGGTTTGGGCCAGAACGCAGCCGCAATCGTGGCGATCCCTTCCGCCAGTTTGTCGACATAAAAAGCTTTGGGTGAAGCATGGCCGCGCGCCACGGATTCCACCGCTTTTTTCAGGGCCGGGTCGATGTTTGGATATTCCAGAATCGCCTTCGGATGCACACCGATATTGTTATTGATGATGAATTCGAGACGCGCCAGACCAACGCCGCAGTTTGGCGTACTCTGGAATTCAAACGCCATTTGCGGATTGCCGACGTTCATCATGATTTTTACCGGAATTTCCGGCAAAGCCTGATTGGCCACTTCCGAAACTTCCGTTTCCAGCAGGCCGTCGTAAATCTTGCCTTCATCACCTTCGGCGCAGGAGACGGTCACCAGCGTATCGTTTTTCAGAATATCGGTCGCATGGCCGCATCCGACCACCGCCGGCACACCCAGTTCACGCGCAATAATGGCAGCATGACAGGTCCGACCACCGCGGTTGGTGACGATGGCTGAAGCACGTTTCATGACCGGTTCCCAGTTCGGGTCGGTCATGTCGGCGACCAGAATATCACCAGGCTGCACCAGGTCCATTTCAGAAGGATCATGAATCACACGCACCCGGCCGGCACCAATTTTCTGACCGATGGCACGTCCCGAGATCAGCACGGTACCACTGCCTTTGAGTTTATAACGGTGCTGCACATCGGACTTACCCTGTGACTTCACGGTTTCCGGACGGGCCTGCAGAATGTACAGTTTGCCATCGCGACCATCTTTGCCCCACTCGATATCCATCGGGCGGCCATAATGTTGTTCGATGATGACGGCATATTTGGCCAGTTCAACGACTTCGGTATCGTCCAGCGAATAGCGATTGCGCTGTTCAACTGAGACATCAACAGTACGCACTGAACGGCCTGCCTTGGCCTCGTTGGTAAATTCCATCTTGATCAGCTTGGAGCCGATATTGCGACGGATGACCGGCAGTTTGCCGGACGCCAGCATCGGCTTGTGCACGTAGAATTCGTCCGGATTGACAGCGCCCTGCACGACCGTCTCACCCAGACCATAGCTGGAAGTGATGAACACCACATCTTCAAAACCGGATTCGGTGTCGATGGTAAACATCACACCGGCTGCACCCAGATCGGACCGGACCATGCGCTGCACGCCGGCTGACAGGGCGACTTCGGCATGGGTAAAGCCTTTGTGCACGCGATACGAAATGGCGCGGTCGTTGTACAGTGACGCGAACACGTGTTTCATCGCTTCGAGAATATTGTCGATGCCGACGACATTGAGGAAGGTTTCCTGCTGGCCGGCAAAGGAGGCATCCGGCAGATCTTCGGCCGTGGCCGACGAGCGCACTGCAAACGACATTTCACCCACCGAGTCATTGACCAGTTGCTGGTAAAACGTGTTGATTTCTTCCTGCAGGCGCGGCTGGAACGGCGTATCGATGATCCATTGCCGGATCTCAGCACCGGCTTTGGCCAGCGCACGCACATCGTTGGTATCGAGCGTTTCCAGACGTTTCGCGATGCGATCGGCCAGCGAACTGCCATCGGCCTGCGGATAGGCCAGAAAATCGCGGAAAGCCAGTGCCGTGGTGGCAAAGCCGCCCGGCACGCGCACACCGGCGCTGGCCAGTTGACTGATCATTTCACCCAATGACGCATTTTTACCGCCGACGATGTCGACGTCCTGCATGCGCAGGTGCTCAAATGAAGCAACGTAAGTCGATGCGCTTAATTTTTCAGACTGTGACCCCGTTGAATGCTCTACGTTCCCTATAGTGCTGTTAGACATAACTACCTCTTTGATGATAAGAAACCGGTACAGCCACCTCGCGTTTTGTTCTTTTTGTAAGTCGCGTCAGTATATCGAATAGGTCAACACCTATGCAAAATGGGGTCTATTTTACATGCTGCAATGCACTTAAAGTGATATATTGCTCCCCCATTACTCAATTTTCTTGTGCCAGATCATGACAGATTTACCTTACACCCCGCTGCCCCTTGATGGCCACACCGTTTTTTTTGTCTCGGACGGAACCGGCATTACGGCAGAAACGTTCGGCCATTCGGTACTGACCCAGTTTGATTTGCGCTTCAAACAGATCCGTCTGCCGTTTATCGATACCGTTGACAAGGCCCACGATGCGTGCAGAAAAATCAACGAAGCGCACGCTGAAAGCGGATTGAAACCGATCGTCTTTTCTACGCTGGTCAAGGCCGACCTGGTCAAGATCGTGCGTCTGGCCAAGGGCCTGCATATGGATCTGATCCAGACCTTTGTGGAACCGCTGGAGCAGGAACTGGGTATCAAATCCACCCATACCGTGGGTCGCAGTCATAATATGTCGGATACCAAGGCGTACCGTAACCGAATTGAAGCCATCAACTTTTCACTGGCCCATGACGATGGACAGTCACACAAAAATCTCGCCGACGCCGATGTCATTCTGGTTGGCGTATCGCGTTCCGGCAAAACCCCAACCAGCCTGTATCTGGCCATGCAGTTCGGCATCAAGGCGGCGAACTACCCACTGATCCCGGAAGATTTTGAACGCGGCAAACTGCCGTCCGCGCTGCATGTATTCAAAGGTAAAATCTTCGGACTGACCATCGCACCCGAACGACTTTCTGAAATTCGCAATGAGCGCCGTCCAGGCAGCAAATATGCCGCACTGGAAAACTGCCGCTACGAAGTCAATGAAGCAGAAGCCATGATGAAACGCGATGGCATACGCTGGCTGTCTTCCACGGCCAAATCGATCGAAGAAATTTCAACCACCATACTTCAGGAAATCAAGACTGACGCGCAGTCGATCTGGTGACGACAATGCTGGCGCAGCAGTTGATTTCAGTGATTTTTGGACAAACCATAACGTAACCCATTAAAAGATTACATTCGCGCGCAGTCATTTGATAAAATCCGGCACATGCTTTTACCACTCCACTCATCCAGGCGTTCAAAGTCTGTCGGCAGATTCAATTCCTGGCTGGCACTGTGGGTCATGGTGGCCATGCTGGGTCAGGCACTCCTGCCTACATTGGGATACCTCAGTTCGGGCGCATCTCCTGAGCTGTGGGGCGAAATATGCAGCGTGGTCGGTGTACGCCAGAAGTCACTGCCGGCCCATAACGATCCGGGCACCGCACAACATGCCGACTGTCCACTCTGTCTGCAGGTTGTTCATGGTGCCATTCTGGATACTGCACAGGTTACAATTTTCGCTGTCCTGATTCTATTAAACCAGATCAGTTTCACCATCACCGAACATCACTACTTCAAACGTCGCACCGCACTGCCAGAAGCACGCGCACCACCTGAATCCAGTTAAGTTCATTCAATGTGCACAATCCCGACATGTCGATTCAATCGACCTGTCTTGTGCCGTCATTTAACAAATTTAACCAAATTCATCATGAAAATTTCAATCAAATTCTTTGCCGCCGGCAGCCTGCTGTGCGGATTTTTCCTGTCATCCGGTGCGCACGCCTGCGCAACCTGCGGCTGCTCCCTTTCACCCGACGGTGCACTGGGCTATGCAACCAATAGCGGCTGGGAGGCAAGCCTGGACGAGAGCTTCATCAATCAGAATCAATTGCGTTCAGGCACCAGTGCAATTTCACAGCAACAGGTGCAGGCCATCAACGGTCAGGAAGTAGAAAACCAGACCATCAATCGCTACCTGACCCTTGGTATCGGTTACTCCAGCGGATTGGACTGGAACTTTAAATTATCCATCCCGTATATCGATCGCTCGCACAGCACCTATGCTCAAGATCCGGTGCTGCCACTGTCACCTGACCAGTTGAGCAGCGCTACGGCCAGAGGAATCGGTGACTTGAAACTCCTGGTCAGCTATCAGGGTTTACTGCCCAGTAAAAATCTGGGTGTGCAGCTTGGCATCAAACTGCCTACCGGGAACTATGGCGGACCATCAGCAGACAATCCGGATGGCGGCATCGGTCATGGTTCGGTGGGCCGCAATCCTGCCGTTTTCGGCCCAGGCGGCAATGCCGGGAACAGTTATCTGGACACCAGTCTGAACGTTGGCAACGGCAGCACCGATCTGATCGTCGGCGCTTATTATTTTCAACCGGTCAGTCAGGATTTTGATGCGTTTGTAAATGGCCAGTATCAATTTTCTGTCAAACAGCGGCTCGATCAGAGCGGTGCTGATTTCCATCCCGGGAATCAGACCAACCTCAGTTTCGGGTTACGGTATGAAGCCAACCCACAGTTCGTCCCACAGCTGCAAATCAACCTGACCCATAAAAATGCCGATTCCGGCGCCCTCGCAGACCTGACCGACACCGCCGGTAGCGTGCTATACATCAGTCCCGGCGTGACCATGAATGCAGCGAAAAATACCTGGGTCTATGCCTTCCTGCAAGTGCCGGTAGCGAGCAATCTGGACGGCTATCAATTATTTCCGCGCTATACGGTATCGGCCGGTTTGACATATCATTTCTAGGAAAGCCGTCATGAAACAAGTTCAACCTGACCGACAGCGCCGCGCTCTGATGCTGTCAGCAACTGCTCTGACCATGTCTGCTTTCGGTATGGCATGGACAACATCGGCAAAAGCCAACGAACTGGAAATCGGCCATCCAGCGCCTGTCCTGGTTTTGCATACGCTCGACGGACGGAAAATTTCCACTGCCGATCTACTGGGCAAAGTTGTCATCGTTACTTTCTGGGCCAGTTATTGCGAGCCATGCAGAGATGAATTGCCACTGCTGTCGGCCTATGCCCAACAGCATGCCAGGTCGGGGCTGGAGGTGCTCGGCTTTTGCATTGATCCGTCAGAAAATCTTGAAGAAGTGCGTAACGTCGCAAAGTCCCTGTATTTTCCGGTTGGGTTGTTGGGTACGCCCTACGCCGGCGGTTATGGCCGCATCTGGCGCATGCCGGTCAGTTTCGTCATTGATCGTGCGGGGAAATTAGTCGACAACGGATGGAAGGATGAAAATCCGGTATGGACCAGCGAACGCCTGCATCGCATCATGGATCCGTTGCTTCGTTAAACAATCGTCATGCCGGATTGATCACTTTGGTAAGTATTTGAATAAACATTTCCTGTAATCAATCATGGCGCGGGCATTTAGCGATAAAATTGACGAAGTTGAATTAATACCAGAGAAAATATATGCAGCCTACCCAACAAGAATTTCTGACTGACGCAATGGAATATCTTGGTCTGACTAAAAATGCATTGGCGATCAAACTCAATACCAGTGAATTCACCATTAACGCCTGGCTGTTAGCTGAAGATAAATCTGGCTACGTCGAACTGTCCGAATTTATCCGGGAAAAAATAAGCAAACTGGTTCAGGAAAAAAAATCGGCCAACTTTTTCCATGTTCACACGGCCAGTCTGGATGATGCAGCACCGGGCCGTTATTGCGACATTTACCAGTTCCGGTTCCCGTCTGTATACCGGGCGGTCTCGTCGGGTGTCATCTCGTACACCCTGTCGGATCTGCCGGAACCAGAAATGCCCGAAACCCGGTTCGAAGCCATCCAGCATCTGAGTGCAGGCGTTGACGACGTCTGGGTTTTTATCAACGAACACTCAAGCATGAATGCCGTACTGGGCTACTGGCGCGCCATTTCCCATTCCAATCCGGATTCTGTCAGCGCCAGATTCAAGCTGTATCTGTTTGACGATCATTTATTCAGCATCTACCACATCAACAAGCCTGAGACTGCACTCATGGATAACGTTATCTCTTATCAGATTGACGATAATGAATTTCAGATCGCCATGCCTTCGATCCGGCGTAAACAGTTTGACGACTGGAATCTGATTATTGATTGCGACGGAAATGAGCGACAGAAAAGTGATATCTGGAAGGAGTAGTCAATTCGGCACTTCCAATAAAAAACGCGCCAGTTAAAAAACTGGCGCGTTTTTTTATTCCTGCAAGTTGACTTAGATTTCTTCGTACAGCGGTAACGTCAGGAATTCAGCGAAATCAGAGGATGTCGACATTTCCTCAAAAATCTGTGCAGCGCGGTCATAAGTAGCACCACTGCCCACTAACGCTTTAACCTTGACCAACTCTTCCGGAATCATCGCACGAACCATGTCGGCCGTCACTTTACGTCCATCTTCGAGCAAGCCCTTGTCGGAGCGTATCCATTGCCAGACCTGGGAACGGCTGATTTCAGCGGTAGCAGCATCTTCCATCAGATTGTGGATAGGCACACAGCCGTTACCGGCCAGCCAGGCTCCCAGGTAATGGATGCCGACATTGATGTTGTAGCGCAGGCCCGCTTCAGTAATGGGTGCCTCAGGCTGAAAGTTGAGCAGGTCGGCAGCAACGACATGGATATCAGGACGCTGTTTGTCGATCTGATTCGGTTTGTCACCCAACACTTTTTTGAATTCACCCATAGCCAGATCCACCAGACCAGGATGCGCAACCCAGCCACCATCGTAACCGTCAGTCGCATCACGCGCCTTGTCAGTGCGTACGCCGCCCATGGCGATATCATTTTTTTCCGGATCGTTCTTGATCGGAATTAAGGCCGCCATACCGCCAATTGCCGGCGCATTGCGTCGGTGGCAGGTTTTCAGCAACAGCAAGGCATAGGCGCGCATGAATGGCGCAGTCATGGTCACTTTGGCGCGATCTGCCAGGCAGAAGTTTTTGTCGTTCTTGAATTTTTTAATGCAGGAAAAAATATAGTCCCAACGTCCGGCATTCAATCCGGCACTGTGCTGGCGCAATTCATACAGAATCTCATCCATTTCGAAAGCAGCCACAATGGTTTCAATCAGCACCGTTGCCTTGATTGAACCCTGCGCGATGCCCAGCTCATTTTGCGTCATCACGAAAATATCGTTCCACAAACGCGCTTCCAGATGTGATTCCATCTTGGGCAGGTAAAAATACGGACCGGCTCCGCGTGCCAGCTGTTCTTTGGCGTTATGGAACATGAACAGGGCAAAATCAAAGATACCGCCGGAGATGCGCTTGCCATCAACCAGTACATGCTTTTCATCCAGATGCCAGCCACGCGGACGGACTACCAAGGTTGCCGTTTCGGCATTCAGGCGGTAGACCTTGCCATTCTGTTCCATGCTGATTACTTTGCGAACCGCATCGCGCATATTGATCTGACCGGTAATCTGGTTGTCCCAGTTCGGCGTATTCGAATCTTCAAAGTCGGTCATGTAACTGTCTGCGCCGGAATTCAACGCATTGATGACCATTTTACGTTCCACCGGGCCGGTAATTTCCACACGACGGCATTCAAGCGCTTTGGGAATAGGCGCAATTTTCCAGTCACCGGCACGGATATGGGCCGTCTCGGATAAAAAATCAGGACGTTCACCTGCATCCATCCGGATGGCACGTGCCGCACGCGCTGCGAGCAATTCCTGGCGGCGCGGCTCAAATGCGCGAGTCAGTTTGGCTACCAGCTCCAGTGCTTCAGGGGTCAGGATCGCGGCAAATCCGGGTTTGATTTCGCCTGAGATTGTCATGCCGGCCGGCAGTTTAATTTGATTCATGTGAAGTCTCCTGATTGATAATAGGGCTGATTATATTAGATACAAAATGAGTTAAATATTAAATTTAATCAATTCATCTTTGCTTTTAAGTGATAAATTGCCGATATTCAGTTAATGCGGAATGCACCTGCACACTATGGACCAATTCAAACAAATATCAACCTTTACCGAAGTCGCCAGCAAAGGCAGCCTGTCCGCTGCGGCGCGGGCCGAAGGCGTTGCCCCTTCATTGATTGGGCGCCGTATTGATGCGCTGGAACAGCGGCTGGGTGTCAAGCTGCTGCAACGCTCTACCCGGAAAATTGCCCTGACCAACGAAGGCATGGCTTTTCTGGATGATTGCCAGCGCATTCTGGGCGAACTCGAAGAAGCGGAAGCCGCCGTTTCAGAACGCAATGCCAGTGCCACCGGCCAATTGATTATTTCCGCACCTGCCGGTTTCGGTCGCCAGCATGTGGCCCCTCTCATACCCTCGTTTCTGGCCGAGCACCAGCAGGTGCAGATCACGCTGAATCTGAATGACCGGTTCGTCGATTTAATCGGCGACAACATCGATGTCGCAATCCGGATCGCTACGCTCAACGATTCGAGCCTGATCGGTGTCAAACTCGCAGCCAATCAGCGCGTGGTTGTGGCCGCTCCATCCTATCTGAAACGCAATGGCAAACCTGAAACCATCGAGGATCTGGCGCGTCACAATTGCCTGGCTTTTAATAATGACGGCAGTCAGCGCGGCTGGACTTTTCGCCACAACGGGAAAAATTTGACTGTCAAAGTGAGTGGCAATATGGTGTGTAACGATGGAGAAGTACTGCATGACTGGGCGTTGGCAGGAAAAGGACTGGCCTGGCGTTCGATGTGGGAAGTCGGTTCGGAACTGGCTTCGGGAAAACTGGTTTCGGTACTGGATGAATTTGCTGCGTCCGACCATGACATTTATGCCGTGGTGCCACAGCGCCGACATTTACCGTTGCGTACGCGGCTGTTTATCGATTTTTTAAAACATGCGTACGGAGCGCCGGGCTATTGGCAGAAGAAATAACGTGAATTACGCAAACGATTCTTTTTTAGGAACGACAATAATAGCCGCCCCAAAAAAAAAGCCCCGCGATTGCGGGGACTTTTCAACAAACTTGTTACCGAAGTATATTAAATACCTTGGATATTTGAAGCTTGTTTGCCTTTAGGGCCAGTAGTAACTTCGAAAGAAACACGTTGGTTTTCTTTCAGAGTTTTAAAACCAGCTGACTGGATAGCTGAGAAGTGAGCGAACAAATCTTCACCACCTTCGTCTGGAGTAATGAAACCAAAACCTTTAGAGTCATTGAACCATTTTACAATACCTGTTGCCATTACAATTTCCTATTTCAGTTAAGTGGGCAAGTGCCCGTTAGATCGTTTCAACCAAGTAAGAAATGACAGACTGATACTGCACTGCTACCTAGAATTTCAACGATGGGGAATTATACTTCACAAAAAAAATCTGTGACTAGCTATTTCTGCATAATAATTTTTTAATCAGCAATAAATTAACAAATAACACAAGTTCACTGCTATAAACGCAACATGTTTTGTATTTCGATCAATTCTTTACGGACGTTTTCGAGAATATTTCCGGAAATTGCGATTTCCTTCAGCGTTTCAGGCACTTTTGTTTCGATACTGGATACGCCACCGAGTTGATTGCGTGCGCCATTAATAGTGAAGCCTTTATCGTAAAGTAATTCACGAATGCGACGAATCAGCAGGACTTCGTGATGCTGATAATAGCGTCGGTTACCGCGTCGTTTAACCGGTTTTAACTGCGAAAATTCCTGCTCCCAGTACCGCAACACATGCGCCTTGACGCCACACAAATCACTGACTTCGCCAATGGTGAAATAACGTTTGGCCGGGATGGCCGGCAAAACAAGCGTATCGTCTTTGTTCAACGTCGTGCTCATTGTTTAGATCCGGTTAAGATTTGGTGTCGTTCAGAATGAATTGGCCCGACATTTGGTCAACCATGCTTTTCATTTTTTGACTGGCATGAAAGGTCACAACACGTCGCGCAGAAATAGGAATTTCCTCACCGGTTTTTGGATTCCTGCCAGGACGTTGCGGTTTGTCGCGCAATTGAAAATTACCAAATCCAGACAATTTGACCGACTCGCCTCGTTCCAGGGCGTTGCGAATTTCATCGAAAAAGGTTTCCACCATATCTTTTGCTTCGCGCTTGTTCAGACCAACCTGTTCAAATAACAGTTCAGCCAGTTCTGCCTTGGTCAGAGTCGACAACTGTTTTTCAGCCATCATTCGAGTACGGGCCTGCTGCATTGCCAGGCTCAAATTGGCGTCTAATTCGGTTTGTGGCTCAGTTGAAATATCGTCACTCATTGGTTTACTTGTCTGTCCCACAATCAATACTTTTCTAATAGTTAATTTCGTTTTTTTGCATTCATTCAGGAGCGCAATTTTGCATCACAATGCTTTTGTGCTGAAGCCAGCAATGCCGCCATGGCAGCCTCAATTTCATCATCTTGCAAAGTAGAATGAGTATCTTGTAACGTGCACCGGAATGCAAGACTTTTTTCATCAGCCTGCAATCCTTTACCACGATATTCATCAAATAAAACAATGGCTTGCACGCTGCGACAGGCGGCATTGGCCTGACTTTCACGCATAAATACATCCAGAATATCCTGCACTGGCAGAGTGTGATTTACCAGCAACGCCAAGTCACGAGTGACGGCCTGGAATTTGGAAATTTCCTGGTATGCCGGCACGACAACCGATTGCAACGCCAGCGCATCGAGCTCAAACACAATCGGAGCCAAAGGCAGATCATATTTTTGCTGTAAAGCAGGATGCAGTTCACCAATCACACCGACCGATTTTCCTTCACATTCGATCTGCGCACTGCGTCCGGGATGCAATGCAGGATGATCTGTTTTTGAAAAACGCAGTGATTTCGGCGCGAACAGCGCTTCGATATCCGCTTTCACATCAAAAAAATCGACCTGACGTGTGGCCTGTCCCCATTGCTCCTCTGCCTGTGATCCATAGGCGAGGCCGCCCAGTTTTTTAGGTTCATGGAATCCTGCTACGGTCAAATCGCCATCGGCAATCTTTTCATCGCGCAGATACACCGACGCAATTTCAAACAGTCGGATGCGACTGACTTTACGGTTCAGGTTATAGCGGGCATTGGCAATCAGGCTGGCAATCAGAGTACTGCGCATGACGCTCATCTGGGCGGCAATCGGATTCTGGATTTTGATCGGCGTATTGTTTTTTACAAAATCGCTTTCCCAGGCGGCTTCAACAAAGCTGTAATTCAATACTTCCTGATAGTCCAGATCGGCCATCTGGCGACGCACTTTGAACAGGGAACGGATCTGCTCAGGCAGGATGCGCATCGCTGAAGCGGCAACCGGTGGCAGAGCAGGAATATGTTCAAATCCATACACCCGGGCCACTTCCTCGATCAAGTCTTCTTCGATTTCCAGGTCAAACCGGTACGACGGTGGCGTGACCATAAACCCATCATCCTGCTGGGTAAATGGCAGACCCAGCCGGGTGAAGATATCGGCAATCTGAGCGTCAGCCAGGGCGACACCGATGACTTTGACCGCACGTGCACTGCGCAGTTTCACTGCAGGTCGTTTCGGCAGATTGATGATCTGATCGTCAACCGGACCGACTTCTCCGCCGCAGATAGAAATGATCAAGTCCGTGATGCGTTCAATGTTGGATACCGTGCTGGCAAAGTCCACGCCGCGTTCAAACCGATGTGCGGCATCAGTTGAAAAATTATACCGACGTGCGCGACCCTGGATCGCCGAAGGCCACCAGAATGCGGCTTCCAGATAAATATGCTGAGTATCCAGGCTGACCGACGTAGCATCACCGCCCATGATGCCGGCGATAGACTCCAGAATTGCCGGCTCACTGGTTGTGGAAATTACGCCTATCCAAGGATCAACGGCTACGGTATTTCCATTCAACAGTTTGATGGTTTCATCCGCTTTACCCCAGCGCACTTCGATCCCGCCACTCAACTTATCCAGATCGAAAACATGGCTGGGCTGCCCCATTTCCAGCATGACGTAATTGGATATGTCGACCAGCGCAGAGATCGGACGCTGACCGGCACGTTCCAGACGCTGTTTCATCCAGTCTGGCGTAGCGGCTCTGGCGTTCACACCACGGATCACGCGCCCGGAAAAGCGGCCACATAAATCTGGCGCCGATACCTTGACCGGCAGCACTTCGTCCAGAGTAACCGGCACTTTATTGATCGCAGGAACCTGCAGTGTTGAACCCGTCAGTGCTGATACTTCACGAGCCACGCCAAGTACCGACAGGCAGTCGGCCTTGTTCGGAGTGAGTTTGATGGTGAATTTCAAATCATCCAGGTCCAGATATTCGCGGATCGATGTTCCTACAGGCGCATCAGAGGGCAAATCCATCAGGCCGCCATGATCTTCCGACAGTTTCAATTCACGCGCAGAACACAGCATGCCTTCCGAGACAACACCACGCAATTCGCCGACCTTGATTTCAAACGGTTTGCCATCTGCACCAGGTGGCAGTACGGCGCCTGCTTTGGCGCAGGCCACTTTCATGCCGGCGCGCACGTTGGGAGCACCGCACACGATGTTGAGCAATACGCCGGTTCCGGCATCGACCTTACACACATTTAACCGGTCAGCATTGGGGTGCTTTTCCAGTGACACGACCTGTGCCACCACCACATTGGTGAATGGCGGAGCGACAGTTTCAGTCTCTTCGACTTCCAGTCCCGACATGGTCAGTAAATGTGCCAAAGCAGCTGAATCCATGTGCGGATTCACCATGGTGCGTAACCAGTTTTCTGAGAATTGCATAATTGATGCCGTTATAGTTACCGTTAATAGTTAAGGGAGAAGTCGTCAGTTAAATTGCTTCAAAAAGCGCAGATCGCCTTCGTAAAACAAACGCAGATCATTGATACCGTAACGCAGCATGGTAAGGCGCTCCAGACCTGAACCAAAAGCAAAACCTATGAATTTTTCCGGGTCCAGTCCCATGTTTCTCACAACGCTCGGATGCACCTGACCGGAACCGGACACTTCCAGCCAGCGTCCTTTTAACGGACCACTGCCGAACGCAATATCGATCTCTGCAGACGGTTCTGTAAAAGGAAAATACGAAGGACGGAAGCGCACCTGCAAATCGTCAGTTTCGAAAAAAGCCTTAACGAAATTCAGGTACACACCTTTCAGATCGGCGAAGCTGATATTTTCATCTATCCATAATCCTTCCACCTGATGAAACATCGGTGAATGGGTCGCATCGCTGTCAACCCGGTAAGTACGACCGGGGGCAATAACTTTGATTGGAGCGTTGTTCATGCGCGCATAGCGTACCTGCATCGGGCTGGTATGGGTACGCAGCAGCAACGGTTTGCCGCTGCTGTCATTGCCTTCGATGTAAAAAGTATCCTGCATGGAACGGGCCGGATGATTTTCCGGGCTGTTCAGTGCGGTAAAGTTAGTCCAGTCCGTTTCAATTTCCGGGCCGTCAGCCACGTCAAATCCAATGGAACGGAAAATTTCTTCAACTCGCTCCCAGGTCCGCATTACTGGATGGATGCCGCCCTTGCCGCGACCGCGACCAGGCAGGGTAATGTCGATGGCTTCGGCATTCAGGCGCGATTGCATCTGAGCGTTCGCGAGTTGATCGCGGCGCGCTCCAAGTAACGCTTCAATCTGAACTTTGATGCCGTTAATGATGGCGCCCTGCAACTTGCGCTCGTCCGGGCCCAGTTTACCCAGTCCCTTCATCAATTCGGTAATCTGACCGGTTTTACCCAGATATTTCGCTTTGGCATTTTCCAGTGCAGCCGCGTCCTGGGCGCCGGAAAAATCAACACCCGCTTGGGCGGCCAGATGGTCTAATGAATTCATGCAAATTTTTCCTGCTTGGGTTCGTTGATGTGTTTCGGTACTGAACTACAGCACAATCAAAATAAAACAGGGCAAAGTATGACCTTTGCCCTGTCTCTTAATACAATGTCCGCTGTTACACAAACATTGTCACCAGCAATTACGCAGCCAGGGTAGCCTTAACCTGATTGACAATGGCGGCAAATGCCGGTTTGTCCATCACAGCCATATCAGCCAGTACCTTACGGTCCAGACCGATAGAAGCTTTTTTCAGGCCATTCATGAATACGCTGTATGTCATGCCGTGCGAACGTGACGCGGCATTGATACGGGTGATCCACAAAGCGCGGAATACGCGTTTTTTGTTACGGCGATCGCGGTAAGCGTATTGACCAGCACGCATAACTGCCTGCTTGGCGATACGGTAAACCTTGCTGCGACGACCACGGTAACCCTTGGCTAAATCGAGAACTTTCTTATGACGGGCACGAGCTGTAACCCCACGTTTTACTCTAGGCATGATAACTCCTTAAATAGTGAGTAGAGGTTAAGCTGTAGGCATCATACGCATGACTGATACAACGTCAGCGGCATGAACATTGGTAATGCCGCGTAACTGGCGTTTACTCTTGGTGGTTTTCTTAGTCAGAATGTGGCGCTTGAAAGCGTGACCACATTTAACTGTTCCACCTGGACGAACGCGAAAGCGTTTCTTGGCAGAACTTTTGGTTTTCATCTTAGGCATAACATTACTGTCGGTTTAGGACAGTTCCATTTTTAACGTAATTGCAGGTGGTAACGAAACGCTACTCTTGGATGCCTGCTTTCACTTATATAGAACAGTGAAATCGAGTTCACTGTTATTTAATCCGGCGCATTTTCAGCGTCGGTCAAATTCTTTTTTACAGCTTTTATTTCTTTTTCTTTGGCGCCAGAACCATGACCATCTGGCGACCTTCCATTTTTGGAAACTGCTCTACCTGTCCGTAAGGATCAAGATCAACTTTTAACCGTTCCAGCATGCGCATGCCGATATCCTGATGCGCCATTTCACGACCGCGGAAACGCAATGTGATTTTGGTTTTATCGCCATCGTCCAGAAACTTGATCAGATTGCGCAACTTGATGCCATAATCGCCATCATCCGTACCCGGTCTGAATTTCACCTCTTTAACCAAAACAATTTTTTGCTTGAGTTTGGCTTCGTGTGCTTTTTTCTGTTCCTGATACTTGAATTTGCCGTAATCCATCAGACGACATACCGGCGGTACCGCATTGGGCGCGATCTCAACCAGATCGACGTTGGCTTCTTCAGACAAACGAATTGCTTCGCTTATTTTTACGATACCCAGTGGTTCGTTTTCAACGCCGGACAGACGCACTTCTGGTGCCGTAATTTCGCCGTTGATACGATGTGTTGACTTGTCAGTAGCTATTGTAGTTTCCTTTTAAAATCCAATAAACAGGCCGTGCTTCTTCGCAGCAGATAACCTTATTAAGCTTTGCTGGCGATTTCCTGATTCAGGCGCTCTACCAAAGCAGAAATGGGCATTGAGCCCAGATCCAGATTACCCCGCGTACGCACGGCCACTGTATTCGCATCCCGTTCCTTATCTCCAACAACAATGATATAAGGAGTTTTCTGTACGGAATGCTCGCGTATTTTATAGGTAATTTTCTCATTACGCAAATCAAGGTTGACTCTAAACCCCTGTTTCTTTAAGTTTTCGGCAACAGTTTTTGCATATTCAGCCTGTGCATCGGAAATATTCGCCACTACGATTTGTACGGGTGACAACCATAATGGAAAAGTACCGGCGTAATTTTCGATAAGGATGCCGATGAATCTTTCCATTGATCCAACAATCGCACGATGCAACATCATCGGGATTTTGCGCGAATTGTCTTCTGCGACATATTCGGCGCCCAACCGCACCGGCATGGACGGATCGATCTGGAAGGTACCAACCTGCCAGGAGCGACCCAGACTGTCTTTAAGATGGTATTCGATTTTCGGGCCATAAAATGCACCCTCGCCAGGCAACTCCTGCCAGCTCAGTCCGCATGCACGCAGTGCTGAACGCAATGCTTCCTCGGCATAATCCCAGGCTTCCTCAGTACCGATACGGTTTTCCGGGCGGGTAGCGATTTTGATATCGATATTTTTGAAACCGAAATCTGCATACACTTTCATGGCCTGAGGATGAAATGCCATCACCTCCCCGGCAATTTGCTCTTCCGTACAGAAAATGTGGCCATCATCCTGAGTAAAGCCCCGCACCCGCATGATACCGTGCAGGGCGCCGGATGTTTCATTGCGATGGCACTGACCAAATTCACCAAAACGCAATGGCAGTTCACGATAGCTGCGCAGCCCGGTATTGAAAATCTGAATATGGCCAGGACAATTCATCGGCTTTAACGCGTAGTTGCGGCTTTCCGATTCAGTCACAAACATATTGTCGCGGTAGTTTTCCCAGTGACCGGTTTTTTCCCACAGCGATCGGTCAAGAATCTGTGGTGTTTTGACTTCCTGATAGCCACAGTCGCGGTACACCTGGCGCATGTACTGCTCAACTTCCTGCCACACTGTCCAACCCTTGGCATGCCAAAAAATCAGGCCCGGGGCCTCTTCCTGCATATGGAATAAATCCAGTGCCTTGCCGATTTTGCGATGGTCGCGCTTTTCTGCCTCTTCCAGCATGAACAGATAGGCTTCCTGATCTTCTTTCTTGACCCAGGCTGTGCCGTAAATTCGCTGCAGCATTTCATTTTTCGAATCACCGCGCCAGTACGCACCGGCCAGTTTCATCAGTTTGAACACTTTCAGCTTGCCGGTGGAGGGCACATGTGGACCGCGACACAGATCGGTAAAACTGCCCTCGGCATACAAGGACACATCCTGATCGGCTGGAATCGACTCGATAATTTCAGCCTTGTAGGATTCACCGATGGATTTAAAATAACTGACCGCTTCATCACGCGGCAAGACAGTCCTGGTTACAGGCTCATCTTTTTTGGCCAGTTCCGCCATTTTCTTTTCGATCAAAGCCAGATCATCCGGGGTGAACGGCCGTTTGTATGAGAAATCGTAGTAAAAACCGTTGTCAATGACCGGACCGATAGTAACCTGCGCCTCTGGATAAAGCTGTTTGACTGCATAGGCCAGCAAGTGCGCGGTGGAATGACGGATGACTTCCAGACCTTCCGGATCTTTATCGGTAACGATAGCCAGATTTACATCCGCGCCAATCAAATACGATGTATCAACCAACTGACCGTTGACCTTGCCGGCCAAGGCTGCCTTGGCAAGGCCGGCACCAATGCTGGCCGCGACCTGTGCAACTGTCAGGGGAGCATCAAACTGACGCTGCGAACCATCGGGAAGAGTTACTGTAACCATCGTGTTCTCCAAAACCAAAAGTGGATGAAGCTGAATTTAACTGAAATCGGAATAAAAAAATACGGACGAAAAAAAACGCGGGCCAGCCGCGCTTTTTCAAAGTGACAAACGAAAAAGATCCCGACTAGCGTCGCGTACCAGATAAGGTAGTAGTTCGCGGTGTCATAACCAGGATGCCTTTCTCGCTCTTAAACAGAAGTGTCATTAAATTGTGTGGTGGGCGGTGAGGAATTCGAATCCCCGACCCCTTGGATGTCGACCAAGTATTCTAACCAGCTGAACTAACCGCCCCAAAAGAGCCGATACTATAGCAAAGTTCATGTTGTGCGTAAAGCACTTTAAGAATAATTTAATTCAGGATATAAAAAATGCAATCACTGCCGACGCACATCCTGTACGCCATTCACGTCACGCAATATGGTCAGCGCCTTTTGCAACTGCGCAGTGGATCCGATTTCAGCCGTGAACGACATGCGCGCCTGTCCCTTGGCACTTTGCGTATTGACGCCGATCACATTGATTTTTTCACGGGAAAAAATTTCTGATATATCACGCAGCAACCCCTGACGATCCTGCGCCAGCACGTAAATATCCACCGGGTACACGGTTTCGCGGCCAGGTTCGCCCCATGAAGTGAGAATCACACGCTCCGGCGATTTTTTTCTCATCTCGCCAAAATTCTTGCAGTTCGCCCTGTGTATCGACACACCTTTGCCACGCGTCACAAAGCCCACGATGACATCCGGCGGTGCCGGCTTGCAGCATTTGGCAAGCTGGGTAAGCAAACCGTCCGTGCCAACTACCAGCACTCCGGATTTGGCTCCCTGCACGACACTGGAAGCGCGGCTCTTGTTGACCTGAACTTCATCAGAAACTGCTTCGACCACTTGATCATGCAGGGCATGCTCAATCTGACGCATACTGAATTCATCCTTGCCCACTGCCAGAAACAGATCGTCAACCTTATCAAAGCCGCACTTGCGCGCCAGCTCTTCCAGATTCATGACGGTCTTGCCTTCGCGCTGCAAGGTTTTTTCAACGTGGGCCCGACCCTTGCTCAGGGTTTCCTGCTGATCCAGTGCATTGAACCAGGCGCGAATTTTGGCGCGGGTACGGGTACCGACAGCATATTCCGCATTGAGCCAGTCACGCGACGGACCATTTTCCAGTCCGGCTTTGGCGGTAATAATCTCAACAGTCTGTCCATTTTTAAGCGCCGTGTTCAACGGTACCATCACGCCGTCGACCCGCGTTCCACGACAACTGTGGCCCACGCTGGTGTGCAGATGGTAGGCAAAATCGATCGGTGTGGCATTGTTGGGCAATTCAATCACACGCGCCTGCGGTGTGAGCACATAAATGCGGTCGTCAAGTGTGGTGGACTTCAACTTTTCAACCCACTCGCGCTGCGAGTCACCGTCACCGACTACGGTTTCAGTGATATCAGACTTCCAGGCCAGCAACTGACGCAGCCAGGAGATTTTTTCATCGTATTCCTGGCCAGTGAAATTCGAACCGCCCTCTTCCTTGTAACGCCAGTGTGCAGCCACGCCGTATTCGGCAAAATGGTGCATGTCACGGGTGCGGATCTGCACTTCAAAACCGCGGTTATCGTCAGCAATCACCACGGTATGCAATGACTGATAGCCATTGGACTTGGGGCGCGCAATGTAGTCGTCAAATTCGCTCGGATCAGGCGTCCAGATGTCGTGCACGATACCCAGCACGGTATAACAGGCCTTGATATCGTCAACAATGATGCGGAACGCGCGCACGTCATTGAGTTCATCAAAACTGATCCCCTTGCCGCGCATTTTGTTCCAGATACTGTAGATGTGTTTCGGCCTGCCGAACACTTCAGCCTTGATTCCGACAGCATTCATTTCATGCTGCAGACGATCAATTGACCTGGCGATGAACTCTTCGCGCTCGACCCGCTTTTCTTCCAGTTTTTTAGCGATAAAAATATAGGATTCCGGCTCCAGAAAACGAAACGACAAATCTTCCAGTTCCCATTTCATCTGCCAGATACCGAGCCGGTTTGCCAGAGGCGCGTAAAGATCAAACGTTTCGCGCGCATACTGCTGACTGGTTTCGTCAAACCTTTTTTGCTCGGCAAAATAGCGCAGGGTTGTCAGTCTGGAGGCCAGGCGCACCATCACTACACGCATGTCGGAGGCCATGGCCAGCAGCATTTTGCGCAGGGTTTCAAGCTGCGTTGAAGCCTGTTGCGCTGCATTTTTATTCCGGCTTGAATCAGGTTGCGCCGCCTGTTGCATCAAATGCAGGGCCGACAGGCGCATCAAACTGCGCACGCCACCGACCAGATCAACGATTTCCTTGCCAAAGCGCGGCTCGATACCTTCAGCGACGCGCGGATCAATCTGGGGCAGTTCGAACAACAGGCTGGCAATCCGGGTATCGGCATCGGTACGCAATGCACTCAGCGTTACCGCGACGCCTCGGGCAAACTGCAGGGCATTCTGACCGGTGACGACTTCAACGTTCTCAAAATGAGGAGCAACGAACTCCAGGGCACTCAAGACGCGTTGCGCATCTTCCGGTGACAGACCGGTTACCAGGTTTTCCAGGTATTCACTTTTAGCGGCGACGGATGAGACCATGAATTTGAATGAATGTTAAACAGCAGCTGTAATGACGATTTCGATCAACCATGCAGGCTTTGCCAAAGTCGCCTGGACGGTGGCACGCGGTGGTGTGTTTCCAGCGCTGACCCAGGCCTCCCAGACCTGATTCATCGCGGCAAAATTATTCAGATCTGAAAGATAAATCTGGCACATCAGAATGCGTGATTTATCGGTACCGGCTTCGGCCAGCAATGTGTCAATCTGGGATAAAACATTATGGGTTTGACCGGCAATATCCAGACTGTCGTCGGACGACACCTGCCCAGCCAGATAAGCCGTTTGATTGTAGACGGCCATTTCTGACATGCGTGCGCCAACGTGGAATCGCTTTATTTCCTGAGTTGCCTGATTTTGCATTTTTTTCCTTAATTAACCTAAGCCAATAAAAATTCTTTAATTGGTGCAATCTGATCTTCATGCACCAAAGTGGGGGCATGTCCCACCTTTTCAAATTCGATCAATTTTGCCCTGGGGCCGCGCTGCGTCATCTGAATTGCCGTATCGGCCAATAACAAATCCGACTCGGCTCCACGCAACAGCAGCGTCGGGCAAGTGATGGAATCATAGGCTGCCCACATCATTACCTGCATGGCCTGAGCCAGATCAGGACTGATGGCCTGCATCGCCATACCCAGATTTAAATCGTAATGACGGATCCACATGCCATCTTTGTCTTTACGCAGCACATCCTTGCAAATTTTATGCCACTCATCTTCAGTGTGTTGACCAAATGTCTGGGAAATCGACCGAATGTAGTGAGACGCCTCATCAAAAGTGATAAAGCGCATAGGCTGACTGACGTACTGACTGATGCGGGTCAGGGCAGTGACATTCAGGTTGGGGCCGATGTCATTGAGGATCAGCTTTTGTATCGGATTTTCCTTCAGTGAGGCAATGGCCATGCCAATCATGCCGCCCATCGAGGTGCCGAGCCAGGAAATCTGTTCGACCTGTAATCGGGCGAACAGGGTAATCATATCGGCTACATATTGCTGCACCTGATAATTCTGGGAATTGCGCAGCCAACCGGAGCGACCACGACCTACAACATCCGGGCATATGACTCTGAATTTGTCCGACAGGGAGCGCGCCAGCACATCGAAATCATCCGAAATGCGCGTCAATCCGTGAACGCAAACCAACACATCGGGATTGTCAGCTTCACCCCATTCCTTGTAGGACATTTTATGCAGGCCATCGGGTGAAATACATTGCACCGACTCGATTCGAACCTGATCCGACTTACGCAGCATATTGGTTTCCTGACAATTAAAATACCTCGGTATGATTGTGCACGCGGTAGATCATATTAAAAATCGCTTTCCAATTCGGACTATTTCTTTTTGCCATCGGCATACATATCGTTTCCGAACCGGCCGAATCACGATTATTGCAATAATCCAACTTAAAGCAAGCAAATTGTGCCGGATTCAACGAATTTGAAATAAAAACCGCCCTGAACCATATTAGTGCAAGGCGTCAACTCTTAACAGCTCCAATTCGAAGTACCTTATCAAGAACAGAACTATCCAGCCAGCGAGACATCCAGCTCAGGCTCAGTCTTGGCAATCATTTCCTCAACCGTTACCCCGGGTGCGAGCTCAACCAGTTTCAAACCGGTGGGCGTAACATCCAGCACACCCAGATCGGTAATGATACGGTTCACTACGCCAACACCTGTCAATGGCAGATTGCAGGCCTTCAGTATTTTATGTGCATCACCTTTGGCCACGTGCTCCATTAAAACGACAACCCGCCCTACTCCGGCGACCAGATCCATGGCGCCCCCCATACCCTTGACCATTTTTCCAGGAATCATCCAGTTGGCCAGATCGCCATACTGGCTAACCTGCATGGCCCCCAGAATCGCCAGATTGATTTTTCCACCGCGTATCATTGCGAATGAATCAGCGGAACTGAAAATTGAGGAGCCCGGCAAAGTTGTCACCGTTTGCTTTCCTGCATTGATCAAATCCGGATCGACTTCCTGTTCGGTAGGAAACGGGCCAATGCCCAACAGTCCGTTTTCGGACTGCAACCAGACCTCCATGCCAACCGGCACATGATTGGCAACCATAGTTGGCAAACCGATACCCAGATTGACGTAAAAACCGTCCTGCAATTCCCGGGCTGCGCGCGCAGCCATTTCGTCACGATTCCATGCCATTTTTTATTCTCCCGCCTTGGTTGGTGTTGCAGTCAGTGTGCGCTGTTCGATGCGCTTTTCCGGATTGGCGTTGACGACGATGCGCTGCACATAAATTCCGGGGGTGTGGATTTCGTCCGGATCGAGTTCGCCAATTTCCACAATATGCTCAACTTCTGCCACGGTAATCTTGCCGGCCATCGCCACATTCGGATTGAAGTTACGCGCAGTTTTACGATATACCAGGTTGCCTGCCTTATCGGCCTTGTAGGCTTTAACCAGAGATACATCGGCAACCAGAGCAAGTTCCATTACATAATTGTGACCATCAAATTCACGAATTTCCTTGCCCTCCGCGACAATGGTACCGACGCCGGTTTTGGTAAAGAAAGCCGGAATACCCGCCCCTCCTGCCCGCAACTTTTCAGCCAGCGTTCCCTGCGGGGTAAATTCAAGTTGCAATTCTCCGGCCAGATACTGGCGTTCAAATTCCTTGTTTTCACCGACATAGGATGAAATCATTTTTTTGATTTGACGAGTCGTCAGCAATTGGCCCAAACCAAAACCATCAACACCGGCATTATTTGAAATGGCAGTCAGATTCTGGACCCCACTGTCCCGCAATGCGCCGATCAAGGCTTCGGGAATACCGCACAATCCGAAGCCGCCCACTGCGATGGTCTGGCCATCTTTCACAATATCGCGCAGAGCCGATAAGGCGTCGGGGTAAAGTTTATTCATGTTTTCTCCTGGCAAATAAAATCATCAAAAAATTTAGTAATGAAACTGACCATTCAGGTTTAGCAGCTTTTTTATTCAGCGTCGGGCTGCGCAGTGGGAGCGGCCTGCTGAAAAACAGTCAATAACATCGCATTGTCGTAGACACGCTGCAAAGTCGGATAGGCTTGCATGGAACAATTAAACCGCAGCGCATTGAAGACCTGTGGAATCACAAAGGCATCCGCCATGGTAATGGTGTCTCCCCAACAGTGCCGCCCTGCCTTGTTTTCCAACTGCTTTTCCAGTGCAGCAAATCCGTCGCTGACCCAGTGCCGGTACCAGTCATTTTTCTCGGCTTCATCGTGCCCCAGCGTTTTGGTCAGAAAATTCAGGACGCGCAGATTATTCAACGGATGGATATCGCATGCCACCAGATTGCACACCGATCGGACCCAGGCACGTTCAGCCAGATTTTCCGGAAGCAGAGAAGGCACTGGATGGGCTTCGTTAAGATATTCACAAATGGCAATGGACTGACTCAGAATGACTGTCTCATCTTCAAGACAGGGGACCAGACCCATCGGATTCTTGGCCAAATAACCGGGGAGGTGCTGCTCGCCGCCATTTTTGACCAGATGGACCGGCACAGTTTCATAAGGAAGTTGCTTGGCGTTGAGGACAATTCGGACCCGAAAGGCTGCCGATGAGCGAAAATAGGAATATAGTTTCATGTTTTAAGATCAGTTTGACACTTGTTTCAAACAGTTAAGTCGAAATGATACATCAAGACACCTGTATGGAACTTATTCTTGCGCATGAAACTTGATCCGCCTCCCGATTTTCTCAATTCAGTTTCAATTACTCAACATATTTAATAAATTCAATGAGTTAGGAAATTTATTCACGATTTATTTAACTCTTCGTCTTGAAATAGTAGGTAGTCGCCCCTATAATTGGCACTCAACATCCGAGAGTGCTAACAACTCAGCTGGTTGCAGGCTTAACAATGCCACTTATCGAGCCAACTCAGTTATCAGCACCATCATTTCCATTTACCCAAGTAACAACAATTGAAATTATTGAAGGAGTTTGTATGAATCTTCGTCCCCTGCACGACCGCATCATCATTAAACGTTTGGATCAGGAAACAAAAACATCATCCGGCATTCTTCTGCCTGAAGCGGCGACTGAAAAACCAGACCAGGGTGAAGTTCTGGCGGTAGGTAACGGCAAGATCCTGGAAGACGGTAAAGTTCGTCCGCTCGACGTTAAAGTTGGTGACCGCGTTTTGTTTGGCAAATATTCCGGACAGACTGTCAAAGTCGAAGGCAATGAATATCTGATCATGCGCGAAGAAGACGTCATGGCGATTGTTCAAAAGTAATCGACCTCACAACATCAATTCAAGAAATGCACCTGCATTTTCAATAATTTAGGAGTTTCAAATGGCAGCTAAAGAAGTAGTATTCGGCGACGCAGCGCGCGCCAAGATGGTTGAAGGCGTCAACATTCTGGCCAATGCAGTTAAAGTAACTCTGGGACCAAAAGGTCGCAATGTTGTTCTGGAACGTTCATTCGGCTCACCAACTGTCACCAAAGACGGTGTGTCAGTGGCTAAAGAAATCGAACTCAAAGACAAGCTCATGAACATGGGCGCGCAGATGGTGAAAGAAGTTGCTTCACGCACTTCCGACAACGCTGGCGACGGCACCACAACTGCGACTGTTCTGACTCAGGCCATCGTTCGCGAAGGCATGAAATATGTTGCAGCCGGCATGAATCCAATGGATCTGAAGCGCGGTATCGACAAAGCAGTTGCTGCTACTGTTGATGAACTGAAAAAAATCGCCAAGCCATGCGCCACCAACAAAGAAATCGCACAGGTTGGCTCCATTTCTGCCAACAGTGATTCTTCAATCGGTGACCGTATCGCCGAAGCAATGGACAAAGTCGGTAAAGAAGGCGTGATTACCGTTGAAGACGGCAAGTCACTCAATGATGAACTGGAAATCGTTGAAGGTATGCAGTTTGACCGCGGTTACCTGTCACCGTATTTCATCAACACACCTGAAAAACAGGTTGCGATTCTGGACAATCCGTTTGTTCTGTTATACGACAAAAAAATCTCCAACATCCGCGATCTGCTGCCAACACTGGAACAGGTTGCCAAAGCCGGTCGCCCACTGCTGATCATTGCTGAAGATATCGATGGCGAAGCACTGGCTACTCTGGTGGTCAACAACATCCGCGGCATCCTGAAAACCTGCGCAGTCAAAGCGCCTGGTTTTGGTGATCGTCGTAAAGCCATGCTGGAAGATCTGGCTGTTCTGACCGGTGGTCAGGTTATCGCTGAAGAAGTTGGTCTGACACTGGAAAAAGTGACCTTGACCGATCTGGGTCAGGCCAAACGTATCGAAGTCAGCAAGGAAAACACCATCGTTATCGATGGTGCCGGCCAAACTGTTGCCATCGAAGCCCGTGTTAAACAGATCCGCGTTCAGATCGAAGAAGCTACCTCTGACTATGACCGTGAAAAACTGCAGGAACGCGTTGCCAAACTGGCCGGCGGTGTTGCCGTGATCAAAGTTGGTGCTGCAACCGAAGTTGAAATGAAAGAGAAAAAAGCACGCGTTGAAGATGCGCTGCATGCCACTCGTGCAGCAGTTGAAGAAGGTATTGTTCCTGGCGGCGGTGTTGCCCTGCTGCGCGCTCGTGCAGCCGTTAACGTCAAAGGTGACAATCCGGATCAGGAAGCCGGTATCAAGATCGTTATGCGCGCATTGGAAGAACCATTACGCATGATCGTTCAGAATGCAGGCGAAGAAGCCTCAGTTGTGGTTGCTGCAGTATTGGCTGGCAAAGGTAACTTCGGTTACAACGCAGCCAACGGCACTTACGGTGACATGGTTGAAATGGGTGTTCTGGATCCAGCCAAGGTAACTCGTTCAGCATTGCAAAATGCTGCTTCGATCGCTTCACTGATGCTGACAACAGACTGCATGGTGTGCGAAGCTGCTGAAGACAAACCGGCTGGTGGCGGTATGGGCGGCGGCATGGGTGGTATGGGTGGCATGGGCGGTATGGACGGCATGATGTAATTTGCCGGATCAGTCTGCCGATCTGCATCAAAATAAAAAGCTCCGCAGAATTTTCTGCGGAGCTTTTTTTATGGATTTTTGAATGCCACCAGGAAGTCTCGCTCAGTCATGGTGCTCCATACCTGATAATTCCCGGGTCAATTGTTGTACTGCCTGCCAGCGCAGCATGGATGAGGGATGGTCCCGATTGGCAGAATTTGTGTTCCGCTCTGCCCTGGCCAGTTTTTTATAATATCCGGCCAGTTTAGAAGCCGGCCAACCGGCCCGCCATGCCATACGCAGTCCTTCCAGATCAGCCTGCATTTCCTGCGCACGGTTGAATTCGGCCAGTTTATCCATCAGCCGGTCATCATGATCGATCGCCTGTTCCAGATCGGCAAAAGAGGAAGTGCTCCGGTCCGGTTCGATTCTTAATGCTTCCTGAAACTCCCTGAAATTATGTTCAAGTACGGCATGCTGAATTTCATGGCTGAGCAGCATCGCCAATTCAGCATCATTCAATTCAAGACCAGTGACATAAGCAAGGCCGACCAGAAGTTTGCCGCCCGCCATGCAGGAGGCACTTTCGTCCGCTGCCTCGGTAACATGAACTTCCCACGCAAATTGTTGGGCAACCGGATAATCCTTCTTTGCCTGTTGGATCAGGGTAGTTGCAATATGAGTTACCCGTGCCAAAAACCTGGCATCGGTATCGAGCTGATTGGCAGATTCATAATCGGCAATACGTGTGCGATACAGCAGTTCAGCACCCGCGACAACTTCTTCGCGCGTAACGGCGCGTGCTGAATCCAAAGTCAGCAACGAGACGCAAAAAATCACGGGGAGCACGAATTTCTTCATTATTTAAAAAACGGGAATCTTCATCCCCGTTTTTCAATTACGTTCAATGACGCTTACTGTTTCAAATGCAAATCCAGCCAATCCAGAACCGTATGATGCCAAAGTACCGAATTGGCCGGTTTCAAAACCCAATGATTTTCATCCGGGAACACCAGCAACTTGCTCTCAATTCCCTGACGCTGCAAGGCTGTGAACGCGCCCAGTGACTGGGTAACGGGGATGCGGAAGTCGAGCTCACCCTGCACTATGAGCATCGGTGTCTTCCACTTCGTGACAAAATTGACCGGGTTGAATTTTTCATGCTTTTGCGGCACCTTGAAATACGGTCCGCCATTTTCCCATTCGTTAAACCACAGCTCTTCCGTCGAGTAATACATGGCGCGGTTATCGAAGACGCCATCGTGATTGACGATGCACTTAAAGCCGTCCGACCAGTTACCTTCGATCCAGTTCATCATGTAGCCGCCATACGACGCGCCCAACGCGCAGGCATGACTGCGGTCCAGCCAGGGAAATTTTGCTACGGCCGCTTTCAGACCTTTCTGCAAATCTTCCAGTGGCGCACCGCCCCAGTCCTGACTGATGGAGTCGGTAAATTTCTGACCATACCCGGTTGAACCATGAAAATCGATCAGCACCGCAGCGTATCCGGCACCGGCATAGGTTTGAGGATTCCAGCGATAACCCCATTCATTGGCATAACTGCTTTGCGGCCCGCCATGCACCAGGAAGGCAACCGGATATTTTTCACCAGGTTTGGCATTCCATGGTTTGACTACATAACCGTATACCTTCTCGCCGTTATGGCCGTTGAAAGAAAATTGTTCAAATTCACCCATCCTGACATCAGCCAGCGCTTCAACGTTATTTTGGGTGAGCTGCGCCATTTTTGTCGTAGTTTCATCCAGACTAAACAATTGGGTACCGGTGCCCAAATCATGGCGCGCAACCAAAACGGTGCCATGCCGTACATCAAAACCGGCAACCCAGCCTGGGCCGGTAAGCGGCTTGACGTCTCCGGTGGCAACATCGACCTTGAACAGACGGCTCTGGCCCAAGTCTTCGGCGCCTGCGTAAATACTCTTGCCGTCGTCGGACCAGACAAAGGCCGAAACCGAGCGATCCCAGTTGTCAGCCAGTCGTTTTTTCTTGCCGCTGGCGACATCCATCAATACAAAATGAAAACGGTCGGCTTCGAAACCGGGGCGATCCATCGCCAGGTAGGCCAGCGTCGTTCCGTCTGGCGAATAGGCCGGTTTGGCATCCCAGGCCAAATTGTCAGCCGTCAGGTTGCGCGGTGCCTTGCCACCGGCAGCAGGAACTTCAAAAATATCAAAATTGGTCGACCAGGCTTCCGTCTTGCCGGCTACCCGCAGTGAAAATACGATGGTTGCACCGTCCGGGCTGAATTGATAATCATCGTGATCACCATCCGGTTTGGAGGGTACATCGCCATCAAGGGATCCGGACAGACTGGCCAACGCCCCGCTGGCATGACCGGCTGCATCGAGTGCAATCGAGTACAGCACCGTATTGCGGCCGTCGGCCCAGGTATCCCAGTGGCGCACAAATAATTTATCGAATACATGGCCACTGGCCTGCGTCTTGGTTTTTTCATCCAGGCGTTGTTTGGTACAGGCCAGATCAGGACAGTCACGGAAAACTTCAACGCTCAGCGCGATGCGATCTCCATGCGGCGACAGGCGAAAACTGGTGATATCGAGTGGCAGATCCGTGACCTTTTCAGCGACGCCGCCATTGACCGACTGGCGCCAGACCTGAGAAGTGCCGGAGCGCTCCGACAGAAAATAAACCACATTACCGTCAGGCGCCCATTCCGGATCGGTACTGTTGGCTGATTCCTGGGTAAGTCGCATCGGTGCGACAGTATGCAGATCCAACACCCAGACATCGGTATGGCCGCGATTGTTTTTGCTGTCAGTGCTGCGCACGGTATACACCACCTTGCCTGCATCGGGTGACAATACCGGATTGCCTACCCGTTCCATCGTGACCAGATCTTCGACGGTAAATCCGCGCGGTGCCTCCGCGCACACGGCACCGGCAGCCAAGAGTCCTGCGAGCAGCAAAAAACGCATTTTCATTTGAACATCTCCTGTTTTTAATTGGATTTCAGAATTAATTTTAATTCTGCATTCTAACCACTCTGAGGCAATTATGGTGGCTGTTTATGCTCTACAGCGCTGGATATGCATTGCGCAAGACCGGTCCAAAAAAAAGCCGCCAATTTGGCAGCTTTAACTCGTTATAGAAATCTAAAATCGGCCATGGCAAGACCAACACCTCGCTGGCCCGCTTCAGCCGCGATTCAGAGCTCAACTTTTTGGGGCGCGGCGATGGAGCCCCCCCCTGAGATCACGCAGAATCGTCGCGCCAAATACTGATTGACGAGGAATTGCCGCCGTTTGCTGGAGTGCATCACACTCAGCATTTCCTTTTCGGTCAGCCATTGCGCAATATGAAAGAAAACGCAGTCTGGAGCGAGCGACAGCCTGTCCACCTTTATCACAGGTTGGGTAACCGGCAAACCCGACTGCTCCCTGCTGCATGAGCACAGGGGACGTTGTAAGGGTAATTTCATTGCAGGTGAAAAAGGTGACATAGGTGCCTCCGAGCGGATGGTGTTGCAGTTTACATTCCGGCAGACGCGAAGGTACCTGATTGCATGGAAGGGGCAAATACGTGAAATTACTGTCGACAGCGACAAGGTGCCAGACGGAGAACTGCCTGGATATTCATCAGACCGGCTACTTTCCTCCGTTAAGGAACGGATCAGGATTTACATAGGCCATGACTTTGTGATCCAGAAGACCTGGTGGCGCAACCAGGTTCAAATCAAAGTGATATTCGCCGGCACCGTCAAAATGCCACGCGAATGACTTGTCGCCAATATTGAACCTGATAATTTCTCCGCCAGTGACAACGACATATTTCGTATCCGGTTCTATTCTGACTACGCGGTCTGCGGCTGCAATTGGTGCAGGATCACCCAAAAAGCTGATTCGTTTTGCCAAATCCATCTCTGTTGTACATCCTGCAAACAGGATCACAGCAGGCAGTACAAATAAAAGGAATGTTGGTTTCATTTGGTGTCCCGTTGAAATTCGTTATGTAATGCCTTTGCAATACCGAAAATGGCAGCCAGATTGTGGCTGGGTTCTCCATTCGATATCTTTAACATTACCTTAGTTTTTTCAGGAACAAGATGAAATAAATTTCATCAATTTCAGGAATATCTGTGCATTCCAATTATTGAAAAAGATACGCCAATTAATCAAACGAGTCTAACTCGGGCTTGATGATTTCTCTGCCCACATTTACCCAGGCATCAAAGCCCGTCACTGCCGGACCAGGCAGATCGTTGAAAGAAATGGAGCGAGAGGAATTACGCACCCAACTGCAAAACCATCAGGGAAGCCGCGCGGAACTGGCTGCCAGACTTGGCATCAGCGAACGCTCTCTGTATCCAAAATTGCGGGAGTTTGAAAAACAGGCTGGGATGTAATCCCGGCATTTCAACCGTTGATGCTGGGATTGCATCCCAGCCTACGACGCATCCCAGCCTACGACGCATCCCAGCCTACGCCCGCCGTACTTTCAATCGAAAGATTTCAACTTGACTGACTACTGGCGAATGGCGCACACTGAAAGTATGCCAGTGCGTTAACGATGACAATTTGTTTGGTTTATAACTATTCTTCTTTACTGTTTTGTCGCACTTTGCATCAATAATTTGTTAATACCTGTAAAAACATCTTCATTCAGATTGCCGTTTAACTGCGCCAGCTTTAACCGGTTCATCTCCACCGCGATCTGCGCCTGCAATACCGCCAACTCGGCACTGGTTGCATCATTTTCCGCGTTGAGCAGATCCAGCGTTGTGCGGTCGCCCTCGGAATGCCCCAGTCGGGTTGCGTCAAGCCGTGCCAGGCTGGCTTTGCGCGCCTGCACCAAGGCAGCCACACGGCTTTCACCGACCGTGATTCCCAGCCACGCGCTGCGAATCTGCACACTGATCTGTTGCCGCATCAGTTCACCGTCCGCTTTGGATTTATCAATCAGGTGCACCGCTTCCGAATACTGGGCACTGCGGATCCCACCTGTGAACAGGGGAACAGTGAGCTGAATGCCGATCATGCGATTGTTGACATTGTTTTCTGCATTGCCATAGTCGCCACTGCCATTTCGGCTGACAGATCAAGCTGCCGGCTTTGGGTCAGCAACGTTCGGTTCAGCAGCGGCTGGCGTGCAACCAGCGCGGTTTGTTCGGCATTGCCGTTACGGATCGAGGTATCAAATGCCACTCCGTCGGTCTGAACAAAACCCGGAGCTGAAAACTGCGCCCCGGTGGTTTCCGCGCTGGTGCTTTGCTTGCCAGCCCCGGCCGTCAGTGACACCGATGGCAGCCACATGCCGCGCGACTGATCACGGTGCGTCATGCTCGCTTCGTAGTTGGCCTGCGCTGAGGCAAACTCGGGGTCATGGCTTTGTGCTGCCTGCCACGCCGCCATCAAGTCAGTAGCACAGGCAGCCGGCACGGTTATCGCAAGCAACGCAGCAGAAATAACAGAGGTCAAGAATTTCATAGTTCACTTTTGCGGTTGGTCATTTCAGTCGGTTTCAATTGCCCTCGCGCAGGCCCAGTTTGCGCAGAATCGATTCCATCAGACACCATTTGGTCAGGCCGCTTTGCAGCAGATTGATGCCGACGAACGCAGTAAAGGCCAGCCACCACTGATTGATGAACAATGGGCTGCCAGGAATGCCGAAAGCCAGCGAAAGTAAAATAAATGTGCCTGCGACGACTCGCACCATTTGCCATGAAGTCATGATGTTTCTCCTTGATTAGTAATAAATTCAATACGATTGCGATAGGCCACGTAATACAACAGCGGAATAACCAGCAGCGTGAGCAGCGTTGAAACCAGTATTCCGAAAATCAGCGAAATAGCCAGACCATTAAAGATCGGATCATCCAGAATAAAAAACGCACCGAGCATGGCGGCCAGTCCGGTCAGCATGATAGGCTGGGCGCGCGTAACCGCCGAATACACCACGGCATCTTTCAGATCAATGCCGGCCCTGACCTGCAGATTAATAAAATCGACCAGCAGAATCGAATTGCGAACGATGATACCGGCCAGTGCGATCATGCCTATCATGCTCGTGGCGGTATATTGCGCACCTAACAGGGCATGCCCTGGCATGACGCCGATGAGTGTCAGTGGAATCGGCGCCATGATGATCAGCGGTGTCAGGTAGGAACCGAACTGGGCCACCACCAGCAGATAAATCAGGATCAGGCCAACACCATACGCCGCGCCCATATCCCGGAAGGTTTCATAGGTAATCTGCGATTCGCCATCCCATTTGATGGCGTAACCGCGATACGGATCGGTCGGCTGATGAATAAAATATTCGGTCAACGTTCCACCACCGGGTGTGGTGATAGCGGAAATTGCTTTGCGCATGGAGAACATGCCATACAGCGGACTGTCGATTTTGCCGGCCATGTCTGCCACCACATAATTGACCGGCAACAGATCCTTGTGATAAATCGGCTGTTCACGCAGCGTATCGCTCAATGTCACCAATTCACGGATCGGAACCGACTTGCCCCCAGCGCTGCGCACCGACAGTTGCAACAGTCCATCCAGATCGCCCTGGCGCTCGGCGGGCAACTGCAGGATGACTGCGTCTGGATATTTGCTTTGATCATGCAGATAAGTTACCGCTTCGCCACCCAGGCCAGCATGCAGTGCCGTCACGATGTCGGCTTGCGTTACGCCCAGCAATGCTGCCTTGCGGCGGTCAACCGTCAGCATCAGTCTGGGCGCTGCGGCTATGCTGCTGTCATCGGCATCGACGACGCCTGCAGTGGTGTTAAATACAGTCCGAACAGCTTTGGCAACCTGACGTCGCCCCTCAGCCTGTGGTCCATAAATTTCCGCGACGATGGGTGCCAGTACCGGCGGTCCCGGTGGTACTTCAACAATTTTCACATTCGCATTAAACCGCTTTCCAATTTCCTGCAGGGTCGGCCGCATCCGGGTTGCGATGGCATGACTCTGTTCACTGCGATGGTGCTTGTCAACCAGATTGACCTGGATGTCCCCTACTTCACCGCCGCTGCGCAGATAATACTGGCGCACCAGTCCGTTGAAGTTGATGGGTGCCGCGGTACCCGCATACGCCTGATAATCTGTTACTTCAGGAACGGTGGCTAAATAGCTGCCCATTTCATGCAGAACCGCCGCGGTCTGCTCCACCGGTGTACCGGCCGGCATATCGACAATCACCTGAAATTCCGATTTATTATCAAACGGCAGCATTTTCAACAGCACCAGACCCGTCACCGGCAGCAAGACCGACAATGCGATCAAGACTGCAACTGACAGGCCCAGCAATCTGCGATTGCGCTGCGAGCTGGTGCGATCCAGAAATGGCTGGAACAGTCGATGAAACAGCGGTGCAATCCTGGCCGCCAGTCCGTGCGGTTGTGTGTCATGCGCCGTTCCATGGGAGTCCTTCATCCAGATCCGCGCCAGCCAGGGGGTTACTATAAAAGCGATGGCAAGTGACAGCAGCATACCCATACTGGCATTGATCGGAATCGGACTCATGTAGGGCCCCATCAATCCGGAGACAAACGCCATGGGCAGCAACGCGGCAATCACGGTCAGCGTAGCCAGTGTCGTCGGGCCACCAACTTCATCTACTGCTCCCGGAATGATCTCCTTCAATGATTTGTCCGGATACTGACGTTGATGCCGGTGGATGTTTTCGACGACGACAATGGCGTCATCGACCAGGATACCGATCGAAAAAATAAGGGCAA
>Ga0316224_1000855_pt1 | contig 38048 bp, 34 predicted proteins | sample TBH18013metaG_FD_206254 | JGI IMG/M metagenome (GOLD analysis project Ga0316224, IMG submission 206254) | Freshwater microbial communities from Trout Bog Lake, Wisconsin, USA - TBH18013 | ecosystem: Environmental > Aquatic > Freshwater > Lake > Hypolimnion/Profundal zone | place: USA: Wisconsin... | reverse complement strand
AGAGCAGCCCAACAAGCAGAGCTAGCAGCAAAGCAAGCCAAGGACAGAGTATTGAGCCAAGGAACACTGGCTCATTTCTCTTCTGCAATTGCGGTAATGGAAGAAATAATCAGACTGCAAAGAAAAAAAGAGTGGGGAAATGCCTTGGATCGGCATTCTGAATTGCGAAGGCTTCTTGTTGAATTAAAGGACGGCGGCGTTGGCATCTCACCTAACCAAGCAATAATAATTCAAGGATCTATCGAACAATTCAAAACCATCGAAGGGCAAATTGAGAAAACAGTATCCGCGGACAAACCTGAACCAAACGCTGCCAGGATGAACGCCATCATTAAAGAACAAATCACAAAAGTTCAAGGGATTGCAATATCACTAAAAAACAGTTAGGAGAAAGTTATGACTAAAAATAAACTTGTTGAATTGGTAAGTAGAATTGAAAAAAAGACTATTTCAAATTCATTGACCTGGGAAACAACGGCAGACCAAAATGAATTTCAAACCGTCTTGGCAAGTTTTGTGGTTCGAACTCGCGAGTATTATAGTTTTGGCGAAACCGAGCCTGATTATGAAATCAAAATAATTGACGGCAGTGGCAACATTTTAGAAACAATTACGAATGGAGATTTGTTCAATATTCTAAAGGATGAAACTATCGAAGGTCGCCACCCGTATACAGTGATGTCATCGATTTTCAAAAATGCCAAACGGCAAGCCTTGGGTATTGACAAGGCGATAGACAGTATTTTGTCTGAATTAGAATAGAAGATTTTTTTCACGCCACGTCACGTATTAGAATCCCAACGGGATTTCATCCTTCAGCCCAGGGTTGCGAGGCACGAGCTACCCTGGGTCACACGCCAAAGAATCCTCAACCCTGAAAGGGTTGCATCGCCATCCCCGCCCACGGATTCAACTCCTTCAGAGTTGAAATCGTTTTTGTCCCACCACCCGGCGTAGGCGAGTCGCGCCAACGCCGGGCTGGATGATTTTGCCCCGTTGGAGCAACGGTCGCGGGCAGGCACGGATTGAGCCGTTTTTGGGGGATTAATCCCGCTTTTTTTAACATTTGCAGGGGGTGTTTGGGTATTTTTCCCCGTTTTAGCCGAATTTTCAGACAATCTTTACGCAATGGATCACATAATCGGCTCATTTGGTGGGGGTTAGACGCTGCCAGATGGGGGCACAAGGGCTGCGGTCAGGGCGGTTTTGGCTTCGGGAGGGGTGGTTTTTCCAGATGCCGGAGCGGTTTTTACCTCAATCAAAGCGGTTTTGATCTCAATCAAAGCGGTTTTGATTTCAATCGAAACGGTTTTGATCTCAATCGAAACGGTTTTGATTTCAATCAAAGTGACTTTTACTTCAATCGAAGCGGCTTCGATTTCAATCAAAACCGCCTTGACCTCAATTAAAACCGCTTCGACCTCGCGCCGAGGAACGTTTGCAGGTCTCCCGGCGGAGTCGCCGCCCGCCGCCGCCGGGGTGGATGAATTTGCCCCGTTGGCGCAAACCGGTGGTTCGGGTCAGCGTTGCTGGGTGTCGCCGTGATCGTGGTCGCCCGGATGTTCGCCATGATCCACGCCGCCGGAATGTTCGTCATGCCCCCGGCCGCCGTCGCGCCCGCCCCAGAAAATGCAGCCGGTGGCCGTCAGCAGGGTGAGGCAGACCAAAAACAGGAAGAGTCTCATGCCGGACAGCTTGCCACGGGCGGCCACCGGCCGCCATGGGGTGTTCTCCCCAAGGCTTGGATCGCCGGGAAGCCGGTTTCACCCGGTCGGCTTACCGAATTTCTCCGGGTGGGGGAAAAAGCAGTAAGTCTGGTTGCCGTAGGCCACGAAGTAATGGCAGCCCGCCGGATCGGGCTTTCGGCAATATTGCAAATTGCTGATGCCAACGGGTGACACCTGGCAGGCCGACAGATCAGGCAGCGGGTCGCCAAGCCGGGAGGCGGACGGCGGCAGATTATCATCGGTGCTCATGGGTCAAATTTGCCACGCCCCCCGCCGGACTGTCATCCCGCATGAACTGGTGCCCCGGGCGGATGAGGCACCACCGACGGCATTGCTTTCCGGCGATTGAAAATTTACGCTCCCCGGCGCATGAACTGGCTGGATCATCTCGCGCGCTTCTGGCCGCACCTCGCGGCGGCCTTTGATTTGATTGCCGCCGTGCTCGCGTCCGTCCACGCGCTGCTCAACAAGCGCGATTCGCGATCGGCCATGCTCTGGCTCGGCTTCATCTGGCTGCTGCCCGCGCTGGGCGCCCTGCTCTACCTCGCGCTCGGCGTCAACCGCATCCGCCGCCGCGCCGTCAGGCTCGCCGTCCACAAGACGTTTAGCCGCGAGGTTCCCGAAAATCTCGGCGACATGGAAGCCGCCGGCGCGGAGCATCTCCAGCACATCGCCCGCGTGGTCGGCCGCGTCACCGGCCAGCCGCTCACGACGGGGAATAAAATCGAGCCGCTGGTGAACGGCGACGCGGCCTTCCCCGCGATGCTCGCCGCCATTGACGCCGCCGGGAAATCCGTTGCGCTCGTCACCTACATCTTTGACAACGACGCAACCGGCGGGCAGTTCGTGGCCGCGCTGGAACGCGCCCTGAAACGCGGCGTGGCGGTGCGGGTGCTGGTGGACGGCGCTGGCACGCGGTATTCATGGCCGCCCATCACCTTCAAATTGCGCGCGGCAAAAATCCCGTTCGCCAAGTTCCTGCCGGCTTCCATTCTCACGCCGTGGCGCGTGGCCACCATCAATTTGCGCAACCACCGCAAGGCGCTCATCGTGGATGGGTTGGTCGCTTTCACGGGCGGCATGAATATTCGTCACGGCAATGTGCTCGCGGACCAACCGAAAAGCCCGGTGCAAGACTTGCATTTCCGCGTGACGGGCCCGGTGGTCACGGAATTGCAGGAGGCGTTCGCGAACGACTGGATGTTCACCACGGAGGAAACGCTCGACGGCAACCGCTGGTTCCCGGAAACGCCGGAAGCCGGCGACGTGATCGCGCGGGTGATCCCCGACGGGCCGGATGCGGATTTTGAGAACGCGCGCTGGACGCTGCTCGCCGCGCTGGCCGAGGCGCAGGTGTCGGTGAAGATTGTCACGCCGTATTTCCTGCCGGACCATGCGCTCATCAGCGCGCTCAACCTCGCGGCGCTGCGCGGCGTGCGGGTGGACATCATCCTGCCGGCAAAAAACAACCTGCCGCCCGTGCATTGGGCGTCGCGTTCGCTGTGGTGGCAGGTGCTGGAGCGCGGCGGACACATTTGGCTCACGCCGCCGCCGTTCGACCATTCCAAGCTGATGGTGGTGGACGGCCACTGGGTGCTGCTCGGCTCGGCCAACTGGGACGCGCGCAGCCTGCGCCTGAACTTTGAGCTGAACGTGGAGTGCTACAGCCGCGCCTTCGCGCAGGCGATGGAAGCGCTGATCGCCAAGAAACTGGCCGCCGCGCACGAAGTAACGATGGCCGAAGCGGACGCGCGCACGATGCCGGGGAAATTGCGCGACGCCATCGCGCGATTGTTCTCGCCTTATCTGTAATTATATTCGCCCGGTTGGGCGGCGCGGCCGCGCCGCCACCGCAAATTTCACGTCTTCCAATCGAAGGCTTTTTTCTTCACCGCGTAGATGTAGCCGGCGAACAAAATGCCGAGGAACGAAATCATGGAGCCAAGGACAAGATTGCGCGTGGCGTGTTCCGCCAGCAGGTCGCGATAGACCACGGCCCACGGATACATGAACACCACTTCGATGTCGAACAGGATGAACAGCATCGCGACGAGATAAAACTTCACCGAGAAGCGCCCGCCTGATTCGCCGATGGGATCTTTGCCGCATTCGTAGGCGGAATCTTTGGCCTTGTTGGACTTGGCGTATTTGCCGAGCAAAATGGAAACCAGCAAAGTGCCGCCCGCGAAGCCGACGGCGGCGGCGAGCAGGAACAAAATCGGAATATATTGCGCGAGCTGGGATGATTGCAAATTATCCATGGCGGAAAGTTTAAGAACTGCCGCAGAAATTTCAATCAAGAAAACGACCGGTCATTTCACATTCGCGTCGAGAAACCTCACCATCGCCGCGCCGAACGGCGCGCAATCTTTCGGCGTGCGGCTGGAGATCAGGTTGCCGTCCACCACCACCGGCTCGTTCACCCAGAGGCCGCCGGCGTTTTCCAGATCGTCCTTGATGCCGAGCGAACCGGTGACGCGTTTGCCCTTGAGAATCTTGGCGGAGATCGGAATCCAGCCACCGTGGCAGATGAAGGCGACGAGCTTGCCCGACTCGAAAAATTCCCGCGTGAGCGAAAGCACTTTTGCGTCGCGACGCAATTTGTCCGGCATGAAGCCGCCCGGCACGAGCAATCCGCAAAAATCCTCGCTGCGCGCATCCTTCAGCAGCAGATCGGACGCGGCGGGATAACCGTGCTTGCCGGCGTAGGTCTTGATTTCCGGCGCGGCGCATTTCAGCGCGTAGCCAGCCTCTTCCAGCCGCAGCTTGGGATACCAGAGTTCGAGGTCTTCATAAACGTCGTCGAGGAACGCCAGCACGGTCTTGTTCTTTTGCATGGCGAAGTTATTCTCCAAAACCATCAATAAGGAAAGCAGGAATTCAGGAAAAGAATTGGGAAAGAACATTCCTGTTTTCCTGCTTTCCTTATTCATTGATTGGCGTTTCAATTCGTCATGCACGTCGCCACCCCATCGGCGGAACCGCTTGGCTGGAAGAAATCTTACCTGTGGCTCGCGCTCGCCGTGGCGTGCTTTCAGGCGGCTTACACTTCCATCCATCATCCCGCCGCTGGGCTGCTGATTTTTGGCTACGCCTACGGACTGGTCAAACTGACCGACCAACCGAATGTCCGCCGCGCGTTTTATTTCGGGCTGGTGGCGGGCTTGCTCTGCTACGCGCCGCAACTGTTCTTCTTCTGGCGTATCTTCAGCGTCGCCGCCGTGGTGCTCTGGCTGGTGCTGGCGTTTTGGGTCGGGCTGTTCGCGGCGATGGTCTGCGGCTGCGCGCGGCGCTGGGGCAAAGTCAAAACCGCGTGGCTGATTCCGATCATCTGGACGGGCGTCGAATACTTCCGCAGCGAACTCTACTTCCTGAAATTCTCGTGGCTGAATGTCGGGTATGCGATGCCAATTGGAAGTGCGTTATTTGGAATGTATGGCGTAGCATTATTAATTTTCTCCATCGCAACTTTCTTTTCTCTTTGGCGACAAATTAAAATGTCATTGTTGCAAGTGGTAGGGCTGTTTGTAGCCTTGGAAATTTTGTTTGTTCTCACTCATGGCTATAATGCTAATGGTTCACATCATCCGCCAACAAATGTCAATATCGTCGGCGTCCAGATGGAATTCCCGCCTGAGGGCGTCATTCCCCAAGTCTTGAACCAAGCGCTCGCCAAGAACACCAACGCGACCATTTTCGTCTTGAGCGAATACACGCTCGACGGCGGCGTGCCCGAGGCGCTCAAGCAGTGGTGCCGCGAACATTCCCGCTATCTCGTCATCGGCGGCAAGGATTTTGTCCCGAATGACGGGCATCACAATTATTACAACACCGCCTTCGTCGTCGGCACGAACGGCGAGATCGTGTTCAAGCAGGTCAAGAGCGTGCCCATCCAGTTCTTCCGCGACGGGTTACCGGCGCCGAAACAGGAAGTCTGGAATTCGCCGTGGGGCAAGATCGGTTTCTGCATCTGCTACGATTTGAGCTACACGCGCGTCACCGACGAACTCGTGCGGCAGGGCGCGCAGCTCATCATCTGCCCGACGATGGACGTGGAATCCTGGGGCCGGCATCAGCACGAACTGCACGCGCGCGTCGCGTCCGTGCGCGCGGCGGAATACGGCATCCCGATTTTCCGCGTGGCCAGCTCCGGCATTTCGCAAGCCGTCACCGGCGGCGGACAGGTCGTCGCACAAACTTCCGTCGGCGGCTACGGCGAAATCTTCTCTGCGCAGCTTCGACTGCCGCGCCAAGGCTCGATTCCGCTCGACCGCTATCTCGCGCCGCTGTGCACCGGCGTGACCGGCCTCGTCCTGACGCTGCTGCTGTTGCTGGCGTGGAAAGATAAACGCATCAAGCCGAAAGTCTGAATTCTTCTCCTTTTTGCTTTCACGCAACGGCATTTGCCCTTTCAATTTGCGCTCATGTCGCACGAATACGTTTTAAAACCGTTCACGCCGGAGATTCGGCTGAACATTGACTATCCGCGCGAACTCAATGAGCAGCAGCTCGCCGCCGTCACCGCCCTGCCCGGTCCGGCGCTCGTCATCGCCGGCGCGGGTTCCGGCAAGACCCGCACGCTCACCTATCGCGTGGCGTATCTCATTGAACAGGGCATTCCGCCGGAAAGAATTTTGCTGCTGACGTTCACCAACAAGGCCGCCGGCGAAATGATGCGGCGCGTTTCCGATTTGCTTGGTCAGGAATTGCGCGCGCTTTGGGGCGGGACGTTTCACAGCATCGGCGCGCGAATTTTGCGGCTGCACGCCGAGACGCTCGGCTACCAGAAAGATTTTACCATCCTCGACCGCGACGATGCGAAGGATTTGATCAAGGCGTGCATGGCGGATGCGAAGATTGACAAGAAGGACAAGCACTTTCCCAAGCCCGACGTGCTGAACGAAATCTTTTCGCTCGCGGCCAACACGCACAAGACCGTCGAGGAACTGGTGGACGGACAGTTCAGCTATTTCTCCCAGTTCGCCGCCGAGATTGCCGACCAGCAAAAGCTTTATCACGCCCGCAAGCGCGCCACGAATGGCATGGATTTCGACGACCTGCTGGCGCTCTGGCTGAAGCTGCTGCAGGAGCACGCCGATATCCGCGAACATTATCAGCGACGCTTCCAGTTCATCCTCGTGGACGAGTATCAGGACACGAACAAGCTGCAAGGCGATCTGATTGACCTGCTCGCCGCGCGGCATCACAACGTCACCGTCGTCGGCGACGACGCGCAGAGCATCTACGCCTGGCGCGGCGCGAACTTCGCGAACATCCTCGACTTCCCGAAGCGCTATCCCGGCGCGAAGGTGTTCAAGATCGAAACGAACTACCGCAGCACACCGGAAATCCTGAACGTCGCCAATGCCGCCATCGCTGCGAACGTGAACCAGTTTGCCAAGGAGCTCTCGCCCGCACGCAAGTCCGGCGTGAAACCCGCGCTTGTGCAATGCCACGACGCCGGCCAGCAGGCGGCGTTCATCGCGCAGCGCGCCTTGGAACTGCGCGAGGAAGGCGTGAGCTTGAACAACATCGCGGTGCTCTACCGCTCGCATTTTCACGCGCTGGAATTGCAGTTGGAGCTGACGCGGCAGCAAATCCCCTTTTCCATCACCAGCGGCCTGCGCTTCTTCGAGCAGGCGCATATCAAGGATGCGACGGCGTATTTAAAATTCATCGCCAATCCGCGCGATGAAGTTTCCTTCAAGCGGCTGGTGCAGTTGATCCCCGGCATTGGCGGTAAAGGCGCGGAGAAACTGTTTTACAGTTTCACGGCGAAGATGGCGGAGGCGGGATTGAAAACACAGGGAAACACTCAACATTCAACATTCAACGCCCAATCTCCAATCGCCACCAGCCTGCAATCCTGCACCAAGGCCGTGCCGAAAAAGGCCGCCGTGGCGTGGACGCAATTTGTCGCCACTATTTCCCAGCTCGAAGCCGACAGCACCCGCCGGAACGCGGCCAAGATGCTGCGCCTCGTGATGGACGCCGGCTACGACGATTATCTCAAGGAGACTTACGACAATTACGAGCGGCGGCTGGACGAGATCCAGCAACTTGCGGAATTTGCGTTTCAATTCGGCAGCGTGGAGGAATTTCTCACGCAGCTCGCGTTGCTCACCAACGTGGAGGCTGAGGACGATCCGAAAGATGATTCGGAGAAAATCAAGCTCTCGACGATTCATCAGGCGAAGGGCTTGGAGTTTGAGGTCGTGTTCGTCATCATGCTGTGCGACGGGCTGTTTCCGTCCGCGCGCTCAACGGAATCGAATGACGGCGAGGAAGAGGAGCGCCGGCTATTTTACGTCAGCATCACGCGGGCGAAGAACGAGCTTTATCTGACCTATCCGAATATGCGTGGCGGCTTCGGCGCTTCCGGCGTGGACACTTATCAATCGCCGTCGCGGTTTCTCTCCGAGATTCCCAAAGGACTGTTAAACGAATGGAACCTGCGCTGACTATTTGCAGATGCCGCGCTCGCTGGCGCGGATGAACTGGACGAGATGTTTCACTTCCGGGAGCGACGGTAATTCCGCCTCGACCTTGGCGAGCGCGTTGGCGGTGGACAGGTCTTCGCGGAAAATAATTTTATAGGCGTTGCGCAAGGCGGCCTGCGCCTCGTCGGAAAAGCCGGCGCGTTCCAGATTTATTTTGTTGATGGCGCGGGCGACGGCGGGATTGCCCTCGACAATCGTGTAGGGCGCGATGTCCTGCGGAATGCGCGAGCAGCCGCCGGTCATGCAGCGCGTGCCGATGCGACAGAACTGGTGCACCGCCGTGTAGCCACCGAGCGTCGCGTGATCTTCCACGACGACATGGCCGGCCAGCCCGACGAAACCGGACATAATGATGTGATTACCGAGCTGGCAATCGTGCGCGATGTGGACGTAGGTCAGCAAAAGATTATGCGAGCCGACCACCGTGGTTTGACCGTCCGCCGTCGCGGAGTGGATGGTCACGCCTTCGCGAAAAACATTGTCATCGCCGATTCGGAGATGCGTGACGCCGCCCTTGTATTTCAAGTCCTGGGTTTTTTTCCCGATGACGGCGAAGGGAAAGATTTCGTTCCGCGCGCCGAGGATGGTATGTCCGTCCACCACGACGTGCGAATGCAGTTTGCAATCCTCGCCGAGCGTGACGTGCTCGCCGATGAGGCAATAAGCGCCGATTTCGCAGCCGGAACCAATTTGCGCTTTCGGATGGATGATGGCGGTTGGATGAATCATGCGTCGCGGAGCATAAACGTCACGTTAGCCTCGCTGACCACCTCGCCATCCACCTTGCAGACGCCCTTGGCCTTGCCAATCTTGCCGCGAATTTTCACCAGCTCAATCTCGATGACCAGCACGTCGCCGGGCAGCACCGGCTTGCGCCACTTCACTTCCTCCGCCGCCATGAAATACGCGAGCTGGTTCGCCGCCTCAATGCGCTTGAGCAATAAAATGCCCGCGACCTGCGCCATCGCCTCGAGCTGCAACACGCCCGGCATGATCGGATGATTCGGAAAATGGCCGCGAAAATAATCCTCGCCCATTGACACATTCTTCACGCCGACGATGGTATTGCCCTCGATCTTCAAAATCCGGTCAACCAACAAAAACGGCGGGCGATGCGGCAGCATCTTCATGATCGCCTCGATGTCCATCGCGCCTTCGGCGGACGGCAGCGGCGCGGGCGCGTCCTTCGCCGGCGGCGGCGAAAACGTCTGCGCCGCGCGGATCGGCTTATTGATCTGCTCGACGATTTTTTTAACCAGCTCGACATTACCCGCGTGGCCGGGTCGCACCGCGATAACATGGCCGCGAATCGTTTTGCCCAATAACGACAGGTCGCCCACGATGTCCAGCATCTTGTGTCGCACAAATTCCTCGGGATAGCGCAGCGGCTCGGTCGTCAGCACGGCGTCATCGCGGATGACAATGGCGTTCTCCAGCGAGCCGCCCTTGATGAGTCCGTTCTTGAACAGAAATTCAATTTCCTCGTAAAAACAAAACGTCCGCGCGTGCGACAATTCTTTTTCCCACGACTTCGGATTTACTTCGGTGGAATAAAATTGCGTGAACCGCCCCTGTTTGTCCGCGCTGGTGCAGGTAACCTTGAAATTCTCGTCGGGAAAAAGCGTCATGGACGTTTCGCCGTGGCGGACTTCTATCGGTTCCGTCGGCGTGAAAAATTCCTTCTTCTCCGCCTGCGGCGCGATGCCCGCTGCCAGAATAATTTTGCAAAACTCGCGTGAGCTACCGTCGGCGATGGGCGGCTCGTTGGCGTCCAGCTCCACGATGGCATTGTCCACGCCGTAGCCCGCGAGCGCGGCGAGGACGTGTTCGACCGTGTGGACTTTGACATTGCCCTTCGCCAGCGTCGTCGAGCGGTTCGTCTCGGAGACATTTTCCACGCGTGCCTCGATTTCCGGCTTGCCGTCAAGATCCACGCGGCGGAAGCGCACGCCGCTGTTGGCGGGCGCGGGCAGGATCGTCATGTTGACGCGATTGCCGCTGTGCAGGCCGATGCCGGAAAAGCTGGCGGGACGGTTGAGAGTCTGCTGATTGAGCACGCCAGATTGAACAAAATCCCGCGTGCGCTGGCAAGAATGGTTTGCGCGGTGCGACGGAATCCGCGTTCGCCAATGCCCGTGAAACCGTCGGTTCGGGCGCCGGATTTTTCCCCTCAAGCCCTGCCCGCGAATTGCGAATGCCCGTCCAGGCATTCGCAACAGCCGCAAGCCAGCCATGCTCTTTGCACATTTTGTAATTTTTCAGTTCGAGATAACAATCTATTGGCTAGTTTGAATCCAAACGGCCATAATCATTTTAATCACTGTGTATGGAATGGTAAATCAAGCAGTTGAGGACATGATCGTCATGCATCATGGCGAATCTGTGTGGGAACAGATCAAGGCCAAGGCGGGCGTGGATATTGATGTTTTCATGAGCAACGAAAATTACTCGGACGACATCACCTATAAACTTGTCGGCGCGGCGAGCGAGGTGCTCAACTTGCCGGCGGAACAAATTCTGATCGGCTTCGGCGAACACTGGGTGTTGCACACGGCGTCCGAAGGTTATGGCGGATTGATGAAGGCGTCCGGCAAAACCCTGCCGGAGTTCATGCGCAACCTCCCGAACTTCCATTCGCGGGTCACCTTGATCTTCCCCAAGTTGCAACCACCACACTTTGAATGCACCGACATCACCGACCGCTCGCTGAGGCTGCATTATTACTCACATCGGAATGGTCTCGCACCGTTCGTCGTGGGGTTGATGCAGGGCTTGGGGAAAAATTTTAAAACGCCAGCGGTGGTGCGGCCGGTTGCCGTCAAGGACCACGGGGCGGATCATGATGTTTTTGAGGTGGCCTGGAATCCCAATCCCGCATGATGAATGCCAGCCATCAGCCTGCGCTTCAACCGATCGGCCTGCCGCCGGAGCAATTCGCCGTGGCCTTTCCATTCCATTTCGCGCTGGGGTTGGATCTGAAATTCCTGCAGGCGGGCTCATCCTTGCGGCGACTCTGTCCGGATGTGCAACCCGGCGTGCCGCTGGATCAAATCTTCAATCCCATCCGACCCCAGGGAGAAATTTCCCTGGACTGGGTGCAAGCCAACCAGAGCCGCTTTTTCCTGCTGGAGCATCGCACGACGAAACTGCTCTTGCGCGGCGAATTCATGCGGTTGCCCGCAAAGGATACGTTGGTGTTCCTTGGTTCGCCGTGGTTCACCGATTCGTCAGAAATTATTGCCCTGGGTCTCAACTTGGGAGATTTTGCCATTCACGATCCGGTGGCGGACATGCTGCAAGTTTTTCAGGCCAACAAAATGGCGCTGGAAGATGCGAAGAAGCTGGCGGCGAAACTGACGGCCCAGCGCGCGGAATTGCGCCAGGCCAACGAACGTCTGCAGCAACATGAGGCGGAAACTCGCAAACTCGCGCTGATCGCAGAACGCACGGACAATGCCGTGGTCCTGACGGACGCCACCGGCAAGGTGGTCTGGGTGAATGCGGGTTTCACCCGGCTCACTGGCTACACGCTTGACGAGACCATTGGCAAGAAGCCCGGCTTACTTTTGCAGGGGACGGAAACTGATCCGGCCACCGTGCGATACATGCATGAGCAGCTGTCCAAAGGCGAAGGGTTCAAGGCGCAAATCATCAATTACTCGAAAACCGGCCGTAAATACTGGCTGGCCACCGAGGTGCAACCCATCCGCAATGAAGCCGGGGAAATCCTCAACTTCATGGCGATTCAGAGCGACATCACCGAACGTAAAAATTCCGAAACGCTGCTGTTAGAAACCAGCACCCTTCAACGCGCCATGCTTGAGGGCGCGGGTTACGCCATCATCGCCACCAACACGCAAGGCATCATCCAGCTCTTTAATCCCGCTGCCGAGCGGATGCTGGGGTATTCAGCCTCGGAAATGGTCGGCAAACAATCACCCGGAGTTTTTCATATCGCGGAGGAAATCGTCGCCCGGGCGCAGGAACTCACCGCCGAACTGGCTCACGAAGTAAAACCTGGCTTCGAGGCCTTCGTTGCCAAAGCCGAACTCGGCCAACCCGACCAGCGCGAATGGACTTATGTCCGCAAGGACGGCTCGCGTTTTCCCGTGCTCCTTTCGATCACGACGCTGTTTGACACCCACGGTAAGATTACCGGGCATCTTGGCGTGGCGTCGGACTTGACCGAACGCAAACGCGACGAGGAAAAACTCCGCGCCACGCTATCCGAGCTGGAATTGTTCAACCGTGTCATGATGAATCGCGAACAGCGCGTGCTCGAATTAAAACACGAAATCAACCAGATGCTCGCCGCCAATGGCCGGCCACCAGTTTATCCTTCAGTCAACGAAACCAAATCAGAACAACCAACCCAATGAAAACCACCACCTGCCGCTGGACCAAGGAAACTGGTTGGGCTTTGCCCGCTGGATCGGTCACATCACCGCAACTCGTGCTCTATTTCGGCGCCACTTCGCAGCTGGCCGACGGCGCGCCGGCGGTGCGCGAGCTGGCCGCGAAATTTCCCGGTGCCATCGTTTGCGGTTGCAGCACCGCCGGTGAAATCTTGGGCGGGCACGTTTTCGATGATTCCATCGTCGCGGCGCTCGTGGAATTCCAGTCCACGCGCGTCCGCGCGGTCGCCGAATCTACCGCCGGCCAGGCTGACAGCTCAGTCGTCGGTCGGCGCGCGGCGGAAAAATTGAACACCCCGGAACTCCGTCACGTGCTCATCCTGTCGGAGGGTCTTTCCGTCAACGGCACGGCGCTCGTTTCTGGTTTTCGTGAAATCCTGTCGCCCGGCGTCGCCATCACCGGCGGACTGGCAGGTGACGGTTCCCGTTTCCAGAAAACCTTTGTCGGTCTCGGTGGTGACGTAAAAAGTGATCAGATCATCGCAATCGGATTTTACGGGCCGGGCATCGTCATCGGCTACGGTTCGCGCGGCGGCTGGGAAGGATTTGGCCCGCGCCGGCGCATCACGCGTTCGCAGGGCAACACCTTGCTGGAACTCGATGGCCAGCCAGCGCTGGCGCTTTACAAACGTTATCTCGGTGAACGCGCCGCCGGGCTGCCCGCCACCGGCCTGTTGTTTCCGCTGGAATTGACCAAGGATACCACGGAGAAAGCGGGCTTGGTGCGCACGATTCTCGCGGTGGACGAGGCCAAACAATCACTCACGTTTGCCGGTGATATGCCGGAGGGTTGGTATGCGCGGTTGATGAAGGCTACCGGCGACCAGTTGGTGGACGGCGCAGCCAACGCCGGCAGTGACGCGGCGTTGAAGGTCAACGCCGGGGGCGCATCGCTCGCCATCATGGTCAGCTGTATCGGCCGCCGGCTGGTGCTTGGCCAGCGGATTGAAGAAGAACTGGAGGCGGTCATTCGTTCGCTGCCGGAGCAGACGGAGACCGTTGGATTTTATTCCTACGGCGAGGCCTGTCCGTCGGCCGGCAATGATTTCAGCGAACTACACAACCAGACCATGACCATCACCATTATCGGCGAAAAAGTTTGAGATGAATTCGCTCCTCCAGCGCCAGTTGCGCAAGCACTTCGCGGAGCGTCCGCCGGACGACCCGCAGTTGCAGGCGTTGCTGGCGGCCGTCAGCAGCACCTACGATGAGCTGGAGGAGAACAAGCAATTTCTGTCGCACACGCTGGAGGTCGCCTCGCAGGAATTGACCGAAGCGAATGAACGGCTCCGCCGGGAGGCAGAAAGCCAGGTCCGCCGCATCAGTGATTTCTTCGAGCAAACACTCGACCAGCAACCGAACATTATTTTTCGCTGCCGGAAAGAAGGTGGCAAATTTAAAGTGTTGCTCGCCCGCGGCGGGTTACTACAGCGGCTCGGCCTGCGCTGGGATCAGATTGAGCAGGTTGGCCTTCAAGCGCTGATTCCTGATGCGGTCAAGCTGACCTTGTTCGAGCGCGCATGGCAGGGCGTTGAGCAACGATTTGAAATCAATTTTGCCCACCTGGACCTAGTGTGCCAGGTGACAATCCATCCGCTTTTGACCGACGGACAGGTCGCTGAACTGATCGGCATCATCGCAGATATCTCGACGCAAAAGCTGGTCCAAGAAAAGCTCCGGCAGACTTCCGACGATCTCGCCCGTCGCGCCCAGGAACTCGAACAAAGCCGGCGGGTGATGTTGAGCATGATTGAGGATTTGGAGCAATACCGGGCAACCCTCCAGCAGGAACGCGATCGCGCGACAATGCTGGCGGACGAGGCGAGCGTGGCCAATCGAGCCAAGAGTAATTTTCTGGCAATTATGAGCCATGAAATTCGCACCCCCATGAACGGCGTCATTGGCATGACCGATTTGCTCCGACAGACCGAACTGGATTCCCGCCAGCGGGAACTCATTGAGGGCGTTTCCCAAAGCGGTTCGGCCATGCTTGAAATCATTAATGACGTCCTGGACTTTTCAAAGATTGAGGCAGGCCAACTGGTTCTCTCTTCCGAACCGTTTGTGCTGCGATCGCTGGTGGACGGGGTGCTGGAACTGGTTTGTCACCGGGCGTTGGGGAAAGGCCTTGCCTTGGCCGGCATTGTTCATCATGAAATTCCGGAACATTTGGTGGGCGATCCCGCCCGCTTGCGACAGGTGTTGCTAAATCTCGCCAGCAATGCCGTCAAATTCACCGAGCGCGGTGAAGTAAGCCTTCGCGTTTCTACCGTCAGCGAAACCAGTGAAAGCACGCGCTTGCGTTTTGAAATTTGTGACACGGGCATTGGCCTGACCGGGGAACAGATCAAAGAACTATTCAATCCGTTTGTGCAGGTGGACTCCTCGTCATCGCGCCGTTTTGAAGGCACCGGTTTGGGGCTGGCGATTTCGCGGCGATTGGTTGAAAAAATGGGCGGCACGCTCGGCGTCGAAAGTCAGCCCAATGCCGGCTCGACTTTTTGGGTAGAGATACCGCTGGGCATCGTCTCTGATCTGCCCGCCGAAGTGAGTCATCCCAACCTCGCCACGGCGCGCGTGCTGATTGCCACGCGGCACGCCTTGGAAGCCGAATCGCTTTCGGAATATCTCCAGCGTTGGGGCATCCAGCCGGAATTGGAATCAGACTTCAAGTCGCTATTGGCACGGTTGGCGGAACGCACCCCGGCTGCGCGACGGCTACAGTTGGTCATTGTGGATGATGAACTGTTGGCGGAAGCGAATACGGCCGACCGCAGAAAATTGGCGGCCCAGACTCAAGGTCTGCATCGCATCCTTTTGACAAACGAGATTAGCGCCGTGGCGCGCGATGAAACCAATCTTGAAGTTTTTCACAATGTTTTTCTCAAGCCTCTTAAAGCTTCGCAGCTTTTCGAAAGCGTGGTCGAGGCGATCGAAGGCCGCATTACCAGCGCGGTGCGCAAACGGGGTAATTATGAGGCCGGCTCCAAGGTTGCGCCACCCGACTTGACCAACCTTCGGATTTTACTCGCGGAAGATCATCCCACCAACCGCCGGCTCTGCGAACTCGTGCTCGAAAGTTTTGGCCTGCGCGCAGACATCGCTGTCAATGGCCGCGAAGCGTTACTCTGCGTTGAACGAAAACCTTACGATGTCATCCTGATGGACTGTCATATGCCGGAACTGGACGGTTATGACACCACCCGTGCCGTGCATCAGTTGGAAAAATCCAAGCCGGAATTTCAGCGGCCATTCATCATCGCGTTGACCGCGAATGCGCTGGCGGGTGAACGGGAACGCTGCCTTGCGGCCGGCATGGATGATTACATCGCCAAGCCATTCACCGCGCGGCAACTGGAACAGGTTTTGATCCGCAGCCTAAAAAGATCATCCCAGACGGAAATTGACGCGCCTATTTCCGCCATAGCGGGATCGGGGTTGTTTGAAGCCGCGCGTCTGGATCGGTTGTGCCAAGATTTGGACAATGATTGTGTTCGCGCCATTGTGAAAGATTTTCTGGCCGAATTTCCCGGACAGATTGGTTGGATGCAGGAACTCGCAGAGGCGGAAGTGTGGCCGGAGATTTCGCGCCTCGCGCATTCGATACAAGGCATCGCTTCATCGCTGGGGTTAGGATTGATGCCCGCGCTTTTGCGCGAACTGGAGGCAGCGGCAGATCAATCATCGGCTGAAGCCGTGCAAGCCAAGCTGGCGGCCTTGCGCCCGGCGGCAAAGGATTCCGAGACTGCTTTGAAATTATGGCTGGCGACGCAAACACCTTAACCGCGTGACCCAACTGCTCATCAACCAATTGGATTTTTTGCAATTGTATTGCGGACTGACTTGGCTGCTGCTGCTGGTCGTGCTGCGGATTGGGCAATGGCACCATCGGCATCGGCTGAAATCGGATATCTTCAATGTGGTGGGGGTTATGATGGCGGCTTTTCATATCTGGCAGACATTTACAACCACGAGTCCGTTTAACTCGATTGTTTTTGATAGTCTGGCGGCTTGGTTGATAACTGGTGAAAGCATCGGGCTGGTGGTTCTTGTATTTTTTCTTTGGCAAATTTCTCCGAGACGCCAGTTGATAAACGCAGTTTCCCCAACGCGCAAGGACAAGGTTCTGTGGATGATAATCCTATTTAATTGTCTGGCGCTGGGCGGCATGATCATCTTGCAATCGGACGAACAAGAACGCAAAGAGGGTTTGCGCAAGGCGTTGCTGGCGCGGAGCCAGGTCGCGCTGGCCGCCATTGACGTCAATCTGCTCAAGGATTTGAATACCTCTGATGCAGACTTGAATTCGCCAGCTTACCAGCAACTCAAGAAAAAATTCATGGAGCTGCAGCATGCAAGTCCGGATTGTCGTTTTGCTTACATTTGCAGCTTGCAAGGCACGAATGTTCTGTTTGTCGGTGATTCCGAGCCGACCAACTCGCCCGATTACTCGCCACCGGGACAAGTTTATACTGAAGCCAGTCAGGGATTGAGGTTGGCCTTGAGCAATCAGGTGGAATTATGCGACGGGCCATATCGGGATCGTTGGGGCGAATGGGTTTCCGGTTATGCGCCCATCACCCCGACTTGGCCGGGAGCACCGCACATGGTCTTTGGGTTCGATATTAGCGCCCGCGACTGGCAAGGGCAGGTTTCTCGCGAGCGCACCACCCCGCTGGTTTCGATGGCCTTGGTGATCTTCCTGTTTCTCATCCTGTTCATCGCTTACCAGAAACTCGACGACAGCCTCGCCGAGGAGCACATGCTGACGCGTGCGGCCGAGTCGGCAAACCGCGCCAAAAGTGATTTCCTTGCGACCATGAGCCACGAAATCCGCACGCCCATCAATGGCATTCTCGGTATGAGCGAGTTGCTGCTCGGCACCCGCTTGGACGCGCGCCAAAGGGAACTGGCGGAAACGGTCAGCCGGAGTGGTCACTCGCTCTTGGCCATCATCAATGACATCCTGGATTTTTCAAAAATCGAAGCTGGCAAATTAACGCTCAAGCATGAAGCGTTTGAATTGCGCCCGCTCGTTCAATCGGTCATCGACGAAACTTTGCAGACCGATTCAGCTAAACCCGTCACCATCAAAAGTGATGTTGAGGAAGTTGTTCCTAGCTTGCTGCAAGGTGATGCCGCGCGGTTGCGCCAAATCCTTGCCAACCTCGTGGGCAATGCGTTTAAGTTCACAGAATCAGGAACCGTGCTGGTTCGAGTGCGCCGACTGACCGTTGGCAATGATGCCGTATGTCTCGGTTTTGAAATCAGCGACACCGGCCCGGGCATTCCCGAGGCCATGAAACCTCAACTGTTTCAACCCTTTCATCAGCAGGATTCCTCGTCATCGCGGCGGCATGGCGGCACCGGCCTCGGTCTCGCGATTAGCCGACGATTGGTGGAACTCATGTCTGGCAATATCGGCTGCGAAAGTCTGGTCGGCAAAGGCTCCACCTTCTGGTTCGAAATAAATCTATCCGTCGTTAATCAAATCATCGCAACCGAAAACAAACCTCTGACCGCACCCGCCGGCCTTCGCATATTGCTGGGTATGAGCCATGATATCAACCGCCGCCTCACCTTGCTGTCACTAAACAAATTGGGTTGCCAGACGCAAGTCTGTGGCTCGATGGCGGAACTGGTGAAAAACATTGAATCACAATCTTTCGATGTTTTACTTTTGGAGCGCGGCTTGTTGGGTGCAGCCGGCACGTCGGCAAAGAAACTTTGCCGCATCATCGGTATGTCGGCAACGGGCTCCGAGGAAGATCGTCAACTCTGGCGAAGCGTCGGTGCGGACGCGGTGTTGGTCATGCCGTTCACGCTCGACGATCTGGGAAAAGTTCTAGGGCTAAATGCCGCAGCAAATTCCAAGTCAAAACCATGAAGATTCTATACGTCCACGAACGATTCGGCGCGCTCGCCGGTGCGGAGGCCAATGCCCACATCACCGCCACCGAACTTGGCAAACGCGGCCACACCATCGGCATCTTGCATGGTCCGAGCACCGGCAAAAATGAACCGGCATGGCAAACCACTTTCCCATTTCGCACCGCACTGGGTGAACGTGACAACTCCACCGTCGTCAAAAATGCACTCGCCGATTTTTTGCCGGACGCCGTTTATGTTCACAAAATGGCTGATTTATCGGTCATTCAAACACTCGTCGAAAATGGCACGCCGCTGCTCCGCATGGTTCACGACCACGACATTTATTGCATGCGGAGCTACAAATATAATTTCTTCACCCGCAAAATCTGCACGCGCGCCGCGTCGCCGTGTTGCATTTTTCCGTGCCTCGCGTCGGTGGTAAAAAATTCCGGTGGCGGCTTTCCGCTGAAATGGGTCAGCTATTCGGAAAAGAAAAGGGAAATCGCGCTCAACCGCCGGTTCGACCGCATGGTCGTCGTCACGACTTACATGCGCGACGAACTTTTGAAAAATGGTTTCGACGTCAAGCGCATCGAGATTCACGCGCCTGTGCCGCGCATGGGCGACCCGAATTTGCGCAGCACTTTCAGCGATCGAAACCTTATCATATATGCCGGCCAGATTATTCGCGGCAAAGGCGTGGACGTGTTGCTCGAAGCGCTGGCGCTGGTGAAAACAAAATTTGAGTGCGTGATTCTAGGCGACGGAAATCACAAAGCGTTCTGTGAAGAGCTGACCAAGAAACTCGGCCTCGCCGACCGCGTGACGTTCAAAGGTTTTATTCCACAGGAGGAATTGAAAGGATATTACCGCGAATGCAGCGTCGTCGCTTTGAGTTCGCTTTGGCCGGAACCTATCGCCACCATCGGTCTCGAAGTCATGCGCTACGCGTTGCCGGTGGTGGCGTTTGACGCCGGCGGCATCAAGGACTGGCTGATTGACGGCGAAAATGGTTTTCTCGTGCCGTGGATGGCTCGCGCAAAGTTCGCCGCGCGCATTGACCAACTTTTAAACGACAAGTCGCTGGCAAAAAAACTCGGCGAGGCCGGGCTGAAGCTGGTCAGCGAGCGCTTCGATTTTGAAACTTACATTGGCGACCTGGAAAAAATGTTCGCCCGCGTCATCGCCGAAAAAATCAAAAAGTGAAAGCGCCGGTTCACGTTGCAGTTGTCGGTGGCAGCGGGTCGGGCAAAACCTGGCTGGCGGAAAAACTCGCCACCGCGCTTGCGCCGCGCGCCGCGCGCATCAGCCTTGACGATTTTTACCGTGACCTGTCGCCGCTGCCGTTGGCGGAACGAGACACGGTAAATTTTGACGATCCGGCGGCGATTGACTGGAAAATATTCCACGTGGTTATTGGCGCGATGCGCGTCGGTGAAATAATTGATTTGCCGGTTTACGACTTTGCGACGCACACTCGGAGAGCGGCAGCGCGCGATTTCTTGACGCCGCCGCTGGTGGTTTGGGATGGGCTGTGGCTTTTGCACCACGCCTGGCTGCGCGAAAAATTTACGTTTAATATTTTCGTGGATTGCGGCGCGGAAGAATGTTTTCGCCGGCGGAGTGAACGCGATGTGCGCGAGCGCGGACGCAGTTTTGAGTCAGTGCGTTGTCAGTTTTTGGAACACGTCCAGCCGATGCACGAGCGTTTTGTCGAGCCGCAGCGGTCGCAGGCACAACAAATTGTGGTCTCACCCGTTAGTGAGACGCAATTTGATGATTTGGTGCGTAAATTGCTTTGTTTTTGCCAGTCGGAAGCAATCGGGAAAACTTAAATCATGAACGAATCGGAAATTCGTGACCGGATGGCGGCACGCCTACTCACGGCGCAGACGCCGTGGGGACGCTCGCGGCTGAATTTCTACGTCAAGTGGAAGCGCTCGGCGTGGAATTTCACCACCGGTTTCGCATATTTTCTCAAGCGCGCCTTCGACATCGTCATCAGCCTCATCGCGATGGTCATGCTGGCGCCGGTTTTTATTTTCATCGGCATCGCGGTGAAGCTGGACGGCGGGCCGATTTTTTTCCGGCAGACACGCTACGGTTTGCACGGGCGCGAATTCGGGATGTTGAAATATCGTTCCATGTGCGTGGACGCTGAAGCGAAGCTGAAGGACCTGCTCGCTAAAAATGAAAAGAAGGAAGGCATCACATTCAAGATGAAAGATGATCCGCGCATTACCAAAATCGGAAAAATTATTCGCAAAACCTCGCTCGACGAGTTGCCGCAGTTTTTGAACGTGCTGAAAGGCGAGATGTCCATCGTCGGCCCGCGGCCGCCAATCCAACGTGAGGTTGAACTTTACGAGCAGCGCCATCGCCGGCGGTTCAACGTAAAGCCCGGCATCACCTGTCTCTGGCAGGTCGGCGAACGCGAAGGCGGACTGTTTGAAATCGGCGACCGCAACTCGATTGATTTTGAAGAGCAGGTGAACCTCGATGTCCGTTACATCGAAAGCCAGTCGTTTTGGAAAGATCTGTGGCTGCTGTTGAAAACGGTTCCGGCAATTCTTTTCGGCAAAGGCGCATGAAAGCTGTCGTCATCTGTCCCGACCGCCGCGCGGAAGTCACCTTCCTTGCGCGAAAGTCGCCGCTCGCTCTGGTCCCGGTGCTCGGGCCGTCGGTGTTGTCGCACTGGTTGACGGCGCTGGCCGACGAGGGTGTGAAAGAAGTGACCGTGCTGGCGTCCGACCGTCCGGATCAGGTCCGTGCCGCGCTCGGTCGCGGCGAACGCTGGGGTTTGAAAATTGAAGTGCGCGCGGAGCCGACGGAAATTTCCGTGGGCGAAGCGCAGAAACAATTTCCGGCGGAGAAAATAATTTTGGCCGACCACCTGCCCGCATTGCCAGGTGCGCCGTTGTTTGAAAACTATGCCGGATTTTTCAACGTATTAAAATCGTGGTTGCCGCTGGCGTATAAACATCGCGTCGGCGTGCGCGAAATCGCGCCAGGCATCTGGGCCGGCTTGCGCTGCAAGGTGGAAACGACGGCGAAACTCACCGCGCCGTGCTGGTTGGGTGAAAAGGTCTGGGTGCGCGGCGGCGCGCGCGTCGGACCGGACGCGTTCGTGGAAGATGCGGCGGTGGTGGACAGCGACTCGGAAATCGCGACGAGCTGGATCGGCTCACGCACTTACGTCGGCGCGCTGACGCAGGTGCAAAATTCATTCGCCTGGGCGGATGGCTTGTTAAATCACCAGAACGGCTCGTTCACCGAAATCGTGGACGCCTTTTTGCTGGGCGACTTACAGGGCGAACATGGTTTTGTGTGCAGCAGTCCGTGGTTCGGAAAACTTGCGGCGTTGTTGCTGGCGGTGGTGACGAGTCCGGTATTGATTTTTGCGTGGTTGAAAAATGGCGGCGTGAAAAATCTTTTCATAAAAAAACGCGGTGTGGTGCCGACGGCCGTGGCGGGCACGCAGTCGCTGCGGGAAATGGATTACTCGGAACTGAAAGGCTTTCGCGGCAAATGGCGGCGTTGGCCGCAGCTCTGGCGCATCGTGCAGGGCGATTTCACCTGGGTTGGCAACCGGCCGTTGACGCGCGCACAGGCCGCGCAATTGGAAACGGAATTCGAGCAGCTCTGGCTCGCCGCGCCGGTCGGACTTTTTTCATTGGCCGACACGTTAAGTGGCGCTGAGGATTTTAGTGACGAGGCGCGCGCCCACTCGAGTTTTTATGCAGTGCGTGCGAGCGGACGGCTGGACTGCGAAATTTTGCGGCGCATCATTTTGCGTCCTTCCCAAAAAAATTGAATCGGCATAACATCAATCCAACATGAAACTCCTCAACAAAGACTCCCAAAACACCGTGGTCACCGGGCTGGTGGAATTGGTCGCGGCTAATGCCGCGCAGGTGCGTGATGAAATCCGCGCGTCGCTGCCACCGACGACAGTGTGTCTCGACCTCGATCTTTCGGCCATGACGTTTCTGGACAGCAGCGGCTTGGGCACCTTGATTTCGCTGCACAAAACGCTGCGTGCCCGGAATGGCACGGTGCGATTGCTCAAGCCGGCACCGAACGTCCAGCAAATTTTGGAACTGACCCGCCTGCATCGCGTTTTTGAAATTGTTGGCTGATGAACTTTATCGCCGACCATGAAAGTTTGCACGCAACGGGTCTGGATCGTTTAAGCGCGTCGAACAGTGCCGAGTTCAAGCAGCAGGTTTTGCGGCGGCTGCCGACGGCCTGCCGGCTGGTGGAATTGGATTGCACGACCGTGCAGTTCATTGATAGCGACGGACTGGGAACTTTGGTTGGCATTCATAAAAGATTGGCGGCCAATGACGGCAAAGTGCGACTGCATCAGCCTTCACCTGCCGTGCGGCAATTGCTCCGGCTGCTGCACCTCGACGAAATTTTTGAGGTGACGCCGTGACCGCCGAAGCCGTCAGCGCGACGCGGCGCGAGTTCCGGACTTCGCTTCGGCTGGAAATCGCCTGTGAATTTGCGGCCGTGCGCGCAGCGGTGCTTGAGGTGCGCGCCTGGCTTGCGGAAAGAGGGTTGCCGGAAGCGGACTTGAGCGCCTGGGAACTGGCGCTCGCTGAGGCGGTCAATAATGCCGTCAAATATAGCAAAGCGAATACCCGCCAATTACCGGTCGGCATTGAAGTTTCAGCGGGCGAGCGCGATGTGGAGGCGCGCATCACCGATCACACGGCTGGTTTTGACTGGCCGGAGGAAGTGGATTTGCCGGACGCTGATTCAGAAAATGGGCGCGGATTATTCCTCATCAAATCGCTGACGGACTACTCGACGTATCTTCGGCTCGCGGGTGAAAATATTTTGGTTTTGCGCCGCGCGCGAACCGCGCCCGCCAAGGCAAATCTGCCGGATGTCTGTCAGTTGCAAAATCGTTTGGCCGATGCCGAAATGGCGTTGACGGACATGACCGCTGAACTGTCGTCCAGCTACGAAAGCCTGGTTGCACTTTTCCGCTACAGCTCCGAGCTGGGTGCCCACGCCGACCTGAAAGATTTTTCGCAACGGCTGTTGAAAGATTTAATGCAGATTGCCGAGGCGGATTACGCGGTCTTGCGCTTGGTTTCGACCGACGGAAACAAATTGCAAACGCTGCTCATTTTACCGGGCGAAAACAAAGCGCAGTTGGACGCCGTTGATATGGCGGACGCGCTCGTTTCCGTGGAAGCGGCGGCGGCGCGGAATTGTGAGGATATCTGGTTCGGACCGGAAGAGCCGCTGGGCAAACACGATCCGTTGCGGGCCGTCATGCCAACGGGCAATGGCATCTGCCACGCATTTTTTGTCGCCAATCAACCGGTCGGAACCGCGACCCTTGGCCGGCAGCGGGCGGACAAGCCCTTCACCGCCGCGCAGTTGAGCTTGCTCCATACCTTCGTGGATTTTTTGGCGATTCAAATCGTCAACGCCCGCTTGCTTGATGAGCGCACGGCGGCGCGGGTGACCCGGCGCGAATTGGAAATTGCCGCCGATATCCAACGCTCGCTGCTGCCTTCAACGATTCCCGCGTGCCTGCCATTTGAAGTTGCGGCCGCGTGTCAAAGCGCGTTGCAAGTGGGTGGCGATTTCTACGACATCATTCCCGCCGGCGACGGCGCATTGCTTTTGGTCATCGCCGATGTGATGGGCAAAGGCGTGCCGGCGGCCTTGTTCGCGGCGGTGCTGCGCAGCACCATTCGCTCCATGCCGCAACTGTTCGATCAACCGGGCGACCTGTTGGCCACCGCCAATCGCACATTGTTTCCCGACCTTTCACGCGTGGACATGTTCATCACGGCGCAAATCGCGTATCTCAATCCGCGCCGCCAGAAAATTATTTCCGCCAATGCCGGCCATTGTCCGATGTTGGTCTGCCAACGCAAAACCGCCACCGCCACCACGTTGAAGGAATCCGGTTTTCCGCTCGGCATTGAGCCGATGACTCGCTATGCCCAAGTGGAAACAGATTTGCCGTCAGGTGCTGCGGTGCTGCTCTATACCGATGGCTTGAGCGAGACGCGGAATGCGAACGGCGATATGCTCGGTGAAGAAAAACTGTTGGCGATGTTCGCGCAAGCCATCACACAAACGAGCGACGCACCCGCCGGCAAGGAGTTTTTGCTCGGTTGTCTTGATGATTATTCCAGCCATCAGCCGCTGATGGATGACCACACTTTGATTTTAATCCGCCACCTCGCATGAACCCAACCAATCCACCCAAAGTCCTCATCGCCGATGATGAACTTCATATGTTACGCCTGTTGGAATTAACCTTTAAAAAAGGTGGCTTCGAGGTCGTCTGTTGCCGCGATGGAAAAGAGGCGCTGGCGGCGGTGGCGGTAGTCAAGCCGCAACTCATCGTTCTCGATATGATGATGCCCGGCCTCGACGGCTTGGCCACGCTGCGTCAGTTGAAAGGAAGCGCTGACACCAAAAATATTCCCGTCTTCGTGCTCTCCTCCAAAGGTCATGCGCTGACCCGGGTTGGCGCAGAAACGGCCGGGGCGGCGATGTTCTTAACCAAGCCGTTCAGCCCCAGCCAGCTCGTTGCTGAGGCAAAAAAGATATTGGCACCGCAAGCGTCATGAGTCGCCCGGATCAAATTGTTCGTCCGACATTGGTTGTGGGCCACCAGCGACCCGATACCGATTCCGCCGTGTCGGCAGTGGTTTATGCGGCACTGCTCAACTCGCTTTCCTCTGGCGAAACCTATGAAGGTGTTGCGCTGGGTGAACTGTCTCGTCAAACGAAATGGCTGTTCGCCGAAACGAAAATACCGTTGCCCAAAATCGTCAGCCACTTGCACGCCCGCGTCCGCGACGTCGCGCGGCGCGAAGTTTTTTCCGTTGGCCCTGACGCCGCGCTCGGCGACGCACTGGAACTCATCATGCGCCGGCGCATCGGCGTCGTGCCGGTGGTGGATGCAAAAATGAAACTACTTGGTTTGCTGAGCGACCGGATGCCGATGGCGAATTATTTTTACCACGCCAACGCCGAGGATTTTCTCGGTGTGCTGTTCTCCGTCGCCGACCTGGAAAACTTTCTCAAGCTCAAGCGCTGGCAGAAACCGAAGACCGAAGCGGACGGACATATCGTGCTCGACTTAAGCCGCGTCACGCCCGGATCGCTCGCGCTCCTCGGCGACCAGCCGGAACTCCTCGCCCGCTGCCGCGACGCCGGCGCGGCGGTCGTCATCACCTGCGCGCCGACCAAAACCGCCGCGTGGAAACAGGCGATGCGCGCCTGTCCCGGACTCGGCGTGCTGCATTATCGCGGCTCGCTCATGGCACTCGCCACGCAACTGCCGCTGGCGATTCCGGCCGCGCGGCTGATGCAGTCGGAAAATTTTCCCAAGCTCACGCCCGACCAGACCATTCACGAGGCGCAGGCTGCGCTGCGGCAGGCGCAATTTGCTTTGCCGGTGATGAATCCCGACGGCACGTTATTCGGGGTTTTGTCACGCACCGAGGTCATTAATTTCCCGCGCAGTCGCGTCGTGCTGGTGGATCATTTCGAGCAGCATCAAGCGCCCGAAGGGATCGCCGATGTGGACATCGTCGAGATCGTGGATCATCACCGCGTCGGCACGCTCGAAACCGCGCTGCCCATCCGCGTGGATTGCCGGCCGGTCGGCAGCACGGCCACCATCATCGCGTGCAAATTTACGGAGAACGGCAAACGCTCATCGTCGGCGCAGGCAAAACTGCTGCTTGGCGCCATCATCGCCGACACGCTGTTGCTCACTTCCCCGACGACCACGGAAATTGACCGCCAGCAGGCCGCCGCGCTGGCCCGCCGCGCGCAGGTAGATTTGAAAATATTCGGCCGCGAGGTGTTGATCCGCAATGACGAAACGCTCGATCGCCCGGTGGCGGAACTGGTGGAAAAAGATCTGAAGGAATTTTCTGGCGGCGGCGCAAAATTTGCCGTCGCGCAGATCGAAACGGTGGACCGCACGCGGCTGGATGCGGCGCACCTGAAGCAGTTTGCCACCGCCTTGCGCGAACGCCGCGAGCGCGGCGGCTGGGATTTCGGAGCGCTGCTCATCACGGATATTTTTCGCGGCGACAGCCTGGTGCTGTTCGACGCCAAAACCGTCGCGCTCGCGCACCTGCTGGGCGCGAGCGGCGAAGTCTGGGCCGGCTGCGTCTCGCGCAAAAAACAATTTCTTCCGGAAATCCTCAAACGACTGGGAGACAAACTATGAAACCGATTCTGCCGCTGTTCATCATGATTGATGCGATGGGCTGGGAAATCCTGTGCGACGACCCGTTCGGCAAAAACTTTGCGCCGAACCGCAAGAAGCTGGAGTCTGTCTTCGGCTATAGCTCGACCTGTGTGCCTTCGATTCTTTCTGGTCACTGGCCGGATGAGCATTACAACTGGTGCTACTTCGTCTATGACCCGAAAAACTCGCCGTTCCGTTCGCTCCGCTGGATGCGCTGGCTGCCGACGGCAGTGACGAGTCGCCGCATTTTCCGCCGTTACCTGACGAAGTTCGTGAAGGTGCAGCTCAAGTTTCGCGGCTACTTCGATCTCTACAACATTCCGTTCAAGTTCATCCACCTATTTGATTTCACGGAGAAAAAAAGCCCGCTACAGCCAAAGGGCATGAATCGCGGGCCGAACATTTTTGATTTTCTTGTCGAAAACAAAATTCCGTATTTCGTCACCGACACCACAAAATCCGAGGAGCAAAATCGTGACGACATCATCGCCGCCATCGAAACCGAGCGCGTGGATTTTGTGTTTCAATATTGGGCCGGCCTTGACGGTTTGTTGCACATGGTTGGAAATAAATCGCCGGAAGTTCCGGCCAAACTTCGCGTTTACGAAGACTGGATTGAAAAAGTTCTCGCCGCCGCGAAGAATCATTATGCCGAAGTTCACCTCTACATTTTCAGCGATCACGGCATGGCGAACTGCGACGAACTGGTGGATTTGAAGGCGAAGATTGACGCGTTGCCGGTGAAAATGGAAAAAGATTACGCCGTCGTCTATGACTCCACGATGGCGCGCTTCTGGTTTTTCAATGACAACGCACGCCAGCTCATCCATGAGGCGCTTGGCAACGTGCCCGAAGGCCGCATCATGCCGGACGAAGAACTCCACCGCTACCGCGCGCTGTTTCCCGACCAGAAATTCGGCGAGACGATTTTTCTCATGCGCGAAGGCGTGCTCATTGTGCCCAGCCACATGGGCGAGCGGCCGATCCGCGCGATGCACGGTTATCACCCGACCGACCCGCAAAGCTACGCCACACTCTGCACCAATCAGCCGGCAATTCCCGACGACGTAACGCACATCCCGCACATCTGTCGCATCATGAAAAAAACCGCGTTGCTCGCGAAGGCGAAAAATTCCGCCGCCAAATAAAATGGATTCCTCCGCCAAAAAAATCATCCATGTCCCGCGCCGGTTCGTCGCGGAGGAATGGGGCGGCACGGAAACCGTCATCCTCGAAATCTCCCGCCAGCAGCAGCGCAATGGCTGGTCGCCGGAAATATTCACCTCGATGGCGCTGGCGAAATTGCGCAACGAATCCATCGGCGGCGTGCCGGTGATACGGTTTCCGTATTACTATCCATTCTTCGGCTTGAGCGCCGCTGACAAAGCAGCGCTCGATAAAAAAGGCGGCAATTTGCTTTCGCTTTCGCTCTTCAACGCGTTGCGCCGCGAGAAGAATGTCCGGCTGTTTCACGCCCACGCCCTCAAACGGCTTGGCGGCGAAGTCCGCACCGCCGCGCGCTGGCAGAAGAAGCCGTTTGTCGTTTCGCTGCACGGCGGCGTGTTCGACGTGCCGACCGCCGAACTCGGCACAATGCTTAAGCCTATCGAAAATAAAACCGAATGGGGCAAGCCGTTTGGCGCGCTGTTCGGATCGCGCCGCGTGCTCGACGACGCGGACTTCGTGATTTGCGTCGGCCAGAGTGAAATGGACAAGGCGAAGAAGCAGCTTTCGCACGACCGCATCGCGTATCTGCCGAACGGCGTGGACTGCGCGAAGTTCGCGACCGGCGACGGCGCAGCGTTCCGCACGAAGCATGGAATTTCGTCCGGCGCGTTTCTCGCGCTGAACATCAGCCGCATTGACGCGCAGAAAAACCAGATGCTAGCGCTCGAAGCGTTCGCCAAACTCCGCATGCAGCAACCAGAGGCGTTTCTTGTTCTCATCGGCCCGGAGACGCAGCCGGATTACGCAAATAAACTGCGCGACTTCATCGCGGCCAACAATCTTGGTGACCGCGTGAAGATTCTAGCCGGAATGCGCAACGACAATCCCGAATTGATTCAAGCGTTTCACGCGTGCGACGTTTTTGTTTTGCCCTCGATGCACGAGCCTTTCGGCATCGTCGTGCTGGAAGCGTGGAGTTCTGGTAAGCCGGTCATCGCCAGCCGCGTCGGTGGTTTGCAGGCACTGGTGCGCGACGGCGACACGGGATTTTTCATTGATCCAAATGCCAGCGACGCGGCTGCGGATTTGACGGCGAAGCTAAATCGTTTTGTCACCGAACCGGAGTTGAAAAATAAAATTGGCGCGAACGGCCTGCGCGAGGCGAAGTCGAAATACGACTGGACACAAATTGGCCAGCAGCTCGAAACCCTTTACCAACGCGCGGAGGAAAACTGCGCGAAACGAAAATGACCAACGAACAAGTCAAAAAGAACGTCGTCAACAGCACCATCTCCGGCTATGTGCGCATCGTCGCGCGCATGGTGCTGGGGTTGGTGACGTTCCGGCTGCTGTATCAGGGATTGAACGCCGAGCAGTTCGGCTTCTGGTCGCTGCTGTGGGCGATTTTTGGTTACGGCATTCTGATGGATTTCGGTTTCGGCTACGCCGCGCAAAAACGTGTCGCGGAACTTTCAGCAAAAAAAGACTGGGAGCAACTCAGCCGCGTGTTGAGTTCCATCGTTGGCTTTTATTGTCTGGCGGCGGCGGCGGCGGTCTCGATTGGCATCGTCTGCTCCGGCCCATTGGTGGATTTGTTCAAAGTTAGCGCAGCGAATCACGACAGCTTTCGCATCGTGATGATCATTTTTCTGACCGGCATCGGGCTGGCGTTTCCGCTCGGCGTGTTTCCGGAAATTCTCCAGGGCCAGCAGCGGCTCGTTCTCGCCAACAACCTTTCGCTGGCGACCACCGTGGCGAATTTTTTCTGCGTGGTGGTGGTCTTCAAATTCAAGCTTGGCTTTATCACGCTGGTGGTGCTGGCGCTCGCTTGTGTTGTCGTGCCTTACCTCATCGCGGCGTGGCTGGCTTTGCGCCATATGCCCGGTGTGCGGTTGAGTCCGACGCTGTTTTCCAAAGACGCGCTGTTGCATACCGGCAAGTTCAGCATTTTTGCATATCTAAATATGCTCGGCAACGTGCTTCGCAATAAAGCCGATCAGCCCGTCATCAGTTCGATTCTTGGCGTCGCCGCCGTCACGCCTTACCAAGCCGGCAGCAAAATCGGCGACATGTTCGGACAACTCACCAAACAGATCGCCGACGTGCTCTCGCCCACTGCTGCGCATTTGCACGCGAAAGGCGACACCGCCGCGCTCCGCCAAATGCTCATCGGCGGCATGCGCTTCAGCATTCTTGGCGCGACACCGCTTTACGTTTTGTGCTTTGCCTACATGGATGGACTTATCCGCCTGCTCACCGGTGTGAAAAATCCCACCGCCGAAATGCTCTGGGTCGGGCAACTGCTTTTGTTCTGGTATTACTCGCTCGTGCTGACACATTGGGTTTTCAAGCGAATGTTTCTCATGGCCGGTCAGGAACGGCGCATGATGAAACAGGGCGTCGCCGAGGCGCTGTGCAATCTGGCGTTGAGCATCGGCCTCACCATGGCGCTGCACAGCATGGTCGGCGTCGCGCTCGGCTCGGTGATTCCGACCGTCTTCTTTGGCTGGTTTGTGTTGTGGGGCTGGGCGGCGAAAGAGGCGCAGCTTTCGCGCTGGCAGCTTTTTCAGCGCGTCGTGCTGCCGGCGTGGACCGGCTGTCTGCCGATGGTCGCGCTCGCCGCCGCGCTGCGATTGCAACCGTGGTGGGCCAGCGGCAGCAATACATTTTTGCTGCTGGGCGAAGGCGCATTGGTCGGTGCCGTTGGCGTCGCTGGACTGTGGCGTTTCGGCCTGACCGTCGCCGATCGCGAGAAAATGACCACCAAACTTGTCCGCAAATTCGGTGCGAAAGCGAAAGGCGTTTCCGCATGAGCCATCCGCGAATTCTTTATCTCGACGTGCCGTTCGAGAACGAATCCGGTGGCGACAAAAACCGGAGCCGGTTTTTGTTTCACGCGTTGTGCGAAAACTTTGACTTAGATTTGATTTTAATTGGCCGTGAAGGCAAATCCACCAAACCGGCATGGACCAATTTTAAACCGCTCGCGATGTTTGCGCCGCAGCCCGCGCCGTTTCCGCGTCCAACTTCCACGCCGTCATTCGCGCCGGCCGACCGCGAGAAATTCATTTCGCTGCTTCGCGAGAAAAAATACGACGCCGTTTTCTGCCGTTTCACGATCGGCTGGGAACTACTCGAATTTGTCCGCGAAGCCGCGCCCGAAACGGCCGTCGTGATGGATGTGGACATGGTGTCGTCGCGGCTCGTGGCGCTGACGTGGGCGGCCAATCCGACGTTCAAGAAGCGCTGGTTCCTCTTCGAGAAATGGAAATTACAGCGTTTCGAGCGGCGGCTTTTCTGCAAGCCGTGGCTGTTTCTGTTCACAAATTCCACCGAACTGGCCGATGTGCGGGACGGCGTCGCGCCACTTCCCGCGTCCGGTGAATTCGCTTTGCTGCCAAACATCATGTCGCGCTCTGACCAGCCAGCAGTCGAACGCCAGCCGGTGATTTTATTTTTCGGAAGTCTCGATTCCTCCGCAAACGTGGACGGCTTTCAATTCCTCGTGGACAACGTGTTGCCGCAAATCGAAACTGACTTGAAGCGGCACAACGTCAAAATTCATATCGTCGGAAAAAATCCGCCCGCCGCGTTCTCCGAACGCCTGCGCGCCATCGGCACGGATCGCGTGAAACTCATCGGCCCGGTGGATTCCATAGAGCGCGCCATCGCTGAATCGCTTTTTGTTTTGTTGCCACTGCGCATCGCGTCCGGCACGCGCACGCGGATTTTGGAGGCCGCCGCCGTCGGCCGCGCCGTCGTCACCACGACCATCGGCGCGGAGGGACTTGACCTCGGCGACACGGTTTTGATCGGCGACACCGCACTGGATTTAGCTGCGCACACTCGGCGTTTGCTTGCCGACCAAGCCACAGCGGATGAATCCGGTCGCCGTCTGTGCCAGCGCAGCACGGCGCTTTACGCCGAAGGTAATGTCGCCGCCGATTTGGTCGCGAAGCTGGAAAGCTTTTTGCAGCGTAAGAAAGGTGGTGCGCGTTGAGCGATCCGCTCGTCAGCATCATCATGCGCTCGTTCAACGAGGCGTGGGCACTCAAGGGCACATTGCCATCGCTCGCGGCGCAGGATTTCAAGAACTGGGAACTCATCGTGATTGATTCTGGCTCAACTGATGGCTCGCAGGAATTGATTCGTGCCGCGCAGCCAGCGCATTTCGTCCAGATTACGCCGAAGGAATACAATCCCAGCCGCGTGATGAATCAAGGAATGCGGCTGGCGAAATCTGAATTCGGAATTTTTCTCAATGCCGATGCCACGCCGCAGGGAACAAACTGGCTGCGACCGCTGGTGAACGCACTGCAAGACCCGAAGACCGCGGCGTGTTTTGGCCGGCAGATTCCGCGCCCCGATTGCCAGGCGGTGTTTGCGAACGACTACGACCGTTGTTTCGGCCCGAACCGCGAGTCTGCGAAGTGGGAGCATTTTTTTAGCATGGTCAGCAGCGGCCTGCGCAAAGACGTTTGGGCGCAGCGCGGTTTCCGCGAGGATTTGCAATACGCCGAGGACGACGAATACACCCGCTGGTGCAAGGCGCAGGGCTACGCGGTCGCCTACGTGTCCGAATCCATCGCGATGCACTCGCACAACTACACGGCGGAACAGAGTTACAAGCGCAGCTTCGGCGACGCCCGCGCTATCGGCAAGGCGTGGAGCAGCTCGCCCGGAGAATTCAATTTTACAAAAACGGTTTTGCTCGGCTGGGCGAGCGATGTGCGGCACGACGCGAAATTTTGCGCCCGCGAAAACCGTCTGGCCGAACTCGCGCACGCCGCGCGCATCCGCTGGCAGCAGCGCAAAGGCAAGCTGGCCGGCTTCCGGCAGGGCTGGCAGGAGGCGCATCCGGCATGAACCAGCGCTTTACCATGGACGGTAGCGACGCGCTGGAAGTTCGGCTGACGGCACTGTGCGCGAAGGTCTTGGCCGGGGTGAAATCACTTGTGCCGGCGGCGAAACTCCAAGGCGTATTGCTCGGCGGCGGCTACGGTCGCGGCGAAGGCGGCGTGCTGAGAACTGCTGACGGAGACCAGCCTTACAACGATCTGGAGTTTTACGTTTTCATTCGTGGCAACGCAATTTTGGCGGAAAGAAAATTCCGTCATTCGTTGCACGAACTGGGCGAAAATATTTCGCCGGCTGCCGGACTCGAAGTGGAATTCAAAGTGCTCACGCTCGAAAAATTACGCCGCAGCGCGCCGTCCATGTTTTACTACGACCTCGTGGCTGGCCATCGCTGGCAGCTTGGCGATGACGCGCTGCTCACCGGTTGCGATCACCACCGCGACGCGGCAAAAATTCCGCTGCACGAGGCGACGCGGCTATTGATGAACCGCTGCTCCGGCCTGCTGTTTTCTGCCGAGCGGCTGGCGCTAAAAAGTTTTGGCGAGTCCGAGGCGGATTTCGTTGGGCGCAATCTGGCGAAGGCACAACTGGCGTTTGGCGATGTGCTTCTGGCGGCGAATGGCCAATACAACTGGAGTTGTCGCGAACGCCACGCGCGGCTGGCGAAATTGTCAGGCACGGAAAGTCTGCCGCTGGTGGATTTGGTGCGGCATCATGCCGCCGGTGTGGAGTTCAAATTGCACCCGACGCGCTCGGCTGATTCGCGTGAAGTTTTGGCGGCGCGGCACGCGGAGCTTTCGGAGCTTGGAAAAAAACTCTGGCTGTGGGTGGAAACCAAACGACTTGGAACAAAACTAACGTCGCCGCAGGATTACGCATTTTCTGAAAATAATCTTTGCCCGGAGACTTCGTCGCTGCGGAACCGGCTGGTGAATTTTCGCGCGTTTGGTGCATGCGGTTTGTCGTGTGCGCGTTACCCGCGTGAACGGCTGTTCCGCGCGCTAGGATTATTGTTGTGGGAGAAAAATGAATTTGAAAAAGTTCGTTCGCAATTGCGGACGAGCGCGCCGGATTTCGCCGGACTAGTTTCGGCTTATGAACAGCTTTGGAAACGGTTCAACTAATTTGCCATGAAAAACATCACTATTGTTTCCGCCTGTGACCGGAATTTTCTCTGGGGTGCATATCTGCTGGCCGCCAGCTCGGCGCGTTTTTTACCGCAGACGCCTGTGCATATTTTGCAGACCGGATTTAATGATGCCGACAAGCAATTGCTCGAACAGTTTCCGACCGTCAAGGTGCTGTCGCTGCCGGACAACGATCCGCGCAACGTCGCGAACCGAAAATCAGAGGCGCTGTTGAGCGCGGACACGGAATTTGTCGCGTGGCTGGACGCGGATTGCATGGTCATCGGCGACATTTCGCCGCATTTGATTCCGAAGAACGGCGAGTTCCAAATCCGTATGCGCGCCGCTGCTGAGAACGCATGGGTCTGGCGTAATCATTACACGCTGGGCGAACCGCGCGGCGGGTTGCCGAAATCGGTGCTGGAAAAGTGGCGCGCGGACGTGGGGCAGTTGGAAAAGCCACTCGTGGATTCAGCGTGCGTGACGAATTGTTTCGTGTTGCACAAGCGCCATCTGGATTTTGTGCGGCAATGGAAATCGCAGATTGCGAAGGTGATTCCGCCGACGCACGCGGGCGTGGTGGACAACCGCAATCCGGCGTATTTCATGACGGATGAATCGGTGATGACATCGTTGCTGGCGTTCTCGAACATCGCGCCGACACCCGGCGACTTTTTGCTCGACCGCGATGCGAAGGCACACGTTGCGCATTTTGGCGCGAACCCGAAACCATGGACGCAATGGCGGTTGCGGTTGTGGTATTGTCATCCGCACATCATGAGCCTGCTCGACTGGGCACGGGTGAGCGGATATAAACTGCCGCGGGTGCCGTGGAGTTTTGAAAAGCGGAACCGCCTGCCGGCTTACGCGCTGGCGCTAGCCGGAGAAGCCAAGGCGAAGGCGCATAGCACGGCGGGAAAAATTCTACGGATGATCAAGAAATAATTTCAAAAACCAAATGCAGCTTTAACCAATACAAAAAACATGAGCGAAAAAATTGTTTTCACCGGCATCACCAGTTTCCGCAACCACGGCGTCGAGGCGTTGGTCGTCAGCGCCATCGCGCAACTGCGCGAGCGGCTGCCGAAGGCCACGTTCACGGTGCTCGACCGCGAGCCAGAGTTCGACAATTCGCGGCTGTCGGCGGGCGAGGTGAAGTTCACGCAGGACTACACCATCCGGCCGCTTTACGCGAGCAAGCTGCGTAACACGCTCACCCGCGCCGTGCCGTCGCTGGATAAATACGAAGTTTCGGCGCGCGCGGAAATCGAATCGGCGACTGCTGTCATCGCCAGCGGCGGCGATGTGTTTGCGTCGGAATACGGCCATCGTTCACTGCTCACGCATTTACAGCCGCTGAAAATCGCGCGGAAGCATGGCGTGCCATTTTTCTTCGCGGCGCATTCCATCGGACCGTTCAAGAATGATGCCGACCGCAAAGAATTCCTCGGCGTCGCGAAGGATTCGGCAGGCATCACGGTTCGCGAGGCGAAGTCGTTTGAATATTTGACCAAGCAGCTTGGCTTGCCGAAGTCGCTGGTCACGCTGACGGCAGACGCGGCGTTTCTCTTGAGCAAGCCAGAGCCAGCGCGGCTCGCGAAATTGCGCGCATATCACGGCTTCACCGGCGCGCGTCCGGTCATCGCGCTGACGCCGAGTCAGGCGATTTGTAACTGGATGAACTCGAATTACGACCAGCATTTCAAGGTCTGGTGCACGGTGGTGGATATGCTGCTGCGCGAACTGGATGCAGGAATTATTTTTATTCCGCACGTCCAGGAAACGTCGCCGAAGAATGACGACCGCGTGCTGGCCACGGCGATTGTGCGGCATTTTAATTTTGACCCGCGTCTGCAAATCGCCGGTGGCGACTATTCAGCAAGCGAATTCAAGGGCATCATCAGCCAGTGCGACATGGTGGTGGCGGAACGGATGCATGCGTGCATCGCCGGCTTGTCGAGCGCGGTCTGCACGGTGGCGATTGGTTACTCGGTGAAGGCGGAGGGGATTCTCTCCGACCTCTTCGATCTGGAGCAGTTGCAAAACGGGCTGCTGCTGCCGATCAAAGATTTTCTTGATGAGAAAATCGCCTGCGAAAAAGTCCGCCGCGCATGGCAGATCCGCGCCGCAGTGAAAACGCAGTTGCAGGCGAAGCTGCCCGAAGTGCAGAAGCGCGCGGGAAAGACATTTGACTTGATTGCCGTTGCTTTGAAGCAGGGTAAAGCCAAACGGAAATAACGCTGGTCAATTCAGTGCGCGGTTTGGTTTAGATTCGCATGACGTTGCTGCACGAGCGCGAACAGTGCCAGCGCTGGACCTTGGGCGTAATTCGACGGCTTGAATGATTTCGCATAGTGCCCGACGCCATTGCATTCGGCCAAGGCTTGATCCACTAAACCGTTCGGATGCGTGTGTCGTAAAATGCCCCGCAGGGCATTCTCCGACATCCCTAGCCACGATGAATCAATGGCGCCGGATTGCACGGCTTTTTCGACGGCGTAAGCAATCATTGCCGTGCCAGAAGTATCAAGTTCTGCCACCGGATTATTCACGTCCCAGCGCCAGCAGCCGTTCGGTTCCTGGTAAGTGCGCAAAGTTTTCAGCATCTTCGTCAATGCGATGGCAAACTCGGCGCGAGCTTCGTGATCTTTCGGCAAATAGGTGAGCGCATCCGCTAAACCCATCGCCAGCCAGCCGATGCCACGCAGCCAGGTGTCCGGGCCAAACTTGCGGTCCAAGCGCAAATCGTAGGCGTGATAGGGCAGACCGGTTGATTCGTTCAGGCCGCGTTGGAGAAAAATGCGGAGCTGGCGCACTCCGAGGTTGAGCGCGTCGGCATCACCAAACGCAGCACCGTAGCGGATCAGGAAGCCGCAGATCATGCCTTTGTCGTCCACCATCAGGACATCAGGGTGCTCAACCCGATATGACAACGTGCCCAACTTGTTCGTGGGATAAGCCATCAGCCAATGCGCCATGTTATGCGCGCCGGTATGGTAGGAATCTTTACCGGTGCGCTGATACATTTCCAAAAAAACTTCACCGGCCGTGAAATCATCGGTTACGCGCAAATCGGGAACCGGCGTTCCGTCAGCAGTGACATTTCGTGCACAATATTCTTCGAGCGCGGCGAAGGCAGACGAATTAGTCGCGGGCTGGCTGGCGGCGATGCCGATGGCTAGCAGCGCGTGCGACGGATTGAGTTTCCTTTTTCCGAAACCCTCGCGGAATAATTTTTCGACCGGGCCGTAATCGGAAGTTTCGGTGCGGTTCAGTGGCTTGAGACGATTCAAGTCGGCGACGGTTTGGTTGAGAACCAGATTAAAATTCTGATCGCTGAATTTTCCGTCCAAAGTTCCGGAGGGAATTTCCCAATGGGCGGCGATCCGTTCAAATAGTCGTGCTTCGTAAGCCGCCAAAAAAGCCGTCACGCAGAAAAATCCAATGAACAGCGTGCGCCAAAACTTGCCGCGGCAATTATGCTTTGTGGCATCGTGCTGGGGATTTTCAGATGAGATGGACGAGATATTTGTATTCTGCGGATTCATATATATTTGCCTATTGTTTTATCAACGACGCCACCAGGAAACTTGGTCGAACGCCTCGACCTGTCCGTCCGCCAGCAGGCGGATGGTCACGCGGTGGCCGCCGTGAGGGCGGATGAGTTCGCCGTCCCATTTCCAAAGCGGGTCGGTGGCGAGTTCGAGGTGAATGGCACTTTCGGCTCCGTGGGGTTTGAGTGCGAAGCGGACGGATTCCTGATCGGCGAGCGCAGGAAAAGTCCGCGTCTGGCCGCAGGCGCTGATCAGCAAGGGCGGCAACGGATTGTCGGTCTCGTTATAAATAACAATCGTAGAAGTGTCGGAATTCGCAAACGCAATCAGGCCGGTGATGGCGATGCCGACGAGCAGCACCAGTGGAAACAAAATTCGTTTGCGCAGCCACCACGGGCGGAGTGGATTTGGATTCATGTTCTTTTGGCGGCAAGCTTTTGTTTTTTGACCTCACGACGCATGACTTCAAGCCGCGCGGTGACTCCGAACAGGATGAGCCAGAGCATAAGATTGCGCGGCTGGACAAGGACGCGTTCAAGCGAGCTCTGGCCGTAATTTAGCAAGCAGCCCATGAAAATGCCG
>Ga0316224_1000840_pt1 | contig 38462 bp, 37 predicted proteins | sample TBH18013metaG_FD_206254 | JGI IMG/M metagenome (GOLD analysis project Ga0316224, IMG submission 206254) | Freshwater microbial communities from Trout Bog Lake, Wisconsin, USA - TBH18013 | ecosystem: Environmental > Aquatic > Freshwater > Lake > Hypolimnion/Profundal zone | place: USA: Wisconsin... | reverse complement strand
GTGCTCAGGTAAAATTTATAAATGATACCCCCCCCTGAGTATAAGAGCCGGTTCCGGTTGCTGTATTCATGGCATTATCCACCACTCCAAGCAAATCTATCGTTACCGAAACAGAGGGATGGCTTTGTTCGGCTATGGTAACCAGGGTGCCACCATTATGGTCGGACGCTTCGGTCGCCTTTAATGCGCCACTCATAAAGGACAACACCACTTCCGGTAAAGCACCACTAATATTCACATTGTTATTACCGAAGAAATTAATTTGCAACAAACCATTAGTTCCCGCTATAGGGCCTGAAGTTATATCGATTTTGGATACCTCAGCCAATAAAGACGTGTCGCTTTGAGAAGCTGCCAATATATTTGCATAGCTATCGCTGATGGCAATAGTACTCGCCACAGCAATTGGATTAATTCCGTTACCGTTATTATTGTTGCTATTCTGAATGGCCGTTAAGATATTTTGCGCCGTATCCGATACTGTCACATTTTGTATCTCGGAATATAAACCCACCTCGCCCGGCTGAGAAAACATCGAAGTCAGATTCGCAATGCTATCCTTAACGTCGACATTGATGCCATGCCCGGTCAAGTTTTTAACTTCCGCAGCCAGCGTAGACAAATTTCCATTAGCGTAAGCCGCCTCCAGATTACTGACATTATCACGCACATCGACAACATTGACTTTAGCATTCGCATCGTTGGCCTGCAAAAAGCTTTGCAATGCGGTGGTCAGCGCGCCGCCGGCCTGCTGGAGATCGGCCAGATTATCCTTAACTTCATAACTGATCGTGGCATTTAAATTAGTCGCAATCCCTTGCAGCGCGCTCTTATCGGCACTTAAAACCTGATAATCAGCCAGCGTGTCTGAAACCACCAGACCCGCTAACCCCGAAACGCCCGAAGCCTCTAAATTTTGAGCCGTCAACTGCTTGCTGCCAACCAACAGATCGGCCAGATTATCAACCAGCAACACATGACCGCTTGCCAATGTATTGGACAACGGATTATTGGCAGTATTTCCCCCTGAGTTCGAAAAACTGCCGGCAATTGCCTGTGCATCATAAAGCAGATGGGCTACGTCGTCATGAACACTCAAGGCATCCCCTACCCCCAGCACCGGCACATGCTGCATGCCTCGCAAGGTATCCACGACAGTTAAGGCCGAAAAGTTTACGATGTTAAAATTATTTTCTTCTATCAACTGTTGCTGATAGCTACTCAATTGCCCGCCGGTTACCTCAAAGGTGAGATTACCACTATCCGCCAACGCCAAAACCACGCCGGTCGTCACAGATGCTGAAGCCAATCCGGCAAGATTCTGCGCGGAATCCTGCAGAATATAAAGTGTGTTCCCGGCAATAGCGGACACGGTTGTCGGCAATTGTGCTACCGTTCCAACCCAAACGTTGAGCGCCGCCGCATAACTAATAGGCAAGCCACCTCCAGACGGCACCACGCCGATATTAACCGCACTGCCATCTATCGTTGCCGTCAGGCTATGCGCACCAACAGCCAACGACACTCCAGCCGGCAACGGGATACCCAATGTCGAGGAGCCATCTGCAGTCAAAACCTGCAAGCCCCCCAAGGCCTTACCGTTATCATATAATTGAACATTATGGGTGGTATTGGCAGCGTCCGACGTTTGCACAGCCAACACCGTGTGTACTTGCCACTTGCCGTTATCAGTTCCAAACACCCGGACAAAATCCTGGGTATTGCCAATTTGTACCGGCGAAGGCCATTGATTAGAATAGCCATTAATGCCCAAGGGAGGCGCAATGCCGCCACTGATATAGGCACCAATCAACTGCTGGTTAGCATATTTTCCGGCAACCAGATTTTGCAAGCCGGCCGCCGCATTCTGTATGTTATTAATACTGTCTTCAATTAAATACCAAGTGGTTCCGCTTGGATTACTGGCAGCATGGGTTTCCACCGCCTGCACGGTTCCGACAAACAAGGTGATGGCCTGAGAGGAGGTCGCAGGCGCTGCCGACAATGTCGGCAGACCACCATACGGCGATGATACCCCTACCTGCAGCCCTGGTATTGGATTGCCGGGTGAATTCCCGCCACTCGCATCGGTAAAAAACAATTTGTATTCACCGGGTTGCAGCAACGACCCATTAGAACCGTTCAGATTTCCACCATTAAATCCGGCATACGGTTGCGAGGCACTCAAATATTGAGAATTAACCAGGAAAGCCCCCCCCGTCGTCACACTGGCCGCCCACATATCCACCTGCTCACCGCCGGCTGAGAGATTGGCAGCTGTCGCCATAATGGCATAACTCCCGCCGTCCTGATGATTGCCCAAATTAGGAATAGTGTCGCCATTGACTACTACGGCCGGGCTGCGCAAATTTGAGTCATTATTTGAGTTATCCGGCTGCACAGCGCCAGCCAGCCCCATAATGGCGACTCGTCCGGCATGAATATATTGGTGTAACGCGCTGTTACCGGTATCGGCAGCAGTAAGAGCAGCCAAACTCACCGATTTACCGCTGGCACCTTCCAGAATGTAATAATTTGCATCGGTCGAGGTATATGTCGTCGGTAAACCGCTGACCATCCCGCTAGCGGATACACTCAAAAACTTGAGATTCAGTGACGCCCCGTAACCACTGGAAACTGGTTCGCCGTAAAAGGTACCCGGCGTTACTTCGATCTGCCCGGCACCCAATGAATTACCGCTGGCATTGGTTGCGGTAACACTGATATTCCAGGACTCCCCCGCGGCAGGACTCCCATTATTCGGTTGAAACTGAACCGGCGTAGCACCATTGGCAATGAACGAGAACGTCAGATTATGAGGGTTAACGCCTGTAACCAAAACATGCACCGTTAAGGTGATCGTACCGGTTGATCCGGCCGGCGCACGAATCGAAAACGGCGGCAGCTTATCAGCAGCAATTCCAGTGGAATTATTGATAACCAGATTATAAGGACTGCTGATTTCGGCCAGTGCGTCGATATTGGCCGCATACTGTGCCGACGTTAAGGTGATAGTCGGAATATTTGTAGCTGTCGCATCCGTCAAAGTAATGCCGCTAATTTGCCCGGCATTGCTTTCTAGCGACGCCAGACTACTCACAATATTCGCCGAGGTATCCGCTACGGCCAACGTCGTCGTCAAATGACTCACAATAGCAGTATTGACATCGGCAGCAAGAAAAGCACCGTTAACCGTCAGTTTGTACGGGCTGCTGATTTTCTCCAGCACCCCGGCATCAGCCGCCAGTTGCGCGGCAGTCAAACTTAGGCTGGGCGTAGTCGCATCGATTAGCGTAATACCGGATATTTTAGCGATATTGGCTTCCAAGGCGGGCAGATTGCCCGTACTCAACACATCCGCCGAAGTATCCGCCACAGTCAATGACTGCAGATGACTATTACTAGACAGCGTCGCTACATTGCCGGCTAAAACGCCGGACAGATCATAGTTGCTGGTGATCTTGCTCAACACACCGCTATCGGCTGTTTGTTGGGCGACGGTTAAGGTTAGCGTTGGCGTCGTAGTATCGGTCAGGGTAATGCCGGTGATTTTTGCCAGATTGACCTGCAAGGTCGCCAAATTGACACTGCTGCTGACATTGGCTGCCGTATCTGCTACTGTTAAAGATTGTAGATGCGTATTGCCCAGCAGCGTCGCCACATTTCCGGCAGTAATACCAGTCAGCTTATAATTGCTGGTGATCTTGCCCAGTACGCCAGCGGCGGTAGTCTGCTGCGCTGCTGTCAGGGTTAAAGTTGGCATAGCCGAATCTGTCAGCGTAATTTTGTACTGGCTAGTAATTTTTTCCAGCACGCTGAGATCAGCCGTCAGTTGCGCTGAAGTCACGCTTAGCGTTGGCGCGGCGACATCGATCAGCGTAATACTGGATATTTTAGCGATATTGGCTTCTAAGGCGGCCATATTGCCCGCACTCAGTACATCCGCCGCCGTATCCGCCACAGTCAATGACTGCAGATGACTATTACTAGACAGCGTCGCTACATTGCCGGCTAAAACGCCGGACAGGTCATAGTTGCTGGTGATTTTGCCCAATACGCCGTTATCGGCAGCTTGCTGCGCGGCGGATAAGGTTAACGTTGGCATCGTGGTATCAGTCAACGTAATACCAATAATTTTTGCTATACTGGTCTGCAAAGCGGCGAGATTAGCTGACACATTTGCCGAAACATCCGCGATTGTTGCGGGTTGGGTGGGATTTTTTAAAAAAACACTTACAGTCACGGTAGTCATATTGCTCTCCAGATATGTTGCCAATTAAATTTGTTCCACATGGAAAAGTGCAAAAACCTGCATATTCGTCTGGTTATGCTACTACCGTTAGCTGTGTTTCGCTACTCACCGACTATATTAAAATATTAATATAGATTAATTAAATTTATAAAAAAATCTCGATTGTCTAAATCTAGCCAAATGTAGTGCCATTCCAACCCGAAAACTCGGCAGGGCAATTCCGAAATCGATAAAGCCGCTGCCAAAGCAGCACATAAGACAGCTAAATGATTAAAGATTAACCCCAGCGATTGATAAGCCGATATTCCACACCTTCGGCAGTGGAACAAGACTCTACCAAACAAAAATTATCTGCCCGCCAAATAATTGGTGCCGGCACTATAGATACAGCGCATTTAGCTTTACGAGCCAGGGTAATGTGCGGTCGATAAGGACGCTCATCTATTACAATGCCATTTTTTCTGGCGATGTCAGCCATTTGTTCAACCAATACCACAATCGTCTGATCAAAACGGCAAGATGTTAAACACAGCACCCCCGGCTTTTGCCAAAAGCTGAGTTGATTAAAGTCAAGCACCATCGGCGACATAACCAACCTAGCTACGGCATTTATAATAGCCGCTTCCTGTTCCGCATCGACAGCCCCCAAAAACAACAGAGTGACATGCAAGTTATGTGACTTTACTGGCTGCCCACAACCAACCGGTAAGCTCTTGATGACATTTCCACATTGCTGCCGAATAGATTCATCAGGCCACAAAGCGAAAAACAAGCGCTTCTTCATGATTACTCTATCGTTCAATCTCTAAAATTGTTAAATTGCAACGGCTGTTCCAGATTTTCGGCTCTGAGCATTTGAATCACTTCCTGCAAATCATCACGTTTTTTGCCGGTCACTCGGACTTTGTCGCCATTAATCGCTGCCTGCACTTTTAATTTTTTATCCTTGATCAACTTAACAATTTTTTTGGCAAACTCGGTACTCAATCCTTGTTTTAAAGTAATGGTTTGCTGTGCGGTTTTACCGGTATCTTGAATCTTGCCGCTTTCCAGGCTACTAATATCTATCCCCCGTTTCCCCATTTTCGCGTATAAAATCGGCAACATTTGCTGAAGCTGAAAGGTCGATTCGGCCTTCATCAGAATGCTGTCTTCCTGCTGCTCGAAGTTAGCATTGGAACCTTTAAAATCAAAGCGAGTAGATACTTCCTTGTTCGCCTGATCTATAGCGTTGGTAATTTCGTGGCTGTCAATTTCAGAAACAATATCAAATGAAGGCATGCTGGAGACTCCCTATAAAAACAGGCTTATCACTATAAAAGCCTTATTCGCATTATTCAACCCGTAAACAACAAACTTATGTCCTAAGGAACAGTAGCTCAGCATTTAAGTTTCAGCTTATTTTTCAGTTATAATCAAGCTAATTTTATCAATCAAGCGGCTGCAACGTGTCTACAAGTAAAAACGATGTCTCTACTTTTCAGGGCCTGATTTTGACCTTACAGGAATATTGGTCAAATCAGGGCTGTGTATTATTACAACCTTTGGATCAGGAAGTGGGTGCCGGCACTTTTCACCCGGCTACATTCTTACGCGCCATAGGTCCTGAACCCTGGAATGCTGCTTATGTACAACCTTCGCGCCGCCCTACCGATGGTCGCTTCGGTGAAAACCCAATGCGCTTGCAACATTATTATCAGTTTCAAGTGGTGATGAAACCTTCGCCCGCCAATATTCAGGCGCTTTATCTGGGCTCTTTACAGCATTTAGGACTAGACTTGCTGGAACATGACGTCCGCTTTGTCGAAGACAACTGGGAATCGCCAACGCTGGGCGCCTGGGGCTTGGGCTGGGAAGTGTGGCTTAATGGTATGGAAGTGACGCAATTTACCTACTTCCAACAAATCGGTGGCCTGGAATGCAAACCGGTCACCGGCGAAATTACTTACGGGTTGGAACGCATTGCCATGTATCTGCAAGGCGTGGAGAGTGTTTTTGATTTAATCTGGACCCGCGGCCCGCAAGGCATAGTCACCTACGGCGATGTGTTTCATCAAAATGAAGTGGAGATGTCGGAGTTCAACTTTGATCTGGCTAATGTCGAATTTCTATTCCAATGCTTTGATACTTATGAGCGCGAATGCCTGATGCTGCTGGATAAAAATCTACCGTTACCAGCCTACGAAATGGTCTTGAAAGCTTCCCATTCTTTTAACCTGCTTGACGCTCGCCACGCAATTTCCGTTACCGAACGCCAACGCTATATTCTCCGCGTACGCAATATGGCCAAATCAGTTGCCGAAGCCTACTACCTCCGCCGGGAAGCTTTAGGCTTTCCTATCCTAGCCAAACAGGAAGCGTAATCATGCCAGCGACAAATCATTTATTATTTGAACTAGGTTGCGAAGAACTGCCGCCCAAATCCTTAAAAAAACTCAGTGAGGCATTGCTGGATAACATCCTATCTGGCCTGAACGAAGCGGACTTGAGCTATGGCAACACCCATGCTTATGCCACCCCACGCCGTCTGGCAGTGCTGATTGAGGACGTATTAGATTTTCAAGCCGACAAAACAGTCGAAAAACGCGGCCCGGCTGTGCAGGCCGCTTTTTCCACCGATGGTACTCCCAGTAAAGCGGCACTGGGCTTTGCCGCCAGCTGCGACACCACATTTGAACAACTACAGCGCGTCGCCACCGACAAAGGCGAATGGCTGTCATTTAGCCAAATCGTAACAGGCCAGGCTACCGTAGTATTGATTCCTGAGATCATTCGTAAAAGCCTAAGTAACCTGCCGATAGCCAAACGTATGCGTTGGGGTAACTTTAACCACGAATTTGCCCGCCCGGTGCATTGGTCTGTTTTACTATATGGTGAACAAACCATAGAAACCGAGATTTTGGGGGTTAACACCGGCCGATTAAGCCAAGGCCATCGCTTTCATGCGCCACAAAGCCTTAGCATTAACAGCCCGCTGGAGTATGTTGAAACCTTACGGCAACCGGGTAAAGTAATCGCCGACTTTGCCGAGCGAATGACGGTTATTCGCGATGCCGCCAATCAGGCTGCCGGTGAACTGGGCGGCATCGCCCATATTGAAGAGGATTTACTGGAAGAGATTGCCGCATTGAACGAGTGGCCGGTACCAGTAGTCGGCAATTTTGATGCCCGTTTTCTGGACTTGCCCAAGGAGGTGCTGATCACCACCATGCAATCCAACCAAAAATACTTTCCGATTAAAAACGCGCAAGGCGGTTTATTGCCGCATTTTATTACCTTCAGCAATATCGAAAGCTCTAAGCCAAGCTCTATTCAACACGGCAACGAACGAGTGGTGCTGCCGCGCCTAGCCGATGCCGAGTTTTTCTGGAAACAGGATAGAAAACAATCGCTGGCCGACCGCGTTGACAGCCTAGCCGACATTGTATTTCAAAAAGATTTAGGTACATTAGCGGATAAAACTCAGCGCGTCAGTAAATTGGCGATTTATATTGCTGAGCAATTGCAAGCAGATACAGAACTGGCAGAACGCGCAGCTTTATTGGCCAAAACCGATTTGTTAACCAATATGGTCGGCGAATTTGCTAATTTGCAAGGTATCATGGGCCATTACTATGCCTTAGCGGATCATGAGCCTACAGAAGTTGCGCTGGCACTGGAAGAGCATTATTTTCCAAAACAGTCCGGCGGCCCGACTCCGAGCAGCATCACCGGCCAAATTCTATCGTTGGCTGAGAAAATAGACACGTTAAGCGGTATTTTCAGCGCTGGCCTGATTCCAACCGGCGACAAAGATCCTTATGCTTTACGCCGCGCCACCATCGGCATTTTACGGGTACTGATCGAAAACAACCTGGCTCTGGATATTGTAGACTTACTGGATGCGGCGCTTAATCAGTTTAGCCACGCTTTTAACAAAGCCGAAACCCGCGAGCGGGTGATTGATTTTATTTTTGACCGTCTGAAAGGTTACTGCTTGGATCAAGGGTTCAGCAGCGATGAATTTGACGCGGTATTGGCGGTAAAACCAACCCAGCCTTTGGACTTCATGTTGCGTCTGCGCGCCGTACAAACATTTAGACAACTACCGGAAGCAGAAAGCTTGGCAGCCGCAAATAAACGCATCAACAATATTCTAAGAAAATCCGAACATGCGATTGCCGACACCATAGGCACCTTGGTTCAAGCTGAGGAAAAAAACCTGCTGGCCGCCGCCGAAGCCTCCAACGCGGATATTTTACCGCTGCTTGCTCAGCAAAATTATCAGCTGGCGCTTAACCGGCTAGCGCAATTACGCGATAGCGTGGACGCATTTTTCGACCACGTCATGGTTAACACCGAAGATGCCGAGCTACGCAATAATCGCCTGGCATTATTAGCGATGTTATCTAATCAATTCCTAAAAATAGCCGATATTTCCAGACTGCAATCGTGAGCACCCGTTATGTGATATTAGATCGGGACGGGGTCATCAACCAAGATTCCGATCAGTTCATCAAGTCGCCACAAGAATGGCTGCCGATCCCCGGCAGCCTGGAAGCGATTGCCTTATTGAATCGACATAGCTATAGCGTGGTGGTTATCACCAATCAATCCGGCATAGCTAGGGGTTTATTGGATTTAACCACTCTGCAAGCCATACACCAAAAGATGCAAGACCTGACGGTAGCGGCGGGCGGCAATATTACAGCAGTCTATTATTGCCCGCACGGCCCACAAGACCATTGTCAATGCCGGAAACCTAAACCTGGCCTGTTTCATACGTTTGCCGCCGATCAGCAGATTGACCTGAAAAATCTTTACGCCATCGGCGACTCGTTACGAGACATAGAGGCCAGCCTTGCCGTGGCAGCCTTACCAATACTGGTAAAAACAGGCAAAGGCCAACAAACTATCCTAGATAATCCACACCTTAACATACCTATTTTCGAAAATCTCTATGACGCAGCAACCTACATCGTCTCGACCAGCTGATTTACGCGTTTATCTTGGTTCGACCCTGTTCTTCATTTATATCGTTTTTTCGACCCTATTTGGCGGTTTTGTCATTTTACTCTGCTCAGTTTTACCTTTTCCGATACGTTACAAAGTAGCCAGCAGCTGGATTGATTGCCTGTTGTTTATGCTGAAATGGTGTTGCGGCCTTACCTACCAAGTAGAAGGCCTGGAGCATATCCCTACCGATAAAGCGGTTGTCGTCCTCAGCAAACATCAGTCGGCCTGGGAAACCATCGCTTTAAGACAATTTATTTCGCCGCAGACAGCGGTTCTTAAAAAATCACTGCTGAAAATTCCTTTTGGTGGCTGGGCACTGGCTACCCTTAAACCCATAGCGATTGACCGGCAAAATCAGAAAGAAGCCTTGCGGATGCTGATTGAACAAGGTGTCGCGCGATTACAGGAAGGTTTATTCGTGGTGGTTTTTCCAGAGGGCACCCGAGTTACACCGGGCGAACGTAAAAAGTTTAATGCAGGAGGCGCAATGCTCGCCCAAAAATCAGGTTATCCAGTATTACCGTTAGCGCATAATGCTGGCGAGTTCTGGCCTCGTAACAGCTTTTTGAAATATCCGGGCGTTATTCAAGTAAAAATTGGCCCACTAATCGAAACGGCAGGTAAAAAATCAAAGGAAATCAATGCAGAGGTAGAGTCATGGATAAACCAAGCCATGGTTGATATTGAATCCGCACAACACAGATGATCTGCAGTAAAACCAAAACAGCATAAGGCCCACGGGAGTGGGCCTTATCAAATCAATTTAAAGCTGTACTGAAGAAGTAGAGCTTGAAACTTTTTGTTTTGAGCCGTCTGGGTTATCCATGCAACCGGTCAAACCAACAATCATCAGCGCCAGAGCCAAAAGAGACAATACTTTTTTCATAACATCCTCCAAATTTAAGGTTTTTTATATTTTTAATGTGTACTAAATTTAGCACGGCTGGATTTATAACATGTAGAAACCGTTTTACGCAATACCCAAATAGCATATTCTCAGATTCACACTACTATAGATAGTATAAGGCCCGCTTTTGCGGGCCTTATGCCAAAAATCCAACTGGCTAAAACAACAGTTTATCAACCTTTTTGTTGCGCAGATCCGCTACCATAATTGGCAGGTTTTTTGTTGCCGCCATCAGGATTGTCCATGCAACCACTCAAACTTGCAATCATTAGAACCATAGCCAAGGCAGAAAATACTTTTTTCATTACATCCTCCAAATTAGTTGTTTTTTTAATTTTTGCATGTACTCAAGGATTTTAAGTACCGTAAATTTATATCATGGCAAATCCAAGCACGCAATACCCCGGATTTTTTACAATTCATTGACATCTTCAGGCAAGGAAATTGATATTTCTTTGCCCTGCCAACGCGCTTGGCCAATTGTTTGCCAATCCCCTGATAAATTATTGTTTCTAAGATCTTTTTCCCAAACAAACGGCGCTTTAATCTTTTTCATTTTTATCACAAATTGGGTGTTATCAAGATCGAGACCGGTTTTTATACCCCAAAATGCGGTAACCTTCATGATGAACTTTTTCAACCTGCCTTCATCAATATTAGGCGTCACTGCTATATTGGCCCACATTGAATGCACTCGCCCCCAATTAGGCGCCAATAATCTGCCTTGCTGATTAACAAACGGCAACCAGCGCTCATTCCCCTGTTGGTCAAGATACGTGATTGCCAACAAATGATTATAGCCGGCAAAATGATCGTGCAAATAGAGGGCATGAGGCGTTATGCCCAGAAATGTGTTGGAAAACATCAGCAAGGCATTGCTCATGTCGGTCAAAACACTGGTTACCGGCGATTGCCGGGTATTGACATGAAATCGATACAGCAATCCATAATGTAAACTGCTGTTAAGTTGAAAAAAGATCAAAACCAGCAACACTCTGCTGATTTTATGTACAAAACGTCTTTGATCCAGCGCTTGCTCTGGTTCAAAAATTCGTTCGTACAGGCTTTTATCGTCTGTATCCGCACTTACCGGCAAACAAGCTACATCACACACCAATCTTGCCCTGGCGTCGGCGATACGACGATAACGCCGGACAGCCCAAGGATATACCAACGGCAGCATTAACAGCCAACCGATAACTGCGCTATAGCGCATGGCAATAAAAATATGCGCATAGGTTGCCACGCCTGCATAAACCTGTCCATGGCGATCAAGCGCATATAAATCCGTCAGCAAGCTTTTTTCGTCCAACGCGTTAAGTGCGGGGTAGTTTTTGGCAAAACCTTGCGCAGACTTAAAGTCAACACAATGAAACACATCAAAATTATTCAATATTAAAACCGTGCGGCAACACAAAGGACATTGCTGATCATAAAATACAGTGAGCAATGGTTGCTTGGCTATTAAGCAATTCCCGATGCGACGATACCAAGAAAACGGCATCACCAAACTATAGAAAATCAGCATACCCAGACCAAATGGATAAATATTAAACGACAGCGTAATCCCAAGATGCAGACCCATTCCTACCAAACAATAGACAGGCCTGAAGCTGCGACGATGAAAAAATAGCAAAAAGGTAAACTGAAAGATAATAATGGTATAGCCAATGGTTTTTTGCAAAATCTCATTGTTCAATAACCACGACATGTCCAATGCCGACATGTAGTACGGTATTGACGAAGGCAACCAAGCCCCCAAACCATTACGCCAATGTTCAGCAAACATTTTATGGATATCCGAATCAAAGTACAGAAAGCCTAGACAGACAGCCACCGGCAAGTAATAAGCCAAAGCGGAAACCTCAGCCCTCTGGTATTGAGAGTAATGCACAAATGGAAAAGCTAATTTCTTTCTGAGACCATCAAGCGCAAAAGCTTTATCGATAGGCATAAAGATCAGAAAGAAATTTGCCCCTATCATGAATAGATCAAATCCTCCGTCAAAATCTCGCTGCATAGGCGTGAAATTGACAAAAATCAACCAAAAAACATAATTGGCAATACTTGCAATCTGGCAGCGATAGCCAAGCACCAAAGCGACAGCAACCAAGGCCCACAACCAAAGAAAAAAAACTATCATTGGAAACTCAATATCCAAAAACGGGATTGGATCGAAAATCAAATGATTGAAAAAAATCAGAAACAAAATTTCCTGTAAGGTAACAAGCCCAAACAGCACTCTGAACAAGCCGATACCCGTTGCGGGCGCTCTTTTAAGATACAGGGCGTATATTTTAGCAAATAAGAATTTGTACATTTTTTTTGTCTGGCCTGGTAAAAAATGCACGGATTATAAGGTATTTATCACAATCTCCTGGTTTTTTACGCATAAAAAAAGACGGCTAGGTTTACCCTGCCGCCTTTTCAGAAAAGCTTTGCTAAAAAGCAACGCTTATTCTTCGTCAGTAGGCTCCTTGAACACCCATTTTACGAAGAAGTATCCTGCAGCGATAATTACAACCGCTCCAATCATGCCTGACGGTTCTTTCAGCAATTCTGTTAAATCTAAGATCGCTCCCATGGGTGCCTCCTACCTTATAGTTTAGTTGTTATAAAAAATCTGCCATTTCGTTGGCGGCCGAAGCTCATATGTTACTTCAGCTGCCTCTAAAGTCAAGTAATTGATGACTATTGAAGAAAGATAGCTATGCAAATTGCCATATCTATCGAATGTCGGTACTATGATACTTTGAGGTAAACTTTGATAACAATAAGAACAGTTAGAGAGGAACGAAAAATGATCAGTGGCATAATAATGATTTTAATAGCAATCTGGATTTACCAGACGCTAATCAAAGTAAAAAAAAGCAATGTGTTGTGGTGGGTTGCAGGCTGCGCATTAGCTTTTTTTGGAACGTTGGTCTTGGCCGATATTTTCTGTATTGAGATTATTGACGCATTGGGCGGCAAAGACATTGGCGGCGATTATGATCCAAACTTAACCGACGCCAGAGACAGAAAAACCCAGGAAGCAGCCGGCGGATTGTTCATGCCTGCGGTTTGTGAATTACTGCCTTCTATTTTGGGCTTTATGCTGGTAGCCCTTATTCGCACTCAATTCATCCTGAAAGAAGCCTTGACCGTACCTAACCTATTCAGCGGAATTAAGGAAATGTTCATCAGCATTAAAGACAGCTTCAAAACGCCCAGCAATTAAACATCCGGGAAGCGGAAAGCCTGATTCACCCAGGTTTTCCGCAGTTTGACTAAATCAAAAGTTATTTTTGTGCCTTACCAGAGATCACCATATATTTTACCGACATCGCCGCCCCATAGTACTGCTTGGCAGCCGTCAGAAAAATGATTAAACTTGCCATCATAGTGAAAGGCGTGACTTTTTAGACTCCGAGTACCAATGAGACAATTTTCGCTATGGTGAAAATAAATAACAGCGTTGCGATGAGCCCAATAATTATGTAGGCCGGCAGTGAACCATGCTTAAAGTCCACCTCCCGATTTTTATCGCTCTGCACACCGATAGCAGCGGCAAAAACGCTTTTAACAACATGCAGCAGATTAGGTTTTGTCATAATATTCCTATAAGAATAAAGTAGTGTACAAATTGATTGAGTGGAGAAATCCGCCACCGATCATTTATCTTCCGCCTTAATATCCCAATTTTCCAGACCAATGAATAAGAAACATCCTTCTTTAATTGAGCAACTATCGCAACGTATTTTGTTCCTGGACGGCGCCATGGGCACTATGATACAGAGCTATAAGCTGAGCGAAAAGGATTATCGCGGTACCCGTTTCGCCAACTGGCCTACCGATCTAAAAGGCAATAACGATTTACTCTCACTCACCCAACCGGACATTATCAAAGCCATACACCGCGCCTATCTTGATGCCGGCTCGGATATTATAGAAACCAATACTTTCAATGCTACCACCATTGCCATGGCGGACTATCACATGGAGGAATTGGCTTACGAAATTAACCTGATATCAGCGCAATTGGCCAAACAAGCAGCCAGCGAAGTCACTGAACTGACCCCTGATAAACCACGTTTTGTAGCAGGTGTGTTGGGGCCTACTAATCGCACCTCATCCATGTCACCCGATGTCAACGACCCGGGATACCGCAACATTAGTTTTGATGATCTGGTCATCGCTTACACTGAGGCCACTAAAGGCCTGATAGCAGGCGGAGCCGATATAATCCTAATTGAAACCGTATTCGACACACTAAATGCCAAGGCGGCTATTTTCGCAGTTGAAGAAACTTTTGACAAACTGGGCTACAAACTGCCGATCATGATTTCCGGCACTATCACCGATGCATCCGGTCGCACCTTATCAGGCCAAACAGTTGCAGCCTTCTGGAATTCTTTAAAACACGCAGAGCCCATTTCAATCGGTTTTAATTGCGCTTTGGGCGCCAAAGAGTTACGCCAATACATTGAAGAGCTATCGAATATTGCCGACACAGGGGTTTCCGCGCACCCTAACGCCGGCTTACCCAATGAATTTGGCGAATACGACGAAACTCCTGAACAAATGGCAGCAGAGTTAGCCGACTGGGCAGCCAGTGGTTATCTCAATATCATTGGCGGCTGCTGCGGCACTTCCCCCGACACTATTCGCGCAATTGCTGAGACTGTGGGCAAATACCCACCGCGTAAAATCCCCCACTTACCCAAAAAATGTCATTTATCCGGTCTGGAACCGATGAACATAGGCCCTGGTTCGCTGTTCGTCAATATTGGCGAACGTACCAATGTCACCGGCTCAGCAGCATTCAAAAAACTGATTATCGAAGAAAACTATGAAGCGGCCCTAGACGTTGCCAAACAACAAGTAGAAAACGGCGCACAAATCATCGACATCAACATGGATGAAGGCATGCTCGACTCCAAAGCGGCGATGGTGCGTTTTTTGAACTTGATCGCCGCCGAACCCGATATTGCCAAAGTACCGGTGATGCTGGACTCATCAAAATGGGATATTCTGGAAGCCGGTTTAAAATGCATTCAAGGTAAAGGCATCGTTAACTCGATTTCCATCAAAGAAGGCGAGGAAGCCTTCATCAGACAAGCCCGCCTGGTTCGCCGCTACGGCGCAGCAGTGATTGTCATGGCCTTTGATGAGCAAGGCCAAGCCGATACCATGCAACGAAAAATCGAGATTTGCACCCGAGCTTACAAAATCCTGACTGATCAAATCGGCTTTCCGCCGGAAGACATTATTTTTGACCCTAATATTTTTGCAGTAGCTACCGGTATTGAAGAGCACAACAACTATGGCGTTGATTTTATCGAAGCCACTCGCATCATTAAGCAAACATTACCTCATGCGCTAATTTCCGGCGGTGTCTCTAATGTTTCTTTCTCATTCCGTGGCAACAATCCGGTACGAGAAGCGATACATGCGGTATTTCTTTATCATGCCGTCCAAGCCGGTATGGACATGGGGATTGTCAATGCCGGACAATTGGCAATTTATGCCGACATTCCATTAGAGCTGCGTGATGTGGTGGAAGACGTCATTCTGAACCGCCACCCGGACTCAACCGAAAAACTGCTGGAGATTGCCGAAAAATACCGCGGCAGCGGACATGTCGCCAAGCAGGAAACCCTGGAATGGCGGAGCTGGCCGGTCACTAAACGTCTGGAACATGCCTTGGTGAAAGGTATTGCCGATTACATTGAGGAAGACACAGAACAAGCCCGACTTGAAGCAGACAAGCCGCTACATGTCATCGAAGGTCCATTGATGGATGGCATGAATGTAGTAGGGGATTTATTTGGCGAAGGAAAAATGTTCCTACCACAAGTTGTGAAATCAGCCCGTGTGATGAAAAAAGCCGTCGCCTACCTGATGCCTTTCATGGATATTGAAAAAGACGGCGAACGCCAAACAAACGGCAAAGTACTGATGGCTACCGTAAAAGGAGATGTCCACGACATAGGCAAAAATATCGTCGGCGTAGTTCTGCAATGCAATAACTACGAAGTTATTGATTTAGGGGTTATGGTGCCGGCTGACACCATTTTAAAAACTGCCCGTGATCGAAATGTGGATGTTATCGGCCTAAGCGGACTGATCACCCCTTCGCTGGACGAAATGGTACATGTTGCCAAAGAAATGCAACGACTAGGCTTTACGATCCCACTGATGATAGGCGGCGCCACCACCTCGCGCGCGCACACAGCTGTAAAAATTGAACCCAATTATTCAGCACCGACCATCTATGTCACGGATGCTTCACGCAGTGTCGGCGTTGTCAGCTCATTATTGAGCGACGATTTAAAAGCAGATTTTATTGAAAAAAACCGAGCAGATTACCAGGAAGTCCGTGAACGCCACAAAGGCCGTCATGCAAAAACGCAACAACATACCCTAGCTGCAGCACGCTTAAATAAATTTAATTTTGCTAACCATACCCCAACTAAACCTAAATTTCTGGGTATAAAAGTGATAGACGATGTGTCATTGAACACACTAATCGATTTCATCGACTGGACGCCATTTTTTCAAACCTGGGAATTATCAGGGCGCTATCCCGGCATTCTAAACGATCAGATTGTCGGCACTGAAGCTCGCAAATTGTTTGAAGATGCACAAACCATGCTGCAAACCATCGTTCGCGAACATTGGCTGATTGCCAAAGCCGTAATTGGTTTTTTTCCTGCCAACAGCACAGACGACGACATTATTCTTTACACCGATAATGAGCGGACACAGCAACTTGAGGTTTTGCATCATCTGCGCCAACAAAACATCAAAGCACCGGGCCGACCGAATTATTGCTTATCAGACTTCATCGCTCCCATTGACAGCGGCATAGCCGATTATCTTGGCGGTTTTGCCGTGACGGCAGGCATAGGCATAGACGCTAAACTGCAAGAATTTGAGCTGGATCACGATGACTACAGCGCCATTATGTTGAAAGCGCTTGCCGACCGATTGGCAGAAGCCTTTGCCGAGTATCTACATCAAATAGTAAGAACCGATTACTGGGGTTACGCCACCGATGAAAGTCATAATTGCGACGCTCTAATTGCGGAAGCCTATCAGGGCATCAGACCGGCCCCAGGCTATCCCGCCTGCCCGGATCACACTGAAAAAGCCAAATTATTCGAATTACTAAACGCTACCACACATACGACGATAGAATTAACCGAAAACTTTGCAATGACACCAACAGCTGCAATTAGCGGTTGGTATTTCTCGCATCCTGAGTCACAATATTTTAACGTCGGCAAGATTGAGCAAGATCAATTACAGCACTATGCACAACGCAAAGGAATGCAGCTTGAAGTTGCTGAACGTTGGCTATCAGCGCATCTGCATCATTAACCACTAGTTGGCAAGCCCACTATGCAACAGCGAATCGAAAACATTCTAGAACGCGCCATCTATGCCAGCCGCTGGATATTGGCGCCGATTTATCTAGGTATGACCGTAATCCTGTTCGCCTTGGCAATCAAATTTTTTCAAGAAATTTACCATTTCATTCCCCATCTCCTCAATTTTTCCGATACGGAGATCATTTTAAAACTGCTGACCTTTATCGACCTAACGCTGGTAGGCAGCCTCACGGTAATCGTCATGTTCAGCGGCTATGAAAATTTTGTTTCCCGCCTAAATATTGCCGCCGATACAGAAAAACTTGATTGGTTGGGCGCCCATGATTACGGCTCTTTAAAAACCAAAGTAACCTCTTCCATCGTGGCAATTTCTTCCATACAGCTATTAAAAATTTTTATGAATGTCGACGCTACCGATAACAGCAAACTATTGTGGTATGTCGTTATTCATCTGACGCTGGTTGTTTCGGCGTTTTTCATGGGGTATCTAGATAAAATATCAAGGCATTAATGGCCGACTTTATATTGTTCGGCACTGAAGGCTGCCATTTATGCGAAGACGCCGCCCTACTTTTAACAACTGCCGGCCTTGAATTTCAGCAGGCAGAGATTATGGCGCGACAAGAATGGCAGGAAAAATATCAATTGAAAATTCCTGTTTTATTGCATAGTCAAAGTGGCAACATGCTTGATTGGCCGTTCGACCAACAGAAATTGCTTGTTTTCTACGATTCAGTGCGTTAAATTCCCTGATTAGCACAAGAAGGTTACTCCTGTGCTCCATAACGACTAGGCAACCAACCCTGCTCGACACAATCCCGAAAGCTCCATGGCGGCATGGTTTCGGTTTTATAACTCCAGAAAAACCAACCTAGATATTTTTCAAAACTGAGTAATTGTGCGGCTGCATAGCCGCGAAAAGCGACTGCCTGCTGAAAATCATCCATCTGCTGCGCACAATCCAAGGGTTGGCCCGCCCACAAAGCCATCATCTGCGGATTTAATCCCAAACTCCATTCGCCCACATAGGTTTTTCTGGCGGAATGCATCACGATGTCGTTTGCTTCCTGCCGCCAGTCGATAATCGCTTTACCAATATGCTGATAAACATCAGCATCAATATCCTGCTGCTCAAAACACTGATAACGATGAATGTCTAAGATCAGATTATCAAGCGCCGAATCTTGCAACAGCCCAACATATTCTTTATACGGCCTAAATCCGTCATGAAAAACCACCGCCACCTGATCTGCCGGGCAGAATTTACGAATGCGCAGATAGGCTGCTGCAGTGTATCTTTGTAAAAAATCAGTTGCTATCTGCCAATGTGGTTCATTTAACACTTCAATGCCATGAAGCACCGAGCACCCATGATAGCGCTCAGCCAGTTTTTCCAACACTTGCAGTGAGTAATCGAAATACTCCGGTTGGTTTTGCCATTCACAAACATCCTTGATACCGCCGTTATCAAAACCGTTTTGACAACCGGGCGCAGCATGTAAATCCAATACCACCAGCAGACCGTGATTTTCGGCCCAGTCAAAAGCCCTGTCCAGCACATCAATACCACCTGGCACATATGGATACTTAATCTGGCCAAAGCTACGATGATACGGATAATCCGAACCGAATATCCAGTGCCCTACCGGAATTCGTACGGCGTTAATGCCACAAGCGGCTAGCCATGCAAAATCCTCCTGACAAATAAAAGTTTGCCAATGCTGCTTTAGAAGCAGAGCAGCCTTATCGCCTAGCTCTATACACCAAGCGGTTTCGTCTTCTGCTTGTAAACCGGCAAACAAACTAGGCGTCATCCACTTCTCCAACACCAACCAACCGCCAAGATTGACGCCACGCAACTTTTTATACTGCTTTACGCCCAATTCAGACCTCATTACGAACAATTACCAAGAATCAACTAGCACACCAAAATCTTGCGTGAATATAGATTCTGGATAGCCGGCTGATTGCTAATTGTCAATATAGCTGAATCGGGTAGCATTTTATGAATCAAATTAACCATGGCCAGCTCCGCTTGCGGATTAAGTGAAACAAAAGCTTCTTGCATCAGTATCCATTTTGGATTTTGTAATAATAGCCGCACCAACCCCAATCGTTGCTGCTGTTCACGTTCCAGATTTTTTTCCCAGTCACTTACTTGATCCAGCTGCTCAAGCAACTCCTTAACTCCGGCTAACTCAAAAGCTCTTTCCAAAGCCGATTGGTCGAAAGCCTGTGCATCTTTGGGATAGCAAATAGCCGCGCGTAAGGTGTCGGTTGGTAGATAAGGCCTTGGTGGCATGAAGAACAATGCTTCATCTCCCGGCAATTCAATACTGCCTTCTCCCCAAGGCCATAAGCCGGCAATGGCTTTAAATAGTTTATTACCCGTAAAAGTATTACCATCAATTAACACCCGCTCCCCGGCATGAATTTCTTCATTAAGCGAGTTGACACAGACGATGCCGTCCAGCCTGGAAATACACAAATCGTGAAAACGTAATACAGATTCCTGATTAGTCTGCAATTGAATACGATGCGAGTTCGGCCTGGCAATTTCACGCTCCAACTGCTCCAGTGCCTTACTTAAACCCAAAACCCGCTCAACCGAAGCCCGCCACTCCGCCACTTTACCCATGTTATCAACAGGCCAGGACAAGGCAGATGCTAGTTGCTGAAACGCTTGCGCAGACTGCATTAATGTACCTAAGGTAATAGTGCCGAGAATATAACGTGGTGCAGCTACCAAAATTGGGAACGCCATAGACAAAACCGAATAACCGGAGCTGAACATAATGATCCGCCCCCAGGCTTTAGTTTGCTGATCCCATGCGTCAACAATTCCACCGAACAAACGATGAAAATGCGGATTTTCATGGCGCTCTCCATGTATCAGTGCTATAGCCATGGCATTCTCGCGGGCTTTGACCAAAGCAAACCGGAAATTGGCTTCAACAGTTTGCCTATCATTGGTTGCCGTTGTCAACGGCCGACCTATCCACCAACCCAACATGGAAGCACTAGCCGCATAAATCAATGCCAACCAAAACAAATGTCCATAGATAGGTACAGAAAACAAACCAAGATCCAGGGTTACTGTACCGGATAAAGTCCAAAGAATACTGGTAAAGCTAATCAGTAATAACAGACAAAACAACAGGGTATGCAACAGATCAATGGCATATTCTGTCGAAATACGGATATCTTCGGCAATTCTGCTATCGGGATTATCATGCTGCCCCGCAATGTGGGTAACCAGATAATGGCGGCCATCATGCATCCATTGTGCGATAAGCTTATCGGTCAACCAGCCGCGCCAATCCAGCTGCAAACGGCGCTTGATCGTCAAATGCGTAGCTGTTATTGCCATATTGGCAATAAAGATCAAAATAATTACACCTATTTGCGTGAACAACATGGACATGGAGCGCTGCTCCAAAGCATCAAATAAATTGGCGCTCCAATGATTGATAATCACCGATATGGCAATTTGCAACACTGTTAAAGCAATTAATGCCAACGTTAAACCGCGTATGGTGGCCTTGTTCTCAGACTGCCAGTAGGGCCCGGCTAAGCGGATAAACTGAACAAAAAATCTACTGGTATTTCGCAAGGCCATACTCCTAACTGAAGGTCATCGCCCAATATACCAAACTTGGACAAAAAGTTAACCCTCAAAAGTGTGTTACTTTTGCAAATTGCACAGGCGACTTAACGTAGTGATTGATTTAATAACAAAAACCCCAGCCGAAAATCATAAAATATCCAAATTTTCAACATATTTTAAAGACCTGTCAGCAAACTGCGGATACCCTTACTATCTCTTCATGGAGTTAAAAAATTCAGCATTGGTTTTAAAGTCTTTTAATTTACCCAGCAAAAATTCGGATGCTGCCAACTCATCCATAGGTTGTAAAATTTTGCGTAAAATCCAGGTTTTCTGTAATTCATCGGGCTCAACTAGATATTCTTCACGGCGTGTACCGGAACGATTGATATTGATTGCCGGATAGATTCGTTTCTCGGCAATTTTACGCTCCAAATGCAATTCCATATTGCCGGTGCCCTTAAATTCTTCAAAAATAACCTCGTCCATTCTAGAACCGGTTTCGACCAAAGCCGTGGCAATAATCGTTAAACTGCCGCCTTCTTCAATATTTCTGGCGGCACCGAAAAAGCGCTTGGGTTTTTCTAATGCGTTAGCATCCACCCCACCGGACAACAGCTTACCGGAGGACGGAACGACCATATTGTACGCTCTGGCAAGCCGAGTAATTGAGTCTAACAGGATAACCACATCGTGCTTATGCTCAACCAACCGTCTAGCCTTTTCTATGACCATATCAGCAACCTGGACATGCCGGGTAGCCGGTTCATCAAACGTGCTGGACACCACTTCGCCTCGCACACAGCGCTCCATTTCCGTTACTTCTTCGGGACGCTCATCAATCAATAAAACGATCAGATAACATTCTGGATTATTTTCAGCAATCGCATGAGCAATGCTTTGCATAATCATGGTTTTACCGGCTTTAGGCGGGGAAACGATCAAACCGCGCTGCCCTTTACCGATAGGCGCAATTAAATCGATAATACGCGCGGTCAAATCTTCACTGGTACCGTTACCTTGTTCCAAGCGGAAACGCTTATTCGCGAACAGGGGCGTCAGATTAGAGAATGAAATCTTGTTTTTAGTGCTTTCCGGTGATTCAAAATTAATGCTTTCAACCTTAAGCATCGCAAAATAGCGCTCGCCTTCTTTTGGCGGCCGAATCTTACCGCTGACAGTATCCCCGGTACGCAGGCCGAAACGGCGAATCTGGCTGGGAGACACATAGATATCATCAGGCCCTGCCAAATAAGATGCGCCGGGGGTGCGTAAAAACCCAAAACCATCTTGTAGTATTTCCAAAACCCCATCGCCAAAAATATCTTCACCGCTTTTGGCCTGTTTCTTTAGGATGCCGAAAATTAACTCCTGCTTTCTGGCTCTGTCAATATTTTCCAGCCCCAATGATTCTGCAATGTTAATTATTTCACTGACTTGTTTTAGTTTTAACTCGGTAAGATTCATGTTTTTTATGAGAAATGAAAGAAACGCAAAGCGGCAGGAAGCCGTTTACAGAAGAAGGTGGATGTGGATAAACCAAGAATGACAAGGATACAAAGATGTTAGCGTGGGAATTCTAGCGCAATTACCGGACTTATCAAAATATTTTATGATAAATCCGGCTTGTTCAAATTAATTTTAGATATTACTATCAATAAAAGCCGCAAGTTGCGATTTAGTTAACGCCCCAACTTTTGTCGCTTCTACTTCGCCATTTTTAAAAATCATCAGCGTTGGAATACCGCGCACACCATATTGTTGCGGTGTTTTTGGATTTTCATCGATATTCAATTTGGCAACAGTCAATTTGCCTTGATATTCATCGGCGATTTCATTCAGAACCGGAGCAATCATTTTACAAGGGCCGCACCACTCCGCCCAATAATCAAGCAAAACAGGTGTGCCGGCTTTAATAACGGTTTCATTAAAATCAGCATCAGACACATGAAGGACTAAATCACTCACGCCATTCTCCATTAAGTTTACAAAGGTCAAACTATAGTTTCGGTACAATCAAGTTGTCAATCGATTTCAACGAAAGCGATTTTTACGGTATGCTATTACCTATGAAAAAAACACATTTAACGGAAACACGTTTTAGCAATCTGGAGCTGTCCGACTCCATCATCAAAGGCCTGAAGGAAGCAGGATTCATCAACTGTACGCCGATTCAGGATAAATCATTACCGCTGTCGTTACGCGGCAAGGATGTAGCTGGTCAGGCGCAAACCGGCACCGGTAAAACCGCTACGTTTTTGCTGGCGACTTTTCAGCATCTCATTAACGACGAGAGCGAGAAAATTAAAAATCCTCGCGCTTTGATTTTAGCACCAACTCGCGAACTGGCCATCCAGATTCACAAAGATGCACTGCTGATGGGCAAATATCTGGATTTAAAATTTGCGCTGATTTATGGCGGCACAGATTACCAGAAACAATTAGACAAGATTAAAACCAATGTCGACATCATCATCGGCACACCTGGACGCATTATCGACTTCTACCGGCAAGGTGCATTTACCCTGGACAACATCCAGGTTACCGTAATGGATGAAGCAGACCGCATGTTCGATCTGGGTTTTATCAAAGATATCCGTTTCCTGCTGCGCCGTATGCCCCCGCCTGAGAAACGCCTAAATCTGCTATTTTCTGCTACTTTGTCTTACAAGGTGACTGAGTTAGCCTACGAACATATGAACAACCCAGTGCTGATCCGCATTGAAACAGAAGAAGTCACCTCCAAAGCCATTAGGCAGACAGCCTATTGCCCGGCCAATGAACAGAAAATTCCGTTACTGCTGGGCTTGCTGAAGCATTATCAACCACAACGCAGCATCGTTTTTGTCAATACTAAACGCTGTGCCGAGCAACTGGATGACTACCTGCAAGCCAACGGCTATAAAACCGCCTTGCTGAGCGGTGACGTACCGCAGGAAAAACGCCAGCGTCTGCTGAACGATTTTCAGGAAAACCGGGTAACGCTATTAATCGCCACCGATGTTGCCGCCCGCGGCCTACATATCGCCGATGTTTCGCATGTTATTAATTACGACTTACCCCAAGACGTTGAGGACTACGTGCATCGCATTGGCCGTACCGCACGCTTTGGCGCCAGCGGCGAAGCCATCAGCTTTATTTGCGAAGAATATGCGTACTCCATGCCGGATATTGAGGACTATATCGGCGAAAAAGTGCCGGTGCAATCTATCACAGCAGAATTACTGATTGAAGATGTAATTAAGCCGGAACGCAGGGAACCGCGTGAACGAGCCAGCCAACACAGCAAACGCCCACCCCGTTCCGAGCATAAAACCAGACCCTCACGGCAAACTACAAGCCCGGCATCAACGCCCGAAAATCCTCAATCGCCGCAAACTCAGTGATATGCTTTTTCGGTGCCTGACTGTCCGGTTTGCTGATCGAAACTAGATGAGCAATACCAAAGGCTTGCGCCGAACGCAGCACGGCCAAACTATCATCCACCAATAAAGTCCGCTGTTTTTCAAAAACATGTCTATCCTGCAAGGCTTGCCAAAACCCTTGCTGCTCTTTGGCCAAACCAAAATCATGCGAAATAATGATTTCATCAAAAAATGCATGTAGGCAGGTTTTTTCCATTTTTAAATTCAAACTATCCTGATGGGCATTGGTCACCAAAAGCAGACGCTTGCCGCTACCGCGCACCAACTCCAAAAACTCGGTCACATGTGGATGCACAGCAATCAGCCCTGCCAATTCCAGTTTTAAACCGGCAATATTCAACTGCAGTTCGCGGCTCCAGTAATCCAGACAATACCATTCCAACTGGCCTTCCATCGCCTTAAAACGCGGCGCCAATTGCTGCTTAGCTTGCTCGACCGACAATTGATGCAATTGCGCAAAGCGTAACGGCACAAACTCTTGCCAGAAGTGATTATCAAAATTTAAATCCAGCAAAGTGCCATCCATATCTAACAGCACCGTATCAATTTGTTGCCAGGCTATCATCGCGCTTTATCCATATCAAAAGTTTTTAAAATCGCCACCATGGTAACGAAAAACCTGACGCATCGCCATGATGACTCTGTTACGATTCTATTTTCACCGAAACAATATCTCTAAGCACATCATGCCTAAACAAATTCCCACCATTCTCAATCAAATTATTATTGCAGAAACCCGCCAATTTCGCATTGAAAGCCTGGAGCTTAAGTTTAGCAACGGACAAGTCCATCATTACGAACGGCTCGCCAGAAAAGCATCAATGGGTGCGGTGCTGGTGGTTCCCATGCTGGATCACAACACGGTATTATTAGTCAGGGAATATGCCGCCGGCTTACACCGCTATGAACTAGGCCTACCGAAAGGTAAAATTGATGCCGGCGAAAACGCTATCCTCGCGGCCAATCGGGAACTTAAAGAAGAAGTGGGCTACGGCGCCAGAAAACTTCATCACCTGCACACCGTATCGCTGGCGCCGGCCTATTTGGAACACACCATAGACATTATTCTAGCTGAAGACCTTTACCCGGAAAAACATGCCGGTGACGAACCGGAAGAACTGGAAGTGGTGCCTTGGAATATAAACCGGATAGACAGCCTGCTGGCTAGCGGCGAATGTAGCGAAGCCCGTTCGATTGCCGCGCTATACATGACACTTGATTACTTACGCAACCCAAAACCGTAGAATTAGTTAGAATGCCAAGTATTGAAAATCGACCCGGAATATTAAGGCATCAGCGAGCAAGGCAGACTCCACAGCAGCTTTGCGCTTGGTTCACCGATAAAATCGACCTCAAGCCGGGTTAACGAGGCTTTTTTGATCACAAAGTGATCATGCCCGGTCTGCAGCAAAGCCCCAATCACTGCGGAAAAATCAGGTTCGTGCCCCACTAACCAGACATCCTCAATATCCTGTTCGGCCAATTGCGCCAATTCAACAATAATCTCCGCTTGATTGGCATACATTCCCAACCACTCGACTATTTTCGGTTCTGGACAAGCGATGAGTTGAGTCTGCAAAATTTTCGCGGTCTGCAACGCCCGCAGCAACGGGCTACAATAAATCGCCTCAGGCAGTAAACCATTATCCCGGCAAAATGCCGCGACCCGCTTTACCTGTTTTTCACCTTTATCGACTAATGCTCGCTCTGCGTCTGGGATGGCAAGGCGTCTATCTTCGGCGGTGGCATGTCTTAAGAAGGTGATAAACATAAAATATAAATTAAGCGGTTTAAATGCTTTTGAGTCTAATCGTATTTAGCCAAAATTGCCAGTCCATCCTTACTTCAAGGTCAAACTTAAAACCCCGGTCATCACCAAGGCCGCACCGCCAATTTGCAGCACGGTTAAATGCTCATCCAAAATCACCGTAGCCATAAACAAAGTCGCTACCGGCCCGATAGAACCGACTAATGAGGTATGAGATGAACCGATTAGGCGAATCGCGGCAGACAGCATAAACACCGGCAACACGGTTGAAAATATCGCCATCAGCAAACTTAATTGATAAACCCGCATGGATGTATGCAAAAGTTGCAGCGGATGGGTTAAGACAAATTGCAGCAAGGTGGCCACGCAGGCTACCAGCATCGCGTAGGCGGTAAAGCGCGATACGCCGATTCTGGCAATCGCCTGACCGGCGCCAATCAGATAAAAAGAGTAAGTTAAGGTGCTGCCGAACACAAATCCGGCCCCTAACCATAAATTTGCCGACTGTATACCCAGCTGATCGTAAAATACTGCCGCGATACCGCTGTAACTCAGCAGCAAAGCAATGATTTCTTTCCGACCGAACGGTTTACCTAAAAATAAGGCCGACAGCAATACCACAAAGGTTGGATATAAAAACAAAATCAGCCGCTCCAATCCGGCGGAAATATATTGCAAGCCGATAAAGTCGAACAAACTGGACAAATAATAGCCGGAGACCCCTAACAGCAACAGCAGCAAATAATCCTTGCCCCGCAGCGGCGACAGGTTTTTTTGCCAGGCATGTCGGATGGCCACCAGCAAAAAAAACGGTGCCGAAAATAACATGCGCAACGCCAACAGCGTGACGGCGTCGACCGGTTCTACATAGGCCAGTTTGACTAAAATCGCCTTCGCGGAAAAGCCGACAGCCGCCAGCACGGCCATGCCGTAACCGATTATGCACTGCCGCTTGGATAAGTGGGTGATGATATTTTTCGCCATAAGGCCTCCTGGGATGTGGGCGGGCCTTAGACCTGTTGTGATGCAAACGCGGTAAAACCCGCGGTTGCTTCAGCTTTTTAGAAAAACAAAAACACCGCAGCGATAGGCAAAACCCACCACCATAGGCGTTTATTTAAATTGAGATGCTGAATGTTCATATGCAAAACTATATAACCGCGTTGCGTCACTGTCAATATTTGTAACGCTTCAGCGTAACTATTGAGCGCTGAAAAATCAAGGGCGGTGGGCGTGAAGCGCTCCCAGGATGGCGCCTCCTGCGTCGGCACATCCTATACAGTCTGTTTATTTACGCGGAGTATTAATCGTTGCATAAGTTCTTGCACTCAAATCCGCTGATAATGGCAGGGATGGATTTTGGCGTCCGGACTGTCCGGCAGAGGTTTCTACAGCATGGATGCTGTAGAAAGCCTACAGGGATGTATTTACGGCGTCCTCTGACGGACAGTCCGGATGTCAAAATCAGAATGGATAGTAGGCCTTTCATGCAAGAATTTATGCAACGATTAATAGTTACCAATATTTTAGCTAAATCGTGGTTAGACAAAACAATCTGTGCCCGGCATTGGTACAATACCCTATCCATTTTCCTGATTAGCAAAATTCTTCAGCTCCCGCCGCGTGGGCACGAACTGCGTACCCACCCTACATAGGCTGAAACATCTTGCTAATCAGATCATTTTTTAATCCACTTATTCTAGGGAGTCATTCATGATCCGCTTTCCAGCCGAATGGGAACCGCAATCCGCCGTTGTTATTGCTTGGCCACATCATCACGGCGATTTCGACAATCTGTCTGCCGTTGAAGATTCCTACCATTTCATCGCAATGGCTATCAGCCGCTTTCAGCCGCTGCTGATCATTTGCAAAAACGGGGAACATCAGGAGCATATTCAAAACCAGTTGCAGCATAATGAACAAATTCATTATCTGCAAGCTGATTATAATGACATCTGGGTACGTGATACGGTATTTCTGAGCCTAGAATGGCAGCATCCAAAAGCTAAATTGCAATTGCTTAATTTCCGCTTTAACGGCTGGGGCGATAAATACCCTCATGAGGCAGACAATGCCTTAAATCTGGCGTTGTTCGCCCATCCCTTATTTAAGGGCCTGCCTAACGCCAGCGTCGATCTGGTGCTGGAAGGCGGCAGCGTGGAATCCGACGGGCAAGGTACGCTGCTGGCCACGAAAAACTGTCTGTTTAATCCTAACCGCAATCCACACTTATCGCAGGAGGCCATTGCCAGTCAATTACAAAATTATTTAGGCATAAAACGTATTCTTTGGGTGGAACAGGATCATCTGGACGGTGACGATACCGATGCCCACATTGACACCCTGGCCCGTTTTGCCGATGCCGAAACGATTGCTTATACCAGTTGCGACGATGTCCTAGATCCGCATTATCAAAGCCTGAAAAACATGGAAGCCCAGTTGCAGGCCTTTACCCGCGAAAATGGCGAACCCTATCGTTTGGTTGCCCTGCCCTTGCCAAAACCTATTTTTGACGAACATGGCCAACGCCTGCCAGCCAACTATGCCAATTTTCTATTTATCAACAGTGCAGTACTGGTACCGGTATATGACGATGCCAACGATGCCGTGGCGCTGGACCGTTTAGCAAACTGCTTCCCTGATCGGGAAATTATCGCCACGCCTTGCCGCCCGCTGGTTCATCAGTATGGCAGCCTGCATTGCGCCAGCATGCAAATCCCGGCGTTTGTCACATTAAATTTCTAATGTTGGGTGTGCAATGAAAAAAATCATTAAGGTTTGCGCCGTACAGCAGAGCTGCAACAGCGGCAGGGAAAACAATCTGGCCCGCTCCATCCAGCAAATTGAGCAAGCGGCTAAACAAAATGCAGATCTGGTGGTGCTGCCGGAACTGCATCTGGATCATTATTTTTGCCAAAGCGAAGAGACTCACTGCTTTGACTTGGCGCAAGCCATACCCGGCCCAAGTTGTGAAACTTTGAGTGCGGTCGCCAAAGCCAATCAAGTCGTACTCGTTTCGACGATTTTTGAAAAAAGAGCACCAGGGCTATATCACAACACCGCGGTGGTGTTTGACAAAGACGGTCGCATAGCCGGTACTTTTCGGAAAATGCATATTCCAGACGACCCCGGTTTTTATGAAAAATTCTATTTTACCCCCGGCGACTTGGGCTTTACCCCAATTAACACCTCTATCGGTAAACTTGGAGTTTTGATTTGCTGGGATCAATGGTATCCGGAAGCGGCCCGGTTAATGGCCTTAGCCGGTGCCGAGCTATTGATTTACCCCACCGCCATTGGTTGGAATCCCGATGACGATGCCGCTGAAAAACAACGCCAATTGGATGCCTGGATTACTATACAGCGCGCTCATGCGGTTGCCAACGGCATCCCGGTGATTTCTTGTAATCGTATTGGCTTTGAAGCCGCGCCCGATCAGGCAGCAGGCATTGATTTTTGGGGCAATAGCTTTATCGCCGGGCCACAAGGCGAAATCCTGACCAGTGCCGATCATCAGGAAGACCGCTTGCTGCTGGCAACACTGGATAGTAACCGTAGTGAGCAAGTTCGGCGCATTTGGCCTTTCCTGCGGGATAGGCGGATTGATGGTTATGGGGATTTAGTGCGGCGGTATATTGATTAATAGAAAGACTAATAGGATGTGCCGACGTTAGGAGGCGCATCAATCGCGAAAGATGCGCTTCACGCTGTTCAGTACCTACCTTTTGATGTAGCCATTCCACGGTGAATAGTTACATTAATTGCAAGCCTTAGCGCGTGGGCATTACCATGCCCACCCTTCACGTACACTTAGATCAATACCAGATTGTCGCGATGTATCAATTCATCTTCGTCGGCATAACCCAATATGGCTTCAAATTCGCCGCTTGATTTACCGGCGATTTTTTCCGCATCCTCTGCGCCGTAATTAATCAAACCACGGGCAATTTCATTACCTTTTAAATCCAGGCAAGAAACCAAGTCTCCGCGTTTAAATGCGCCTTGTACTGATTTAACCCCCACTGCCAGCAAGCTTTTTCCGGCACTTTGCAGTATTTTAACCGCGCCATCATCCAGGGTTACACTACCTTTGAGTTGCAGCTGACCGGCTAGCCATTGTTTTCTGGCTACCAATGGGGCTATATTCGGAATCAAATACGTTCCTAATTCCTGGCCTTGAAACACTGCCGGAATGACGTTTTCTATCTTGCCGGAAACGATAACGGTTGCCGCACCGGATCGAGCCGCCAGACGCGCGGCGCGGATTTTGGTAAACATGCCGCCACGACCAAGGCCGCTGATGCTGCCACCCGCCACTTCATCCAGCAAGGATTCATTGACACTGATGCTGGAAATCAATTTGGCATCGGGGTTTAAGCTGGGATTAGCATCGAACAAACCGGTTTGGTCGGTGAGAATAATCAGTAAATCGGCTTCCACCAAATTGGCAACCAAGGCTCCCAGGGTATCGTTATCACCAAATCGAATCTCTTCAGTAGCAACAGCGTCATTCTCGTTGATCACCGGCACCACGCCAAAATCCAGCAAGGTCAATAAGGTGCTGCGGGCATTCAGATAACGCTGACGATCTGAAAGGTCGTCATGAGTCAGTAACACTTGAGCGGCCAGTAAGCCATGCAGTTGAAATTCATCCTCAAAACGTCTAACTAAGCCCATCTGTCCAACCGAAGCGGCCGCTTGCAGTTCGTGCAGAGTTTTAGGACGAGTTTTCAGTTTTAGACGCGCCATGCCTTCCGCCACAGAACCGGAAGAAACCAACACCACATCCACACCCTGCTGCCTAAGAGCTGCCATTTGCGACACCCAGCCGGCTATCGCCGGGGCATTGAGGCCACGACCACCATCAGTCAATAACGAGCTGCCGATTTTGACAACCACCCGCTTGGCAAGCGAAAACTCAGAACGGCTCACGGGTCTCCTCCAGACACTCACTGGATTGCGCAGCCAATTTTTGTGCTTCGAGAAAATCCATGATGTCGAACATTAACGCTTGGGTACCTTGATTTTTCAGCGCGGAAATTCTATAAACCGGCCCGGTCCATGCCAGCTCATCAACAATGGCCTGACAGTGCGCATCCACTTCATCATCGGCTAAGTTATCAATCTTATTTAATACCAACCAACGTGGCTTATCCGCTAATTCGTCGCTCCATTTTTCCAGCTCATGGATGATTTTTCGGGCGGCAGAAACCGGCGACTCATCGCTTTCCCAAGGTGCAATATCAACGATATGCAGCAGCAAACCGGTTCGCGATAAGTGCTTAAGAAACTGCAAGCCTAAACCGGCTCCTTCCGCAGCGCCTTCTATCACCCCTGGAATATCGGCGATTACAAAGCTACGTAAACTGTCGACACTCACCACCCCCAAATTAGGATGCAGCGTCGTAAAAGGATAATCAGCTACTTTAGGTCTGGCCGAGGATACCACGCGAATCAAACTGGACTTACCGGCATTCGGCATCCCCAGCAGCCCAACATCAGCAATCACCATCAATTCCAGCCGCAACATGCGGTGTTCTCCCGGCGAACCCTTACTGAATTGCTGTGGGGCACGATTGATACTACTTTTGAACCGGGTATTGCCTAGGCCATGAAACCCGCCTTTAGCCACTAACAGTTGCTGGCCCGGCAGAATTAAATCACCGATTTTTTCGCCGGTATCCGCTTCAAAAACAATGGTGCCTGGGGGTACCGGCACAAAACAATCATCGCCTTTTTTACCGGTACAATCCTGACTACCGCCATTTTCGCCGCGCTGGGCACGATGCACAGATTGATAGCGAAAATCGACCAAGGTGTTGACGTTTTCAGTAGCCACCAGATAAACACTGCCGCCATCACCGCCATCGCCGCCGTTGGGGCCGCCCAAAGGGATATATTTTTCACGGCGAAATGAGGCTTTGCCATTACCGCCGTCTCCTGCTTCTACACGGATTACCGCTTCGTCAACAAATCTCATAACCTACCGCGAAAACACTAAAACAAAAAAGCCCCGCTGAAGAACGAGGCTTTTCATACCGAATGCGCCAAAACGCAGCCAGGAAAATTACGCAACCGCAATACTAACGAATCTACGGTTATTTGGGCCTTTTATTTCAAAAACCACTTTACCATCGCTAGTGGCGAACAGAGTATGATCTTTACCGATACCTACATTGTCGCCTGGATGAAACTGAGTACCACGCTGACGAACCAGAATGTTGCCGGCTTTGACTACTTGACCACCGAAACGTTTAACACCAAGTCGCTGAGCATGAGAGTCGCGACCGTTACGAGTACTACCGCCTGCCTTCTTATGAGCCATTTTCCAACCTCGTTAAATTATGCAGAAATAGCAGTAATCTGCACTTCTGTGTAGTATTGACGATGCCCCTGCTTTTTCATGTGGTGCTTACGTCTTCTAAATTTGATGATTCTGACTTTTTTGTGCCGGCCTTGAGAAACTACCGTTGCCGTGACTTTGCCGCCTTCTATATAAGGTTGGCCCACGGTGACGGCTTCGCCGGATTGGATCAGCAGAACCTTGTCGAACTCTACGCTGTCGCCTGCGCCCAACTCAAGTTTTTCTATTTTTAAGGTAGTACCCTCTGCGACCCGATACTGTTTACCACCTGTTTGAATTACCGCATACATCAGCGTAAGCTCCATCAAGCATAATCTGTTAATAGTGAACAGCGGATTATATTTTCAAATCAAGCTGCAGTCAACTATATTTACAACTATTCAACGTAAATAGACAGATTGTTAGGATGTGTCGACGCGAGGTAAGCGCATCAATCGCGGAAGATGCGCTTCACGCTGTTCAGCACATTCTATAACACTACGACCTATTCCCGCCCCCGCTGCCGATTTTTCCACTGGCGATGCTTATTCATAATCGCCACCACCTCATGTGGGTCATCAGTCACCCTAATCAAGCTCATTTCTTCCAGCGAAATTGTGCCATATTCAACTAACTTGGTTTTTAGCCAGTCTATCAATCCACCCCAGAAATCAGTGCCGTAAAGCACCAAAGGGATGGGATAAACCTTATGGGTTTGCATCAGCGTCAAGGCTTCAAAAAATTCATCCAGGGTACCAAACCCTCCCGGCATACAGACATAACCCATTGAATAACGAACAAACATTACTTTCCTAACAAAAAAGTAACGAAAATTCAACGATAAATTTTGATACGGATTGGGCTTTTGCTCCATCGGCAACTCAATATTCAAACCGACTGAAATCTGATTTTGGTTGTGAGCACCACGGTTGGCAGCCTCCATTACTCCAGGACCGCCACCGCTGATAATGGCAAAATCGTTTTTACTGAGCAGCTCTGCCAACTCTACCGTTTTTAAATAATACGGATGCTCAGGCTCAAGGCGCGCAGACCCAAAAAAAGAAATAGCATCCCGCAAATGAGAAAGCTCATCAAAACCTTCGGTAAATTCACTGATAATCCGAAAAATCCGCCAAGATTGATTGCCTTTTAAATCATCAATAATACTGCTGCTGCCTGTTCCACGCCGATTTTTCATATGAGACACCGCCTATCCTCCACTATCACTATGCTCCAACACATAAAGACTGATTTTGGCAAGATCATTGCGAATCATCTTGAAAATTGTAAATAAGCCGACCGGCCTGCAAGGTATGCATCACCCGCCCCGACAACGTTTGCCCCCAATAAGGCGTGTTACGACCAACGCTTAACCAGTTTTGGGCATTAACTTGCCAATTGGCCGACGGATCAAAAATACAAATGTCAGCCGGAAACCCCACTGTCAAAGCACCCGCATCCAATCCCAAAATCTCCGCCGGTCTTTGCGTCAGTGCAGCAATCGCTTTTGATAAACTAAGACCGTGCTGCCGGGTTAAATCCAACATTAAAGGCAACAAGGTTTCCAAAGCGGCTACACCCGACTCGGTTTCAGGGAAAGCACCAAGCTTGGCATCGAGATCATGCGGCTGATGATCGGAGCACACCGCATCCAAAATACCACCGGCAAGCCCATCCAGCAAAAATTTACGATCAATTTCGCTACGTAAGGGCGGGATGACGTGATAAGCGCTATCAAAAGGAATCATATCGTTTTCGGTCAAATGCAACTGATGAATAGCCACATCCGCGGTAATATTCAAACCGTATTTTTTTGCCTGCTGTATCTTGATTACCGATTGCCGACAACTGACCTGACTAATATGTACCCGACATCCGGTCAACTCCGCCAACTCCAGACATTGCGCCAGGGCAATGGATTCTGCTGCCTCAGGAATACCGGGCAAGCCATAACGACTGGCAACCTCTCCTTCGTGAGCACAGCCATTGCCGCTCAAGGACGGCTCATTGGCGCGATACATCAGCAATAGATTATGACTGCCGGCATACTCCATCGCTCGCCGTAAAATCAGCAGATTCACCAGCGGCGCACTAGCATTGCTGACTGCAATACAGCCCGACTGCTTTAAGGCAAACATCGCACTGAGCTCAGTACCCGCCAAACGCTGTGTTAAGGCGCCGATACTGTATACCTGCGGATAGCCGGCTTTTTCCGCCTTATCCTTGATAAACTCCACGACAGCCGGGGTGTCTATGGTCGGCCGGGTATCCGGCGGCAAACACAGACTGGTTACCCCCGCTTTAGCAGCAGCCCTGGTTTCAGTAGCGATACTGCCTTTATGCCCCTGCCCAGGCTCACGTAAGCGCACACTCAAGTCAATAAAACCAGGGCAAACGACTTTATCAACAGCATCTATCACGGTATCTGCCGAAAAGCCGGCGGGCTCAGTCAAAATAGCCTTAATTTTGCCATCTTCAATACATAAAGAACCTACAGCATCAAGATGGTTGGCCGGATCAACAATTCGACCGTTTTGAATCAAAATCCTGCTCATGCGACCACCCCATGCCCGGACATCGCCATCGACATGATCGCCATGCGCACAGCCACACCATTGCTGACCTGCTGTAATATCACCGAGCGCGGCCCATCAGCAACTGCGGAATCAATTTCCACCCCACGATTGATAGGCCCAGGATGCATGACAATCACATCGGATTTCGCGTATTTAAGCTTAGCCTCAGTCAGGCCAAAACAGCGAAAATATTCGCTTTCACTCGGCAGGAATGCAGAATTCATCCGCTCTTTTTGCAATCGCAACATAATCACCACATCAACATCCGCCAAACCTTCAGCCATATCATGCAAATCAATAACACCCATATTTTTCACTTGCACCGGCAACAAGGTTTTCGGCGCAATGACCCGCACCTCAGCTACACCTAGCGTATTCAGCGCCAAAATCTGTGAGCGCGCCACCCGTGAATGCAAAATATCACCCACAATCGCGACTTTAAGCCCGGAAAACTGTTTTTTAAGCTGGCGGATGGTAAACATATCCAGCATCGCCTGAGTAGGATGCGCATGTTGTCCATCGCCCGCGTTGATGACACTGATATGCGCCGCAGTATGCTGGGCAATAAAGTGTGCAGCGCCACTCAATGCATGACGCACGACAAACATATCAACATGCATGGCTTCCAGATTACGGATAGTATCCAACAGACTTTCGCCCTTGGATGTCGCCGAAGTAGCGATATTCATGGTCAACACATCCGCAGATAAACGGGTGGCCGCCAGCTCAAAAGTGGTTCGCGTACGAGTACTGCTCTCAAAAAACAGATTGACGATAGTTTTGCCGCGTAACAAGGGCACTTTCTTTACCTGATGCCCCGACATGCCGGCAAACGACTCCGCCGTATCAAGAATTTCAAGTAGTAACTCCTTGCTTAAGCCCTCTATGGTCAAAAAATGTTTGAGCCGACCTTGCTCGGTTAATTGTAAATGCTTAGTCATAAATTAGGCGGCACAAACAGCAGTCTGAATACAAACCCCCAACGGCTCGGGCCCGGTGATTTTAACTCTTTGCCCATCAGGCAGCGCTATACGCGCGCCAAAACAATCCGGCCGCAGCGGAATTTGCCGCCCATCTCGCTCAATCAGCACCGCTAATAAAACCTGATTGGGCCGCCCATAGTCAAAAATTTCGTTAAGCGCCGCGCGAATAGTTCGCCCCGTGTAAAACACATCATCAATCAGAATTATGTCGCGCCCCTCTAACTGCGGCGGCAACTGACTCGGCTTTACCCTGGGATGCATACCGATTTGCGAGAAATCGTCACGATAAAAGGTAATATCCAACAAACCCAACGCCTCCACTAAGCCTAGCCGACGATGCATGTGCTGAGCCACCCAAGCACCACCACTGTGAATACCCACCAGCAAGGGATTTTTAAGTTTGCGCTCAGCAATTTGACAACGAATGGCAGTTTCGAGACTGTCGAACAAGGTGTCGATATTCAGATTTTGTATCGGCATAAAATTTAAGAAGTTTGATTAAACCAGCTTTGCAGAATCAACTGTGCAGCAACTTGATCCTGAACCGCCCATAGTTTAGCAGCACTCACCTGAAGATCATCAAATAACAACTGTTTGGCCGCAAAAGTCGTCAAGGCCTCGTCAATCTGATGAACCGGCAATTGAAAACGGCCGTTTAACTGACGACAAAATTTGTGCATCCTTGCGGTGACAATATTATCTGAACCATCTGCCTGTTTGGAGATGCCGACCACCAAACCGATGGGCCGCCATTCAGCAATCAATTTGCCTATTACTACCCAGTCAGGCACCTGATTGATAGACCGTATGGTTTGCAGCGGACTGGCAATAGCCGTGCCGGAATAACCAACCGCCACGCCAATTTTCTTGCTGCCAAAATCAAAACCCAGATAAGCATCATTACTGAGCAGCGCCCGCAATGGATCGGTCTTAACCATGGCCTGCCGCTGTCGTTAACCGGTTAATATCAATACCGATTTGACCGGCCGCCGCATTCCAACGCAGATTGACGGGAGTTTCATACAGTATTGCTTCTCCGCAAGGAGTATTAAGCCAGGCGTTCTCCACAATTTCCTTCTCTAATTGCCCGCTACCCCAACCGGCATAACCCAGTGCAATTAAATAATGACTGGGACCTTTACCTTGAGCGATAGCCTCCAATACGTCACGAGAACTGGTCAGGGTAATATTATCGGCCGTAGAAATACTGGAATCCCAATGCTGTTCGCAAGGACTATGAATAACAAACCCCCGTTCCTGCTGTACCGGCCCGCCGGCAAAAACCGGAGCGTTTAACACCTCTTCCCGCGAGGTTTGTATACCCATTTGCTCAAGTATTTCCCCAAGCTTCATGCCGGTGGGACGGTTGATAACTATACCTAATGCACCATCCTGATTATGCTGACACAGATAGGTTACAGTATGAGAAAAATGCGGATCAGCCAAACCTGGCATCGCGATAAGAAACTGATTATTTAGATAAGTAGCTGGAAGCATGTTGATACCAAATTATTCTAGCGGGCTGTCATACCGGTTTGATCTGAAAATTTCCAGGGTATGGTAATGACCAAAACATTAACTTCTTTTTGCAATTCATAGGGCAACTCCGCAAACGGCGCACTCATTTTCACGATACGCATGGCTGCCTCGTCTAAAGCTTGATTACCTGAGGACTTGGTGATGCGCATGCTGTAAATACTGCCATCAGCATTAATACCGACATCCATCACCAAAGTTTGCGGTTCGCTTTGGTTGCGTGCCGCTTCAGGATAATTCAGATTGCCGGTACGTTCAACCTTATCCTCCCAATCTTTTTTATATTGCGAGGCCAAAAACTTATGACTGCTAATTGCATTAACAAATTTAATTTTAGCAGACTCAGGACTTTGCTGACTGCTGCGTATCCGCTCACCTAACTGAGCAATTTGTTGCTGCAAGGCTTCTGCCGATAACTTTGGCCTTTCTGCAACCGGCTCAACCGCGACAGAAGTCTGCTCAGCTATCGGCGGTTTAGATTTAGCAGGAGGTAAAGGCTGACCGGCAACTTTTACCGGCGCCGGTTTTTTAACCGCTGTCGCCGCCTTTTTGACAGGCGCGACCTTAACTGGCGCGGCAGCTGTCTCGCCTGAAGCAGATACTTGTTCCTTAACAGGATTCGGCTGCTCAATAACAGTCATAGGCATAGGCGGCTCAACCGACTTCGGCATTAAAACACCATGCGCCAAGGTTA
>Ga0316224_1000831_pt1 | contig 38793 bp, 32 predicted proteins | sample TBH18013metaG_FD_206254 | JGI IMG/M metagenome (GOLD analysis project Ga0316224, IMG submission 206254) | Freshwater microbial communities from Trout Bog Lake, Wisconsin, USA - TBH18013 | ecosystem: Environmental > Aquatic > Freshwater > Lake > Hypolimnion/Profundal zone | place: USA: Wisconsin... | reverse complement strand
GAGTGGCGTCATCAATCCGGTAACAGGAAGAAGAATAGTAAGAACCTGGATGATTGAAGAAGTGATGCCTTTTGCAGTAACTGTTTACCGGCAACTGGAACAGGAATTGAATATATCACTGATTCAGCAATGCAATATCATTGATATGCATCCAACGCCTCAAATGAAATTAGCATTTGATGAAAGATTGAAAGAAGAAAGCTTTTTAAAAATCCCGAATAATATTTCCTCGCTGCATCCATATTTTAATTTTTATTTTGATGCCGGAGAAATCGACCCATGCTGGTTGGTTGATCTTCAAAACCTTTTATCTGCCTGGAGAAAAAAATTAGTTGAACAGGATTTATTGATCGAAGAAAGATTTGATATCAAAGATTTAATCATCGAAAAAGAATTGGTTCGTTATAAAAATATTCAGGCAAAAAAAATTATTTTTTGTGATGGAATAGAAGGAACAGAACATCCTTATTTTTCCTTATTGCCTTATTCAAGAAACAAAGGGGAAGTGATCATTGCAAAAATTCCCGGCTTGCCAAGAACAAATATTTTTAAACAAAGCTTTACCATAGTTCCATGGAAAGAAGATTTATTCTGGATTGGTTCAACCTACGAATGGAAATTTGAAAATGATGAACCAACCATATTATTCAGAAAAAAAGTAGAAGCACAATTAAATCAATGGTTAAAAATTCCTTATGCAATTGTTGAGCATTATGCTTCTGTTCGTCCTGCGAATATGGAGCGCAGGCCTTTTGCGGGCTTGCATCCTGTTCATTCATCTATCGGCTTACTAAATGGCATGGGCACCAAGGGCTGTACATTAGCACCCTATTTTGCCAATCAATTAACCGAATATTTAATTAACCACAAGCCTATCAATCCATTGGCAGATATACAACGTTTCAGTAAAATTTTATCGAGATAATCTTTCATTACTTAATTTTAAAATTTACCAAACTAATTACTGCCATGAGCAATACCCCTAATACTGAAGCCACATACAGCATTCCTGTCAGTTACAGAAAAATGGAAAATTTACATATTGTTTTTTGGTTGATCAAAGACATCAGTTGGTGTATGGTGTGGAGACCATTGGGTATTGCGATGATATTCCCAACATTGATTGTTTCCATCATCATTGCATGGAGAACAAGGCAATTCGTTTCTGAATTATGCCATAATGTAGCCATCAGTTTTTGGATATCAGCGAATGCTTATTGGATGATCAGTGAGTTTTTAAAATTTGATGAGGATATTGTGATCGGCAATATCCATTATAAGCAATTAGCGATGATCCCATTTTTAATTGGCATCATCATTCTTGCATTTTATTATTTGTATTGGAAGCACACACATAAAGATGAATTGGAAACGATGTGAGATCAAACTTTTAATTTTCTTGAAACAATAGTGGTACCCAATCCCAAACAAGCAATCAATGCGAATGACCATCTTAAATTAAATGCTTGTGCAATAAAACCAATGGTAGGCGGACCAATTAAAAATCCCAGGAAACCGATACTTGATACAGAAGCGATGGCAACACTTGGTGATAATTTTTTTGATTTACCTGCTAAGCCGTAACTCAATGGCACAACAGATGATACCCCAACACCCACCATTAAAAATCCAAATGTTGCGGTAATGATGGTTGGAAAAATAACAGCTATCATTAATCCTGATGAAATAATCATACCGCTGATCTGTAATATTTTTTTAGCACCAAAACGAGTGATCATAAAATCACCAATAAATCTTCCCCCGGCCATTGTACTCATAAAAGCAACATAACCCATGGTGGTTAAACTTTCTCTGACTTTAATTACTTTATGAAAATAAACACCACTCCAATCAAACATTGTTCCTTCACAAACCATACTGCTGAAGGCAATCAATCCTAAAATAAAAATTGCCTGATCGGGTTTTACAAAAATTTTATCTGAATTGGTTTTACCATGATCGTGTTGTAAAGTGTATGTAAAAAAGAACATCGTCATAATCAAACTCAACACACAAATAATCAAGAAATGATAAAATGGAGAAATATGTATTGCAATCATCCATGTACCAAAAGCTGCACCGGTAAATCCTGCTAAACTCCACAATCCATGAAAAGATGCGATAATACTTTTTCCGTATAACACTTCCAATCCAACTGCTTGTGTGTTCATAGAAATATTCATGATATTACCCGTCATTCCAAAAAAATACAACACCAATGCCAGTTGCCAAACGTTTGCAGCCAATCCAATAAATATCATCGCAACAGGAAATGATAATGATGCCAACAATAAAATATTACGACTACCGAATTTTGTAACCAAATACCCCGATAAAGGCAAACCCGATATGGATCCTAATGGCAATGCCAGTAATACGCTTCCTAATCCGGCGTCGCTTAAATGCAAATGATTTTGAATATCCGGAATACGGCTTGCCCAACTGGCAAAACGAATACCGGCAATAAAAAAGAAAACAGATAAGGCAATTCTGTTTTGACGAATGGAATGTATTGCTTCTGCTGACATATAATGAGGTTACAAAGATGCTGTGTATTTTGAAAAAAAGCCAATTCTACTAAAAACTTCAATTGGGTTATATTTGCAGCCCGACAATCGTTTATTAAAATTATAAACTGTAAATAAAAATGTATCGTTCGCACACTTGTGGAGAGTTAAGAATAGAAAATGTGAATCAGCAGGTAACATTAGCAGGCTGGGTTCAAACGGTAAGAAAATTTGGTGCTATTACTTTTATTGATTTGCGAGATCGTTATGGCATTACGCAATTATTATTCGGCGAAGAATTGAATAATGAATTAGATCAATCACCATTGGGAAGAGAATTTGTTTTACAGGTAAACGGTATTGTGAATGAGAGAAGCAATAAAAACGCCAACATTGCAACAGGAGACATTGAATTAAAAGTAACCTCATTTAAAATATTGAATAAATCTGCTGTTCCGCCATTTACCATTCAGGATGATACAGACGGTGGTGATGATTTGAGAATGAAATATCGTTATCTCGATTTGCGAAGAAATGCGGTAAAGAAAAATTTAGAATTGCGTTATGCAGTGAATCGCTCTGCCAGAAATTATTTGCATGAACATAATTTCATGGATATTGAAACGCCTTTTTTAATTAAATCCACTCCGGAAGGAGCAAGAGATTTTGTTGTTCCAAGCAGAATGAATGCAGGACAATTTTATGCGTTGCCACAAAGTCCGCAAACATTCAAGCAATTATTAATGGTGAGTGGTTACGACAGATACTATCAAATTGTAAAATGTTTCAGAGACGAAGATTTAAGAGCTGATCGTCAACCTGAATTTACACAGATAGATTGTGAAATGTGTTTTGTAGAACAGGAAGATATTTTAAACATGTTTGAAGGTTTGATCAAACGAATTTTCAAAGATGTAAAAGGAATTGACTACACAGAAAAAGTGGAACGCATGAGTTGGGAAGAAGCGATGTGGCAATATGGAAATGATAAGCCAGACATCCGTTTTGGCATGAAGATTTGTAATTTAAAATTTCCGCAACACACATTCCCTTCAAAAGAAAATATTTCTTCATTAATTAACGGCGCAGATTTTAAAGTGTTTGATGAAGCTGAAACTGTTGTTGCCATTGCCGTTCCGGGTTGCAGTGAATATTCACGCAAACAGACCGATGAATTAACAGAATGGGTGAAACGTCCGCAAATAGGCATGAAAGGTTTGGTATTTATAAAAGTTAATGCAGATGGAACTTATAAAAGCAGTGCAGATAAATTTTATAATGAAGAAAAATTAAAATCCATTGCAACTGCTTGCCATGCACAAGCAAATGATTTGATTTTAATATTAGCCGGTGCAGAAGAAAGAACCAGAAAAGCAATCAGTGAATTGCGATTAGAAATGGGAAAACGCTTAGGATTAAGAAAAGAGAATGAATTTAAACTATTGTGGGTATTGGATTTCCCGTTGTTTGAATTTGCATTGGAAGATCAGGATGGCGGCGGTGCAGGACGCTGGGTTGCAAGGCATCATCCGTTTACAAGTCCGAAGCCTGATCATATTGACATCATGATTAACAACCATCCGAAAGTAGAAGACTTAGATAAATACTTAGAACATCCTTATGCCAATATTAAAGCAAATGCGTATGATATGGTATTGAATGGCAATGAAATTGGCGGAGGTTCTATCAGAATTCATCAAAGAGAATTACAGGAAAAGATGTTTGCAGCATTAGGAATGGATGCAGCAGAACAACAACACAAATTCGGATTTTTATTAGGCGCTTTTGAATATGGTGCACCGCCGCATGGGGGTATTGCATTTGGTTTTGACAGATTGTGTTCTATTCTCGGTGGCAGTGAAAGTATTCGTGATTTTATTGCATTTCCAAAGAATAATTCGGGCAGAGATGTAATGTTAGATGCACCAAGTGAAATTGCAGCAAAACAATTTGATGAGTTGCAGATAAAGCTGAATTTGAAAACCTCAACCACCTGAAGGGAGTGAGAAATAAATTTAAAGCCTGCTAAAAAAACAGCGGGCTTTTTTATTTTCATCCTTTTTATTCCTATATTGAGCAAATGAACGATTGCTTGCTATTTTGATAATGGCAAAGCAATTTTTTATTTTATCAAATACAAGTACATGGGCAGCGAAAACCTCTTGCAACAATATTTTTTGTCTGAAGGTATTTGGGATGAAATGGCTGAACCTTCAGGCATTCGTCCGCAATACGAAGCGGTATTGAATGCGCTTAAACACTATGATGTAGCTGCATTACATCAAAAAGATCGTTTGGCCGGTGAGCTGTTCATGAATCAGGGTATCACATTTACCGTATACAGCGATAATGCAGGCATTGAAAGAATTTTCCCATTCGATATTATTCCGCGTATCATCACCTCTGCAGAATGGGCGCATATTGAAAGTGGCATCAAACAGCGTTTAAAAGCACTCAATCTTTTTTTAAAAGATATTTATTCTGAGCAACAGATTATTAAAGACAAAATTGTTCCTGCAGAATTGATTGCTTCCTGTCCGCATTATACCCGAGAAGTATTCGGCATACAAGTGCCTTATGATATTTATGTACACATCAGTGGTATTGATTTGATTCGTGGTGAAGATGGCACGTTTTATATTTTAGAAGATAATTTAAGAACACCCAGCGGTGTTAGTTATATGTTGGAGAACAGAGAAGTAACGAAACGTTTATTTCCTGAAATGTTGAACACCTGCAAAGCAAGAATGGTAAGTAATTATCCATTGTTGTTGCATCAAATATTGTTATCGTTGGCACCGCAGCAATTATCTAATCCAACTGCAGTGATTTTAACACCCGGGATTTTCAATTCTGCTTATTATGAGCATACTTTTTTAGCAAGACAAATGGGTATTCCATTGGTTGAAGGAAGAGATCTGGTAGTGGATAATCATAAAGTGTATATGAAAACAACAAATGGCTTACAACAGGTTCATGTGATATATAGAAGAGTGGATGATGATTTCTTAGATCCGTTGGTATTCAGACCAGACAGTGCGTTGGGCATTCCCGGTTTAGTAGGTGCTTACAGAAAAGGAAATGTTGCTATTGTGAATGCAATGGGCAATGGCGTAGCAGATGATAAGGCGGTATATGCATTTGTACCGAACATGATTAAATATTATTTAAATGAAGAACCAATATTACCCAATGTACCAACTTATGAAATGAATAATAGAGAAGCAAGAGAATTTGTGTTTTCGAATATTCATAAAATGGTAATCAAAAGAACCAATCAAAGCGGCGGATATGGTATGTTGATGGGTAATAGTGCACAAGAAAAAGATATTGATGCATTTAAAATTGCTGTGGAAGAAGATCCCAGAAGTTTTATTGCACAACCGATCATTAAATTGTCAACCGTTCCTTGTTTTATTAATGGAAAATTTGAAGCAAGACATGTTGATTTGCGGCCTTATGCATTGTGTGGGCCACATGGCATTGATATTGTTCCGGGCGGATTAACGAGAGTAGCTTTGAAGAAAGGATCTTTGGTAGTGAATTCATCACAAGGAGGCGGCAGTAAAGATACCTGGGTAATAGAATAGCCGTTTAAAATTGAGAATAAAAATAACTTATAATTTATAACTCATCATTCTTAATTAAGTACATGTTAAGTAGAATTGCAGACTCACTTTTTTGGTTAAGCCGTTATATGGAACGCGGTGACGGCTTATTACGCAGTACCCGTACGCACTATATTTTATTACTCGACAAAGATGTAAATACGAATATTTCCTGGAAACCTATTTTAGAAATATTTACTACTTGTAAAGAAGAAGAAATTGAATTGTTGAAAGAGAATAGTGACAATGTCTTGAGAAAATTATTAGCCGATACATCCAACCCCAATTCATTAAAGGTGATGTTTACCAAAGCCAGAGAGAATGCCAGAGGGGTGCAGGATCATATTACCAAAGAAGTATGGGAACAGGTGAATCATATTTATCATTCCGTGAATACCCTTTCCGATAACCATCATTTAGAAGGCATTGAAACCATGCCAACGATCGACACCATTACGAATGATTGTATTTTATATAATGGTGTGGCAGATACCACCATGCCACGTGGACTGGGTTGGTGTTTCATGAATTTAGGCAGATATATTGAACGTTGTTTATTAACGATCGAACTAACGAATAAGTCTTTTGAATTAATTGATTATAATATAGACGATGAAAAGAACATTTTACAATGGAGACCATTATTATTATCCTTATCTGGATATGAATTGCATTTAAAAACTTACAGAAGTACCAATCACAATCAAAACACTTTACATCAGGTTTTATTTAATGAAAATTTTACACGAAGTGTTTTATATACATTAAAAAGAATTGATCGTTATTTTCAAGAAGTTACCAAAAATAATAGCAGCGAAGAAGTAATCGCATTATCCAAACATTTGGGAAGGTTAATAAGTAAAGTGCGCTATACCGATTTTGATTCACTGAATCCCATTACTTTGCAGTCCTATTTAGTAGAAGTAAGAAAAGAACTCGTGGCGTTTAGTAAAGAGTTTGCTGAGTATTTCTTTTCTTACGCTTAATTACACCCTATGCCGATTTTTAAGATTCATCACGTTACCAGATACGAATACGACAGGCCCGTTAAAGAAAGCAGTAATGAAATTAAAATATTTCCTATCATTAATCATGAACAGGAAGTATTGCAACACGACTTGGTAATTACAGGTAATCCCGAAGTATATGTATTTGAAGATTATTGGAATAACAGAATTGGCTTATTCAATTTATTATCACCGCATAAACATTTACTGATAGAAAGTAAATTAATTGTCCGTACCACACAATCCGCACAATTAAATATTAATTTCGACGGAAGCTGGGATCAATTAAAAAAAGAAACAGCTGATGTTTTACAATTATTAGAACTGAGTACGCCTTCCTTGATTCAATCGCAAATTAAAATAAAAGAGATCATTCAAAAATTAGCTCCTGAAAAAAAATCAGTTGCCCAATTGGTAGAAGATTGCAACGCTTATATTTTTAATGAATTCAAATACATAAAAGGTATTACAGATATTGAAACAACGGTGGATGAAATATTAGAACATCAATCAGGTGTTTGTCAGGATTTTGCGCACCTCATGCTACAAATTTTAAGAACACTGCATATTCCTTCCCGATATGTAAGCGGGTATATCTGTCCTAATAAAAATGGTATGCGTGGTGAAGGTGCTACGCATGCATGGGTAGAAGCGTATATTCCTGAATATGGCTGGGCAGGCATCGATCCTACCAACAATATTTGGGTAACCAATACACATATAAAACTCTCTGTGGGAAAGGATTTCAACGATTGTACACCAATTAAAGGAACATTCAAAGGTCCGGCCAAACAGAATTTATCTGTATATGTTTCTATTGGTTATGAAGACGGGCAAACATTTGAAGAAGTGAATAATGTTGAATTACAAACACAACTCAATCAAAAAGAAGAAATTTTAATTGATGAAAGTTTTGGTCAGCAACAACAATAAAAATTTCGCATCTTGCATTTCTAAATTTCTTGCATGAAAAATATTACCGGTTACAGAATCATCAGTTATATTTTATTACCCATTGCAGCCTTGTTCGGATTCATGTGTTTATTTATGTTACTGTTAGCCATCGCAAATCCTGCGGTATTATTTCCTGTATTAATCATGTGTGCAGTTGTGGTGTATATAATATTGAGTTTTATTTTTTTGATTAAAGCGATTGATCAATTAAAAAAGTGCAAACCTTCCCTACGATCCTGGATAAAAAACACAGCTTATTTTTCATTGTTTTTTTCAGTAATTGTTTTAATTCAGAGTATTGGCCTTTTATATAAACCAACAGATTTTTCTGCTGCCATTGAGCAAAGTATGGCTATGCAAAAAAGTATGGCAGGCATGCCCTCTTCAGAAGTCATGACAAGTGTTTTTAAGGGAGTGCTCTATTTCATGATTTTCTTTGCAACCACATTACTCATTCATGTTTATGAAACTTTCAAGTTTCTAAAAATGTATGCTGCTTTATTTGAACAGGATAAGATTGAATAATTTTATCTATGCACTTCAAACTGCTTTTATTTTTCTTACTTTTCCGTTATGAACGAGCAGGCACCTTTGGCAGAAAGATTGCGTCCGCAAACTTTGGATGATTTAGTTGGACAGGAACATCTTACCGGCAAAGGAAGTATTTTACGGAATGCCATTGAGCAAGGAAAAATTCCTTCGATGATTTTATGGGGGCCACCCGGTGTTGGCAAAACAACCATTGCCAATATTATTGCGCATACTTTAGCGGTTCCCTATTTTCAATTAAGTGCAATCAGTAGTGGCGTAAAAGATGTTAGAGAGGTAATTGAAGCAGCCAAACAAACATCAAACGCTATTTTATTCATCGATGAAATTCATCGCTTTAATAAAGGCCAGCAGGATGCATTACTCGGTGCAGTAGAAAAAGGAATTATCACATTAATTGGTGCAACAACAGAAAATCCTTCATTTGAAGTGAATTCTGCTTTGCTAAGCCGTTGCCAGGTGTATGTTTTAAAACCACTGCAGGAAAAGGAATTGATTGAATTGCTTCAACATGCAATTACAAAAGACAGTATCCTTCAGCAATATAAAATTAATTTAAAAGAAACCACCGCCTTAATTAATATTAGTGGTGGTGATGCAAGAAAATTATTGAATTTATTGGAATTGGTCATCACTTCATCCAACAAAAAAGAAAACATTATTACAGATGATGAAGTAATGAAAGTTGCACAAAAAAAAGTTGCACTGTACGATAAGCAAGGCGAACAACACTATGATATTGTCTCAGCTTTTATAAAATGTATTCGTGGCAGCGACCCCAATGCAGCCGCTTATTGGTTAATGCGAATGATTGATGGTGGTGAAGATGTAAAATTCATTTCACGCAGAATGGTAATATTGGCGAGTGAAGATATTGGAAATGCCAATCCGAACGCATTATTATTAGCCAATGCATGTTTTGATGCAGTAAATAAAATTGGTTATCCTGAAGCAACGATTATTTTAATGCAATGCGCCATTTATTTGGCATCGAGTGCAAAGAGTAATGCAGTTGTTGAAACCATTGTATCTGTTTCAAAAGCCATTCAGGAATATGGAGATTTGCCTGTGCCTTTGCACATTCGCAATGCGCCAACCAAGTTGATGAAAGATATGGAGTACGGAAAAAATTATCAATACACTCATCTCGGAGAAAATAATTTTATTGAACAGGAATATTTACCAAAAGAAATTAAAGGCACTACATTTTATGAGCCGCAACAAAATCCAAGAGAAAATGAATTGAGAAAATTTTTAAAAGAAAGATGGAAGGATAAGTATAAATATTGATTAGGCAAGAATATTAATTTAAACAGCATTCATTTTATAATATGGAATTTGATAATTGATGAACATATCTTCTTCCTTGCACTTTTTAAAATTGGCAACTAATAAAGAATCTCCCTGTTCCTGTTGCAATGTAATGGTATAATCACCTTCATATAAACTGTTCAACCGCAATTGAATACTGCAACCCGTAAAACTTCCTTTGCGTAAAATTTTATTGGAAGCATCCTGAATTTGGTAACGCAATTCTTTTGATTGAAAAGAACGGTTGTTTACTTCAATCACCATCAGTTCATAAACGGTTGGCGAAACGAATATATCATTCGCAGTTAAGTTAGAGGCCATTGGGGGAGTTTTGGTACTTAATAACAGACAAAAGATAGTAAAATTAAAATATCCGCCAAATTAATTTCGGTCAAAACCCTTATTGGGGTTCAGCTGTATGAATCAGAGACATAATGCAAAAATGTTATTTCATCAAATTGCTGCTTATTCAATTACTCATTTATATAAATACTACAATAAAAAAAATCTTCTTCCTTATCTTTAAAGCTCAACTAAAAAAAACTATGAGAAAAACAATCTCCCTGTTATTATTGTCATTTATCACAACCATTTCATTTACACAAACCATTATTAATCGTGATCCTGAAATTGATAAAATGGTGAAAGAAGTTTCATCCGATTCATTGAAATCGTATATCAATTCAATGGTATCATTCGGTAATCGAAGTACTTTAAGCACACAAAGCAATCCAACTCATGGCATTGGTGCTGCAAGAAATTGGGTATTGAGTAAATTCAATTCATTTGCTAAAGAAAGTAATGGAAGATTAACTGCTTTTATTGATACCATTACTTTTAAAGCAGATGGCAAAAGAGTAAACCGTGATATTATTTTGAGCAATGTAGTGGCTACTTTAAAAGGAACTGATCCGAACGACAAAAGAATATTTCTCATCAGCGGGCACTTAGATTCAAGACGCACCAATGAGATGGATAGTACCTTAGATGCTCCCGGAGCAAATGATGACGGTAGCGGCTCTGCTGCTGTAATTGAATGTGCTCGTATTATGAGTAAACATAGTTTTCCTGCAACGATTATTTTTGTTACAGTGAGTGGTGAAGAGCAAGGTTTATTGGGGGCACAATTCATGGCGAACAAAGCAAAAAAAGAAAACTGGCATATTGAAGGTGTTTTGAATAATGATATTATTGGAAGCAATAACAGCAGCGAAACCAATATCATTGATAACACCCGCATTCGTGTTTTCAGTGAAGGATTATCTGTGCTGGATACCGGAAGAGTTGCAACCAACATCAGAAACCTAGGTTTAGAAAATGATGGCAGAGCCAGACAATTAGCGCGTTATGTAAAAGAGATTGGTGAAAGATATGTGGAGAACATTGAAGTAGTAATGGTGTATCGCAATGATCGCTTTTTAAGAGGCGGAGATCATACACCTTATGTACAAAATGGTTTTCCAGCAGTAAGGATTACAGAGATGAATGAAAATTATTATCATCAACATCAGGATGTAAGAAAAGAAAATAATATTCAGTATGGCGATTTGGCTGAGTTCATGGATTTTGAATATTTAAGAAAAAATGCTGCAGTAAATTTATCTAATCTCGCCAATTTAGCGAAAGCTCCATCTGTACCAGAAGAAGTAAAAGTACAGACAAGAAGATTGGAAAATTACACATCACTCTCCTGGAAAGCACCACTGTACGGAAAAGTAAAAGGTTATTATATTTTGATGAGAGAAACCACCAGCCCAGTTTGGCAAAAGAAATTTTTTACTACAGACTTAGAAATAAAATTACCCTATTCAAAAGATAATTATTTTTTTGGGGTACAAAGTGTAAGTGAAACCGGTAATGAAAGTTTGCCGGTTATACCCGGTGTTGCGAGATAGCATTATAAATCAATCGGCTTCTAGAGCCTCAGCCCGCAGCTTTTTACCATGGTGATGAGATTAGCGAACCACTGATTAAGAATTATAAAAAAACCATCATAATCTGATGGTTTTTTTATAATTCTAATTATTAATTACAGTAGGCACTAATCTTTCCGCCACTTTTTCTTCTCCACGTATACCACCTTCATGATATTCTGCATCTTCATTTACATTCCATAAATCATATACTTCATTTCCTGCAATAATATTTTTTGCAGCTAACATGGCCGTCATCATACTATGATCTTGATTATTGTATTTGTGCATTCCATTTCTTCCAACTAAATACAGACCTGGATAATTTTTCAACGCTTCTCTAACTGCTTCTACATTTGCTTTATAGGCATGATCATATACAGGATATGCTTTAGGTTGACGAACCACATATCCATCCACTACAGCAGATTGTTTCGTTAAACCAATTTGCTCAATTTCTTTTTTTGCTAAAGCAATTAAATCTTCATTGCTGCTCGTCCACATGCCATCACCTTCAAAACAAAAATATTCCAATCCATAGCATGCCATGTTTTGATCGGGCACCATATACGGACTCCAACTTTTAAAATTTTGTATCCTTCCCACTTTTACATTCGGATCATGAATGTAAATCCAGTTATCCGTAAATGCATCTTCATCTTTACATATCAATACCACGGTAATAAAATCGCGATACTTTAAATCTTGCGAAGCATTAAACGCTTTTTCAGGGAATTTAGGATAGGTTGATGGAACCAACTCTCTCATAGGTGCTGATGATAACACAAAATCAAACCCTTCCAAAGTATTGCCGGTACTGGTTTTTACATTCCACTTGCTATTCGTTAAGTGAATTTCATTTACACCGGTATTCATGATGACCTTAACACCCAATGCTTCACTTTTTTCTACACAGCGCTCCCACATCATACCCGGACCTTTCTTTGGATAACGGAATGAATCGATCAATGTTTTAATAATCTTGTCTTTATCACTTGCTTTTGCATTTGGTTTAAACAATGCATTCCAAATAGCACTGCTTAATGATAAACCCTTAATGCGCTGCGCAGCCCAATCAGCTGAAATTTGATTACACGGAATGCCCCAAACTTTCTCGGTGTATGTTTTAAAAAAAATAGTAAACAATCTTCTGCCGAATTGATTCACTACCCAATCTTCAAAATTAGTTGGATTTTTTACCGGAGAAATCTTTGCCTGCATATAGCTCAACACACACAATGTACTTTCAACAATCCCTAATTTTCGTAACGCTTCAAATGCAGCTAATGGATATGCAAAGAATTTATGATTATAATAAATACGGGAACTACGCGGACGCTCTAACATTTCGTCACTTAAAATCTCTGTCCAAAAATCTTCTACTTCTTTGCTCTTGCTAAAAAAACGATGACCGCCTATATCAAAACTATATCCTTTATACGTTTCTGTTCTGGAAATACCACCCACATATTGCGGATCTTTTTCAAACACAGTAACATCCTGTTTCGCCTTACCTAATAAATAGGCAGCGGTTAATCCTGCAGGCCCTGCTCCGATAATAGCTATCTTTTTTTGCATGATATTATTTTATGTGGTAGGCAATTAATTTCATGGCATCAACTGTTGCCTTCGATTCTTTCAGTGAAAGAATCACACGCTTCAACGGTTGCTTCAATCGGCGGCAAAATTGCAAAATAAAACCCGAATAGCAATGTTTATACAGTTTTGTAGATTGTTTAAGCATTATTCCTATTTTGCAGTATGAGTCAGATTAAAATAAATTGGACATTAAAACCTTTTGAAAGCCTTACTCCTGTTGAATTATATGCCATATTACGTTTACGGAGCGAAGTATTTGTAGTAGAACAAAATTGTATTTTTTTAGATATGGACAATAAAGACCAATTTAGTTTTCATGTTATGGGTTGGCTGAATAATGAATTAATTGCATGCACCAGATTAATTGCACCGGGAAAAGTATATGAGCAAATGAGTATTGGCAGAGTGGTTACTTCACCTGCTTACAGAAAACTCGGAGCAGGAAGATTACTGATGAAAGAATCCATCAAAAAATGTTACGAATTATTTGGTGAAGGATCAATAAAGATTGGTGCACAACTATATCTTAAAAAATTTTATGAGTCCTTGGGCTTTATTCAAACAGGTGATGTGTATGATGAAGATGGAATTGATCATATTGAAATGATGAGAAATCCTTAGCAATTTATCAGAGATAATTTATAACTTCCTTATTCATTAGAAGGCCATGAAGTATCGTTCAAAAATGATCTCTTATTTTAAAGTAAGTTATCTGTTACAATTGATGACATTGCTTGAAATTGCTGTACTAATTTTTTTATTTAAGCTACTACAGCATATTCATTTTTTTCAATCCGGAAATGTTTTTTTAAAACAATCAATCTTATTCCCATTTGTATTGGCCCCGGTCTTCCCTCAATTAGATGCATACTCCCGCTTTCAGAATTATAAACTATTAAAAGATTGTCTGTATCAAAATGGCTTTCAAGCAAGAATCATCAAACCATTTACCAGATCCCGTTGTCAACGAGATGCAGTTTCAACGGCTGCCGAAGAATTAGGTTTTTTACATAACTGTGAAACTTATTTTACTGAGCATGGATACAAATGGTATCATATATTTCCTGATTTTTTATTTACCCATCCTGAAACATTGATCTGCAAAGCGTTTTGGCTAAATACTTTTTTTGTAAAAAAATATCAGCCCAAATATGATTATAAAAAAATCAGTAATGAGTTAAGTAAAAAAGTGGAAATGAATATTTTAAAAGAGTTAGCGGTTCAATAACACTATAATTCCATTTTCAAAAACCTGGCTGTATGGCTTTCTTTATTCTTGATCAGTGCTTCAGGAGTTCCTTCAAATAAGATTCTGCCGCCGCCATCACCACCTTCGGGTCCAAGGTCTATAATATGATCGGCCATTTTAATTACATCCATATTGTGCTCAATAATCAAAACAGTATTGCCTCTGTCAACCAATTTATTTACTACATCCATCAGCAATTTAATATCCTGAAAATGCAAACCGGTTGTGGGTTCATCTAAAATATAAAATGTTTTACCAGTATCTTTTTTACCTAATTCAGTCGATAGCTTCACACGTTGTGCTTCGCCACCACTAAGCGTTACAGCAGATTGACCTAAAGTAATATAACCCAATCCAACATCTTGCAACACTTTTATTTTTCTATATAACCATGGAACAGCCTGAAAAAAATCGCATGCTTCATCCACCGTCATATCCAATACATCGCTGATCGATTTTCCTTTATACCGTATCTCTAAAGTTTCTCTGTTATATCTTTTACCATTACATTTTTCGCAATGCACATACACATCCGGCAAAAAATTCATTTCAATCACACGCATACCACCACCTTCACAAACATTACATCTGCCAGTCTTTACATTGAAAGAAAAACGACCCGCATTGTAACCACGAATCTTTGCTTCAGGCACTGATGCAAACAAAGTTCTGATCTCTGTAAAGAATCCGCAATAAGTAGCCGGATTACTTCTCGGTGTTCTTCCGATTGGAGATTGATCAATTTCAATTACTTTATCAATCTGCTCCAAACCCTTGACTGACTTATATTCCATAGGATTACCCTTACTATCATAACAATGCTTTGATAACAAGGGATATAATGTTTCATTAATTAAAGTTGATTTACCACTACCGCTTACCCCACTTACTACAATTAATTTTCCCAAAGGAAATTTAACATCTACATTCTGCAGGTTATTTCCATTCGATCCTTTTAATTCTAAAAATTTTCCATTGCCTTTTCTTCTTTCTTCCGGAAGCGCAATCGATTTTCTCCCATTTAAATATTGCGCTGTTTCTGAATTAGATTCAAGCACCTGTTCGGGAGAACCTTGCGCTACAATATTGCCGCCATATTTTCCCGCCTTCGGGCCAATGTCAACTAAATAATCAGATGCCAACATAATATCCTTATCATGTTCTACAACTAATACACTGTTACCAATATCACGTAAATTTTTTAAAGCGCTTATCAACCGATGATTATCTCTTTGATGCAATCCAATACTGGGTTCATCTAATATATAAGTAATGCCTTGTAATTGAGAACCGATTTGTGTAGCTAATCGAATTCGCTGAGATTCACCACCACTAAGGCTTTTAGAAGGGCGGCTTAATGATAAATAAGTTAATCCAACATCTAATAAAAACTGTAATCGTTCTCTGATCTCTTTTAAAATATCTTTTGCAATGGCATTTTGTTTTGTACTTAATCTTTTTTCAACACCATTGAACCATATCATCAATTTATCTAGATTCATATTGCTTAATGCTGCAATATTTTTTTCATCTACCTTAAACCATAAACTTTCTTTTTTCAATCTTGCGCCATTACAAGTAGAACAAGTTTCTAAACTCATATATTTTTCCACCCATGCTCTTAAGCCTTCATTGCTTTGTGGCGACATGAACCACCTTTTTAGCATCGGAATAATTCCTTCATAACTGCCTGTATATTCTTGTGGAATATTCTCGTCGTTCAAATCCATTTCTAAACTGGAAGTAATATTCTTATCTCCAGACAATAATAAATCCAATTGTTCTTTTGATAAATCTTTAATGGGTTTATCTAAATTAATTTTATGTTTTCGGGCAAATTCTGCTACCTGACGATAAACACTCGATTCTCTTTCTCCACCTAATGCATGTATGCCACCCTCCTTTACACTTAAAGTTTTATCCGGTAATACTTCATTCATATCAATCGTATAAACATTACCTAAACCTTTACAAGTTGGACATGCACCATAAGGTGAATTAAATGAAAATGCGTTGGGGCTTGGTTCTTCGTAACTGATACCTGTATCTTCACACATTAATTGTTTGCTATATTGAAAAACTTTATCAGTTTCGTTTAATAATAAAAACAGTAAGTGCTTCCCCATCTTTAAGCTTTGTTGCACGCTCTGACTTAATCTTGTTTTCATATCATCCGTAACAGTTAAACGATCTATCACCACTTCAATATCATGAATTTTATATCGATCGACCTGCATTCTTGCGGTAATATCTTTTATTTCACCGTCCACCCTCACTTTTACAAAACCCTTTTTGCGGATCTCTTCAAACAATTCGCGATAATGCCCTTTTCTTCCTCTTACAATCGGCGCCAATAAGGATATCTTTTTGCTTTTGAATTTTTTAAAAATATTTTCTACAATTTCCTCTTCGCTGAACTTTACCATTTTTTTTCCGGTGTTGTAACTATATGCTTCACCAATGCGGGCAAACAATAAACGCATAAAATCATACACTTCCGTAACAGTTCCAACTGTTGAACGTGGATTTTTATTAGTAGTTTTTTGTTCGATGGAGATCACCGGTGATAAGCCTGTTATCTTATCAACATCAGGCCTTTCCATATCTCCAATAAATTGTCGTGCATAGGCACTAAAGCTTTCCATGTAACGACGTTGACCTTCATTATAAATAGTATCGAAAGCCAAAGAAGATTTACCGCTTCCGCTTACACCTGTAAAAACAACCAATTTATTTTTGGGTATTGAAATATCGATGTTATTTAAATTATGTTCACGTGCACCATATACCTGAATTTGTTCTTCGTCAGCTGTAATAATCGCTATTTTTTTTTGTTTTGCCATAGTAAGAAAGTAAAGATAACAACAAGAGGCAAGCAAAAAAGTTGTCTGTAAAGTTTTTATAAACCGGTATTTATCCTACCAATTTTAAAGACTTTTTAAATAAATTACAATCCTGAAATTCAATACAGGTAATCCTTTCAATGACTCATGGATTTATTTTCAAAAAAATATTTGGCAATATCAATCATTCAATTATACATTTGTACTAGTTCTTTAACAAATCACTTATCAAGAAAGGCAGAGGGATTGGCCCGATGAAGCCTTTGCAACCCTGTTGAATTACTCATTCAACAGAAGGTGCAAACTCCATTTATTCGTTAATCACGAATGATAGAGATAAGTCAGAGTACAGTTTGATTCATTGCGACAATATCGCTTTACATATTTCAAGCTCATCTGACTTACCGGATGAGCTTTTTTATTTCCCCTAACACTTAAGGGAATAAAAATCTCATCTTGTAAGTTCACTCACTTTCTCTTGATAATTATTTTAAAAAATAAATTATTAAACAATTTGTATGAGCAACGCAACGCAATTATTGCAAAATATTCCGATTGATCCATTAACAGGTGCATTAGCTGTTCCTATTTATCAAACCTCCACCTATGTGCAACATGCACCGGGTATTAATAAAGGATATGATTATTCCAGAACAAATAATCCCACTCGGGAAACATTAGAAAAGATTGCAGCACAATTAGAGAACGGAAAGATAGGTGCAGCATTTGCAAGTGGATTGGCCGCTATAGATGCTGTTGTAAAATTATTAAAGAGTGGAGATGAGATCATTGCAGTGGATGATATTTACGGAGGAGCTTATCGTTTATTTACTAAAGTATATGAGCAGTACGGTATTGCAATTAAATTTGTTGATGCGAGTGAACATGAAAATATTTTTAATGCTGTTTCAGAAAAAACAAAATTAATTTGGATTGAAACACCAACAAATCCAACCTTAAAAATTGCAGACATTGCCGCTATTGCAAAAATTGCAAAAGCCAATGGCTGCTTACTTTGCGTGGATAATACTTTTGCTTCACCCGCCTTACAACAACCTCTTTCACTGGGAGCTGATATTGTAGTGCACAGTGCAACAAAATATTTAGGCGGACATAGTGATGTAATTGCTGGATTGGTGATTACAAAAGAAGAAAACATTGGTGCCAGAATTAAATTCTTTCAAAATGCATGCGGTGCAGTATTGGCACCTTTAGATAGTTGGCTAATTATTCGTGGAATTGAAACTTTATATTTAAGAATTAAACAACATTGCATTAATGCACAAGCCGTTGCAGAATATTTAGAAAATCATCCATTGGTGGATAAAGTTTTTTATCCGGGATTAAAATCACATCCCAATCATGCTATCGCTAAAAAACAACAAAAAGGGTTTGGTGGCATTGTTTCATTTTCATTGAAACAAGATGATTTACAACTCGCAGAACAGTTTGTTTCTAATACTACCATTTTCAAATTAGCAGAAAGTTTAGGCGGTGTAAAAAGTTTAATCAGTCACCCTGCAAACATGACACACAAAACGATACCTGCTGAAAAACGAAAAGCAGCGGGAGTTTCGGATAGTTTAATCAGATTAAGTGTGGGTATTGAAGAAGCAGAAGATTTAATTCTTGATCTCGAAAAAACATTTGTACAACTTGAATTGTTGATGAAAGAACTGAAAGCTAAAGTGAGTGACACAACAAAAGCTGAACAAAGAATCTATTGCTGATAAAATAAACATAACAACGAAAACAAAAAATGGAAACACATAAACAATTGAACATCGGATTATTTGGCTTTGGTGTTGTAGGTGAAGGTTTATTTAAAGTATTACAACAAACACCTTCTTTAAAAGCAACTATAAAAAAAGTTTGTATAAAGAATGCAAGCAAGCAACGAAATGCACCCGCTGAATTATTTACTACGGATAAAAACGATTTGCTGAATGATGATAAAATAAATGTTATTGTAGAAGTGATTGATGATGCAGATGCAGCTTTTATTATTGTTTCAACAGCATTAAAAAATGGTAAAGCGGTAGTGAGCGCCAGTAAAAAAATGATTGCAGAACATTTGCCTGAAATTTTGCAATTGCAATTAGAAACAGAGCAACCCTTTTTATGTGAAAGTGCTGCCTGTGCTTCCATTCCTGTGATCAGGAATTTGGAAGAATATTATGATAATGATTTATTGCATTCCATAAAAGCCATTGTAAACGGTTCGACAAATTTTATTTTAACAAAAATTATTGAAGAGAATTTATCATTCAATGATGCTTTACTATTGGCACAACAATTGGGTTTTGCAGAAAGTAATCCTAAATTAGATGTAGAAGGATATGATGCAGTTAACAAGTGGAGTATTTTATTGAATCATGCTTATGGTATTGTTGAACATCCTGACAATATTTTATTTACCGGTATTCAAAACATTCAATTAGCTGATGCAACAGTTGCTAAGGAAAAACATTTTGAAATAAAGTTAGTAGCACAAGCAAAGAAATTAACTGATGGTAAAGTAGCCGCTTTTGTATTGCCTCAATTTGTAAAACAAGACGATCATCTGGCATTTGTAAAGAATGAATATAATGGCGTTGTGATTGAGAGCGGATTTTCAGATAAACAATTTTTTTACGGTAAAGGTGCAGGCAGTTTTCCTACTGCATCGGCCGTATTAAGCGACCTGTCTGCATTACGATATGGTTACCGATACGAGTATAAAAAATTATATCATCATCAGCCACATGAACTAACACAAGATTTTTATTTAAAAGTGTATGTGAGTTTTGATGATTGGAAATTTATTCCAAAAGAAAAGTTTGAATGGATTGAAGAATGGCATGCAGGCGAAGAAAGAAAATATTTAGTAGGTGTGTTACATGTAAAAGAATTATATACAACCAAATGGTGGAAAGAAAATAAAACTTCTTTGATCTTGTTACCTGAACCTGTTATTGAAAATGTAGATATCGTTAAATTAAAAAAAAGAAGCCTGGAATTAGCAGGCATCTTATAAAATAGGTTTTCGTTGTACTTGTTTTTTTGTGTTTTAAGTCCCGCATCGCTGCGGGACTTTTTTTATCTATTCAGCAGCCGGTTTAGTTTTTTCTCTGATCGCTTTAAACTCAGAACCTTGCTTCCATTTCGGGAAAGTAGTTTCACTCGATAATTTCTTTCCAACTAAAAATAACATTTGTAAATCTTGTATACCACCGTCAAATGTCCATTTAGCATCATATTGATCTGCCGGACGATGATAGCGGTTGGCAGTATAATCATCTTCCAATTTCTTTCCATATTCTTTTCCTTTCCCAACAACATCTATTCCACCTGAACAATCTAATGCAGGAACACCCACTTTTGCCAAACTAAAATGATCTGAACGATAATAATGTCCACCTTCCGGATGCGCTTCCGGTGCTAAATACCTTCCTTGCGCTTTTGCTATTTCAGCAACATAATCTTCTAATTCATTTTGCCCGGCACCGGTTATTACGATATCATTTGTTTTTTCTCCGGCATTCACTCCATCCATATTAATATTCGCAACTGTTTTATTTAATGCATAAATAGGATGCTGGCCATAATAGGCAGAACCCAGTAGGCCTTGTTCTTCAGCAGTGACTGACAAGAACACAACAGTGCGTTCGGGTTTAACTTTTAAATTTTTAAATGCACGAGCCATTTCTATCAATGCAGCAGAACCGCTTGCATTATCAATGGCGCCATTATAAATTGAATCCCCATTTTCATCAGGTTTACCTATTCCTAAATGATCCCAATGTGCAGTATAAATAATATATTCATCTGGCCTTTTAGTACCGGCAATTTTTGCAATTACATTATGCGAAGTATTGTAAGCAGCTTTCACTTTTACATTCAACGAAAGTTTTTCTCCAAATGAAATTGCCTTAAATGTATTCTTATTTGCACTTACAATTAATGAAGTATCCTTGCCGGCTGCCGCAAATAATTTTTTGGCAGCATCGGCTGAAACCCAACCCTGTAATGCCAGTCGTGGTTCTTTAGTGCCTTGCTTATTTAAATATAAATTAGAACTGCCCCATGAATTTTGTACCACACTAAACGGATAGGAAGCTGCTGAAGTATTATGAATAATTAAACAAGCTTTGGCTCCTTGCCTTGCTGCTTCTTCATATTTATAAGTCCAACGCCCATAGTATGTCATGGTATTTCCTTTAAAAATAGTTGTATCACTTGTTCCAAAACCGGGGTCATTCACCAATACCAAAACAACTTTTCCTTTTACATCAATACCTGCATAATCATTCCAATGATATTCGGGTGCCACCACACCATAACCTGCAAAAATCAATTCATCATTATTTAAAGAGATCAGTGAATCTGTATTTTCTGTTGAAATAACAAAATCAGTCATCTTCTTTAATTCAAAATTTCCTTTGGCAGATTGCACTTTCATCACAGCATCTGCGTTAGGCGTAATCTCTACCATCGGCACATCTTGTAGATAACTATTACCATTGCCAGGCTCCAAGCCAATATTTTTAAAGGCATTTTTCATATAATCAACCGCCAATATTTCTCCGGGTGAAAAAGGTTTTCTTCCTTGAAATGAATCTGAAGCCAATATTCTAATGTGTTGCTTCAAACTATCTTTAGAAAAAGATGCAGTACCATCATCTGATGATGCATTTTGTTGTTTACAGGATGAATAAGCAATCAACAATACTGCTGATAATAAATAAAAAGGTAATTTTCGCATTGTATTAGTTTTAAACCAAGATAGGAAATAATACAATAATTGATAGAACGATTATATAAAAGCAATTCAATTAATTACATTTGAATTAACATTGAATTATTCATGCAACAGTTAAACATTCAAAACTTTAAATCTGGCATATTATTGAGCATTCTGATGAGTGCTTTTCTTTTTATTGTGAATGCCATGATAGGTAAAGCTGATTTTTTTTTATTATTAAATGATAACCTTGGAAAAGCCGCAGATGGAATTTTTGTTTTCTTTACCTTTTTAGGGGATGGGCTTTGGTGGATTATAATTTTGTTGCTCTTCATTTTTTTCAGGAGAAGATTTCTTCCTTTGCTTCTATTTAGTTTTGTTTTTTCGGAAATATTCATTGAAATGTTTAAATCAGTGCTTATCCCCAATGAGCCAAGACCAATTAAAGCCATTGCAGATACCTCTCTGATACATACAGTAAGTGGAGTTGAAATGCACGCTGTAGGGAGCTTTCCTTCAGGCCATACGACACAAGGTTTTGTATTTTTTTTATTGGCTTGTTTAATGATTGATAGAAAGTGGATCGTAACCGTTGGATTTTTTTATGCCGTATTAATCGGCTATTCAAGAATTTATTTGGCGCAACATTTTCCAAGAGATGTAGCCGGCGGAATGTTGTTTGCGAGCATCAGTGTATTGTTATCTGTATGTATCTATCAACAATGGTTCAATCCTATAAATAAAAAAGCCCTGCAATAAATGGCAAGGCTTTAATAACTGAAATGATTTTTTATTTCTCCGGATATAGTTCTCCTTTAATTATATTTTTTCCATTCAATAATAAATTTGCGGTTTGCTTAATATCATCAACAGTTAAGGCATTCACATTTTTTTCATAATCAAAAATACCGGAAGGCTGATCTCCCATTAAATAAACCCCTTGTAATTTCCCAAGCCAAAAAACGTTTTGTTTCATACTTACTTTATTTTTTTCTAACCAAGTCTTTTTCACTTTATCCAGATCTTTTTGTAATGGTCCTTGCATTTTAATAGTGTCAATCTCAGCAGCAGCAGCTATTTGCAGCTTCTCAACATTTTCAGGTCCGCATGGCAATTGCAGGAAGAACGAGTAATTATTATAAGGCACTTTATTAACATCACCAAAAATTCCACCCCCATAAATGCCTCCCATTTTTTCACGCAAATTTTCAATAATGCGAATATTTAAAATTTCGGATAATGCTTCTGCTTTTAAAGCAAGTTCATCTGAATAAGGCACTTCACCGCTATAATAATTCAAGATCAAACTCTTTGCTTCTTTTCCTTTATTGGCTTTTATATATTGCACGCCTTTGACTGTTCTTATCCCATTATCAATAAAATCAGATGGCTTACCACTTACCGGCAATGAAGCAATATATAATTCAATCAATGGTTTTAGTTTATTGATATCGATACTGCCTGCAAAAATAAAAGTTGCGCCTGTTGCATTTTGTATTTGTTCTTTATAAATAGCCAATGATCTATCTAAATTTATTTTATCGAAATAGTCAGCTTTCGGAACTGCCACCGGTGCCAATGGATTATTTTGATACAATACATTATAAAAAGTATCAACAAATGCTGCTTGCGGATCAGATAGAATAAATTGTACCGCCGATTTATTTTTTTGTACCCAACCATCAAATAAAGTTTTATCCAATCGAGGCTGTGTACTATACAAATAAATTAATTGAAATAAGGTTTCTACATCTTTCACACTGCTGTTTCCGCTAAAGCCGGAAGTAAGGCCAGTGATACGCGGAGATACATTGGCAATTTTACCAGCCATGAATTTTTTCAAATCGGTTGGTGAAAAATCTCCGACACCCATTTGTGTTACTGCTGATACGGCATAGGTTGCACTAAACTTGTCTGCTACTCCATAAGCAGCAAGTCCACCTTTTCTAAAAGAGTTGAATACAATTTCATCATTTTTAAAATCAGTTGATTTAATCACCACTTTCACACCATTAGATAAAACAAATTCTGTTGTACCTAATTGATCATTTTTAGTTTCACTGATTATTTTTCCTGGTATTGGTTGATTTTTAATTAATGAAGTTGCCACTGCTTTCTCTTCATACGGCTTTACTTCATCATGCAACGATTTTTCTGCCAAAGCCAATAAATCTTTATCATTCGGCAATGTAAAATCGCTTTTAGAAGGACCTTGTAAACTAACCAATATCTTATCATTCGATTTAAGTTCATTTACCACTGCATTAACCTCTTTAAGAGAAATAATCGGCAATAATTGTTGATGATATTCATATTCTTTAGCAATGCCGGGAATTGATTCTTTTTCTAAAAAATTTCTTACATATTCATCCACAAATTGAGACGATTCTGTTTTATCAAGATTATTATAAGTTCGTTCCATGGATGCCATCACTCTTTTCTTTGCTCTTTCTAATTCAGCCTCCGTAAAACCAAATTGAATGGCTCTTTTAATTTCGTGTAATAAAACAATCAAGGCAGAATCTGGTCCGCTTTTTCCCGAAACACAATATCCTTCAAAAGCCTCATACCCTCTTGCATAAGAACTAAAAGAAACCGAAGCACCCAAAAATGGAGGATTAGCACTTTGTGTTAATTCTGATAATCTTTGATTTAATAATCCAACAAATAAATCTTTCGTTAATGAGTTTTTATAATTCGCAATGGTGGTATCTGGATAAGATGGCAAAAAAGGATAACTGATTTGTATCACAAAATTTCTGGCTTCATTATCAGTTACAACAATAGATTTATTTTCTTTACGCAATGGAACACTTGCCAGTACCCGTTTTGGCATTACTTCAGGATTTTTTAAAATACCGAAATACTGACGAATTAATTTTTCTGTTTGCGCAACATCAATATCACCAACTGCAATCACAGCCATTAAATTAGGCCTGTACCATTGCTGATAAAACCTTTTTAAAGAAGGATATTTAAAATTCTTCAAGATAGAATCTTTACCAATCGGTAAACGTTCCGCATACTTGGAACCTTCGTATTGTAATGGATAAATTTTTCTAAACATTCTATCTTCTGCACCTTTCCCCAATCTGCTTTCTTCTAAGACAACACTTCTTTCTCCATCTATTTGATCTTTATCAAAAGAAAATCCCTGCGCCCAATCTTGCAAAACGGTAAATCCTTTTCTCAGATTTGCAGTATCGCTTAAAGGAACAGGAAGTATATATACAGTTTCATCAAAACTCGTGTATGCATTTAAATCTGCACCGAATTCAATCCCTAAAGATTGTAAGTAACTTACTAATTCATTCTTTTTAAAATGAGTGGTTCCATTGAAAGCCATGTGTTCATTAAAATGTGCTAAGCCCTGTTGATCTTTATCTTCTAAAATAGATCCTGCATTAACAACCAAACGCAATTCAACTTTCTTTTCAGGCTTTACATTTTTTCTGATATAATAAGTGAGTCCGTTAGATAATTTTCCAATTTTTACATTTGGATCTACGGGTAATTTATCGCTTAAATTATTTTGAGCATATATAAAAGAATGGCTTATCAAAGTATAAAACAATAAAATAAATGGTTGGGCGAACCGAACTTTTTTCATAAAAGGTTTTTAATGAATTAAAAGCAATATAAATTAATTTAATATTAATCAAGCAAACATACTAAAATAAAAAAAGGCAATCTTTTTCAAGATTACCTTTTGAGTAGTAGTGTCGGGAGGACAGGATTCGAACCTGCGACCCCTTGGTCCCAAACCAAGTATTCTACCGGGCTGAACTACCTCCCGTGCCTAAAATTTTTGCAGGTATAAAACCTGCGGTGAGGGAGGGATTCGAACCCTCGGTACAGTTTGACCCGTACGGCAGTTTAGCAAACTACTGGTTTTAGCCACTCACCCACCTCACCTTTTTTGAGGACACCTCTTTATTAAGAGGGCTGCAAAAATAGGGAGTCGATATGTAAAATCCTAAAAAAAGAAAAATCTAAATACCGATTATTTTTTAATGCGTATTTAGATTGATAAAAGTTAGTGATTTCCTCAAATATTACATAGCTGCCAACTGCACTTTCTGTGTAAGCTCCATCACATTTTCACGGAAAATTGAATCTGTATCCATTAAATCTTTTACTGTTTGACATGAATGAATAACAGTAGTATGATCTCTTCCTCCAAAGTGTTCTCCAATAGTTTTTAAAGAATTTTTAGTAAATGCTTTGGCCAGATACATGGTTATTTGACGAGCCTGAACAATTTCGCGTTTGCGTGTTTTATGCAACAATTTTTCGTACGGTACTGCAAAATATTCGCACACCATTTTTTGAATGGCATCAATAGTAATTTCTTTACTGCTTGTTTTAACGAAATTTCTTAATACTTTCTTCGCTAATTCTAAATCAATGTCTTTTTTATTTAATGATGATTGAGCCAATAAAGAAATCAATGCGCCTTCTAATTCACGAACATTGGTACTTATATTATATGCAACATATTTAACCACTTCTTTACTCATATCCAAACCATCATTCTTCATCTTTCTTTCCAATATCTCAATTCTTGTCTCATAATCCGGCAATTGTAAGTCAGCACTTAAGCCCCAACGGAAACGACTCAATAATCTTTCCTGCATGCCATCTAAATCTTTGGGAGATTTATCCGATGTTAATACCAATTGTTTACCGCTTTGATGTAAATGATTGAAAATGGCAAAGAATGCATCCTGGCTTTTTTCTGCTCTTGCAAAAAATTGCACATCATCAATAATCAATACGTCAATCAATTGATAAAAATGAATAAAATCGTTAATGGCATTATTACGTCCATGATCTTGAAACTGATTAATAAATTTTTCACTGCTTACATACAACACTACTTTATGAGGATGTAATCGCTTTACATCATTACCAATAGCTTGTGCCAAATGTGTTTTACCCAATCCAACCCCGCCATAAATAACCAGTGGATTGAATGAATTGGCACCCGGTTTTTCTGCTACCGTTTTCCCTGCACGACGAGCAACACGATTGCAATCGCCTTCAATAAATGAATCAAAAGTATATGTTGAATTTAATTGAGGATCAATTTGCATTTTCTTCAAACCGGGAATAACAAAAGGGTTTTTAACAGGATTATCTATTACTAATGGAAAGTTCATTTCATTGTTACTGAAAGTTTTCATTCCACTTGCAGGAATGTCTGTACTTCCATTTCTGCCATTGCCACTGTCAACCATAATACGATATTCTAATCTTGCATCTTTCCCTAATTCACGTTTCAATGTTTTAGCAAGCAGGTTTACATAATGTTCTTCGAGGTATTCATAAAAAAACTGACTTGGTACCTGAATCATTAAAACATTAGATTTTAATTCAACAGGATTGATGGGCTCAAACCATGTTTTAAAATGTTGCCATTCTACAATGTCTTTGATAATCTTTAAGCAATTGTTCCAAACGGATTCAGCAGTCTTGGCCATAATAAAATAAAAGAATTTATGATGATGTTAGAATTTTCTCTTGGTCGTTGACCGCCTTTAATTTTTTCGACAAATTTCTATTTGCTAAAAAACTTCAGACGGAATGCGAATATGTAAACTTTATGTTGAAAAAAAAATTTTTTATTCATTTGTTTTTTCCCTTATCACTACAGTATGGGCTTTTAGCAATTTTTTTTGTTGCGATCGAGCCAAAGAATAATCCAATCTGCCCAATTGCAAACCTGCCCAACCTACTTGATTTACCAACGTATTACCATTATTCCTGTTTTTATAAACACGTGGCGCATCAAAAAACTTATGCGTATGTCCACCAATGATCACATCAATATCATAACATTCTTTTGCTAAAATCTCATCACTAACTTTATCATCAAAATATCTATCCCCTAAATGCGAAAGGCATACAATCAAGTCGCAGCCTTGCTTTCGTAAATACGCTGCTGTTTTATTGGCATGCTCAATTGGTTCTAAATAAATTGTTTTACCATATAGTTCATCAGGTACCAATCCTTTCAATTCAATACCAACGCCCAATACACCAATCTTTAATTTTCCTTTCTGAAATATTTTATAAGGTACAGATTTTCCTTCCATTGGCGTAAAAGAAAAATCATAATTGCAAATAATTACCGGAAATTTTGCATATTGAAGTTGAGTAGCAAAATTTTCAAGGCCTGCATCAAAATCATGATTACCCATCGTTGTTGCTTCGTAACCCATCATACTCATACATTTTATATCCGGCTCACCTTTATACATATTAAAGTAAGGTGTACCTTGAAAAATATCTCCAGCATCTACTAATAATACATGTTCAATATCACTTCTGATTTGTTTGATCAATTGTGCCCTTGCAGCAACACCGCCTAAACCTGCATATTGACTACCATCCATTGGAAATGCTTCTAAATGCGAATGCACATCATTGGTATGTAAAATAGTCAGGTAATTAGTTTCTTCATTATCAGCAAAAAGATTTGATGGCATAAATGATGATGACATTAATGCAGTACCGGCCATTGCCGTTTTCTTTAAAAAATTTCTTCTATCAATTGACATAAACAATTCTGTTATCCATCACCGCTTCAATGGGTTTGGATTGCTTGGTAAACATAATAATGTATTCTATCAAAGCGTCTCTTAATAAGTAACCGATATTTTGTTTTGGAATATTCTTCAGCATGGTACAATCATCACCGCCATTGGCTATGTAATCTGTGTTCGCAATGATATAATCTGCATTTTCTTGCAATGGTTTCTCATTGATGATAATATTGATTGCTTTATTATTCTTGATTCCCATGGTAATGCCCGATAACGGCCATCCCCCGGTAGCAGCAATCTTATCCAAAAAAGTTTTCAAGACGTTTCCTTTAATGATTTGCAATACAAGTACATTGTCAAAAGGCATTAATTCATAAATTTTACCAATGGTGATATCTCCCTTAGGAATATAAGATCGAATGCCTCCAATATTCATAAATGCAGCATCAATTTTTTTGTGGAATTTTTTTTCTGCCATTGCTCTCATGCAATCGGCCATAAAATCACCTAATGAACTTTCGGGTTGTTTATTGGTCAATGTTGAAACAGAAAATCCAATTACTTGATTCATGCTTTTATGCAAACTATCTGCATAAGGTTGTAACCAATGGATATAATTACTGTCTTTTGGTAAAGAAGAAACTATCTTATACTGCTTAAAAGAAACCGCAATGTCTTGTGCAATCATGTTAGCTGAAAAGAAAATCGAGAAGCAGATGAAAAAGTATATTGATTTTCTTTGGTACATGCGCAATCAGATGAAATTGAAAGTTACATTTTTTATAAAAAAGTAAAACATTTTTTTATTAGAGAAATTTGAATATTGATTCAATACATTTGCCATGAAATAAAATATTATGAGTTACGAAATTATTGGTAAGCTTACTGCAAAATTCAATATTGTTCAACGCACAGAAACTTTTAAAACAAGAGAATTTGTGATTGAAAAAACAGAAGATATTGGTGGCCGCTCTATCACAAACTATGTAAAATTTCAATGTGTGCAGGATAAGACTTCATTGCCTGATAAGTTTAATATTGGAGATGAAGTAAAAGTATTGTTCAATATTAAAGGAACAAAATGGGTAAAAGATGGCAAAGAAAATTATATTACCAATTTAGATGCATGGAGAATGGAAACCGTAAAAATGGGTGATCAAAATTCGGCACCCGATTTTATTTCCGATGCCCCGCCACCTGACGCTGTGGATGATTTACCCTTTTAATCATTCGCTTTATTTAATTTAATCAGAATAATAAAAATTGTTTTTTAGGATAAACACCTAACAACATGCAAAAAGAAGTTACGCTGAAAATTAAGCCCAACGAGGCTTTTGAGGATAGTACAATTAAAGAATACATTGCTCAGTCAATAGGCAAACCGCTTGATACCATCACAGGGTTTTATAAAATCAAACAATCCATTGATGCCAGAAGCAGACAACAAATCTGGGTCAATCTTACACTCCAAACCTTTATTGATGAGCCATTTCATCAAAGAGCCATCAATCAAATTCATTTCAAAGAAATTCAACCCGATGCTAAAAAAGTAATTATTGTTGGCGCCGGCCCTGCAGGTTTATTTGCCGCATTAAGATTATTGGAACTGGGCATTCAACCAATTATACTCGAAAGAGGAAAAGATGTTCGCTCAAGAAGAAGAGATCTTGCCATCTTAAATAAAGAAGGTGTTGTAAATACCGAAAGCAATTATTGTTTTGGCGAAGGAGGCGCAGGTACTTATAGCGATGGCAAATTATATACGCGCAGTAATAAACGCGGCAGCATTGATAAAATATTAAATCTCTTTGTGCAGTTTGGTGCTGAAGAAAAAATTTTATACGAAGCACATCCTCATATCGGAACAAATAAATTACCACATATTATCACAGCCATGCGAAAATGCATTCTTGAACATGGAGGTATTTTTTTGTTTGAAAAAAAAGTGACTGATTTTATTATTGAGAAGGATGTTATAAAAGGTGTAATTACTGCAGATAAGGATATTATAAAAGCTGATGCTGTTATTTTAGCAACCGGACATTCGGCTAGAGATATTTTTGAATTATTGGCTTCAAAAAAAATATACATCGAAGCAAAACCATTTGCATTAGGTGTTAGGGTAGAACATCCGCAATCATTAATTGATTCCATTCAATATCATTGTGCCATACGGGATGAATATTTACCACCATCCTCTTATAGTTTGGTAGAACAGGTAAATGGAAAAGGTGTATTCAGTTTTTGCATGTGCCCCGGCGGAATCATTGCCCCTGCTGCAACACGGCCAAATGAGCTTGTGGTAAATGGATGGAGCCCGTCAAAAAGAAACAATCCTTTTGCCAATAGCGGTATTGTTGTAAGTGTTGATGAAAAAGATGCTATAAATTATTTGAAAAACGCAAAACGCAAAACGCAAAACGCAAAATTGGCATTGATGCATTTTCAACAAATGGTTGAACAAAGGTCTTTTGCTGCGGGTGGCGGAAAATTTGTTGCACCGGCTCAAAGGATGGTAGATTTTTGTACAACTAAAATTTCTTCCACATTACCCGAATGCAGTTATTTGCCCGGCATTCTTTCTGTCAACTTACAAAATGCTTTACCTGATTTTATTTTTAAAGATTTACAAGAAGCGTTTAAAGCTTTTGGTAAAAAAATGAAAAGTTATTACACCAATGATGCAGTTATTGTTGCAACTGAAAGCCGCACATCTTCTCCGGTGCGTATTCCTAGAGATCCAGATAGTTTGCAACACCTGCAAATAAAAAATTTATATCCATGTGGTGAAGGTGCAGGATATGCCGGTGGCATTGTAAGTGCCGCAATGGATGGCGACAGAGTAGCTGTAGCGATTAGCGAAATCTTATCAATTAAATAAATTCAATACGAAAAATTATTGAAATAAAAAACGGGAAATTTCCCGTTTTTTTTACGGCATCCGCTTTATACTTTGCACTCAATTATTTTTCACATTTAAAAAAAGTATATGGGAGCAAAACTAAAGGCGGGTGAGGCTTTTAAATCTCATCAGGCCTTTTTAAAAAAGTTAGCCAATTCGGGTGCTACCAATTTACCTGATTTTCCTAATGCGGTATGTGTTCCATTAGATGAGTTGAAAAAATTAATTGCCGATGTAGAAAAATCTTTAGCCAATAACGGTGTTCCTTCAAAAGAAATGGGGGTAGCTATTGTTCCAGGAATTAATTTAAGTAACAAACCTCATTCAAAAGGTAATGTTACTTTTATGTTAGTGGCTACTAAGTTTACAGAAGATGATACACAAGGAAAAGTAATTACCATAAGTAACCCGGTTACAGGTTCGCACCAAATTTCTGCTAAAAAGAAAATCACTGAAGATCCGCCAATTGATGATAATTCATTTGACGTGTGGGGTCAATGGCCTTAATAATTTTTTATGAATATACCGTTTGCGCTTTTTTTTGAATTTCTCTGTGCTTTCTCTGCCATTCGCTTTTTGTATTCAAAGCAAAATGGATGGTGGAGGCATTTTATATGGTTCTTAACTATTGTATTTATCATTGATACAACCGGCTATTTATTTTATTTGTCAAGAATTAATAATCATTGGCTATATAATATTGCCAATTTTATTTTCTCAAGTTTTTATACCTGGGTATTATATAAAATCAACAGCACAAATAAATTGATGAAAAGATTATTGACCGGCTGTCAAATTATTTTTTCGATAACTTATTTATTTGAAAGTATTCAAAGTCATTTTTTAGAAGCAAGCAGGTTTAGTTTTATTTTCAATACGATTTATATCATCATAGCTTGCTGTTTGTATTTTTATTTTTTATTGAAAAATGACGAATACATCAATTTGGTTAAGGATGCTTCGTTCTGGATTATATCAGGTTTATTTTTCTTTGAGTTGGGAAGCATATCACTCATTATATTTTCGAGCTATTTGGTAGAAATCAATTTGAAAGAGAATATCAATGTTTCTTTTGCTATCTTAAACGTGGTAAATTTTATTTTTTACAGCTGTTGGACATATGCTTTTATATGCAAGTATCGTCAAACTATATCATCACCATCGTAGTTGTTATAACGGGTATCTTTTTAATCGTTGCGTTATTCCTCCTTTTGTATGTAAATATTTATAATGAACGAAAAAAGAAATACATGGAAGAAAAATTATTACTACAAAGAGAATATGAACAACAACTTGTTCAATCGCAATTAGAAGTTCGTGAAGCCACATTTTCTGAATTGGGAAAAGAATTACATGATAATGTTGGGCAATTATTAAATAGCACCAAATTGTTGATAGGCATTACGCAACGCAATATTCCCGATGCGCCGGATACTTTATTTACCGCTGATGAAACTTTAGCTAAAGCCATTCAGGAATTAAGGGCTTTATCAAAATCGCTGAATAAAGAATGGCTACAACAATTTAATTTTTTGGAAAACCTGCAAACAGAAATTGAACGAATCAATTCAAGCAATACTATTAAAATACATTTTAATCATCCACAAAAGATTCCTTTCAATGCAGATGAGCAGGTAATTTTATTCCGTATTGTGCAAGAATCTGTTCAGAATATAATGAAACATGCAGAAGCCAATATAATCAATATTGAAATAAAAGAAGATGCTTCTTTTCTTCAAATCATTATCAACGATAATGGTTTGGGTTTTGAAAAAAACAACATCGGTATTCATGGAATCGGCATGTTGAATATGAAGCATAGAACAGAATTGCTGGGCGGAAAAATTAATTGGGAATCATCAATGAAAGGAACCAAAGTCACCATCCAATTACCTATAAAAACAAATGAAGCATGATAAAAATCGGTATTGTTGATGATCATCAGTTATTTGCCAAGTCGTTAAGTTTAATGCTTGCCAGTTTTAAAAATTATCAAATTGTAGTAGAAGCATTGAATGGAAAAGATTTGCAGGAAAAATTAGCTGACAAAAAAATTATTCCGGAAATAATGCTGATAGATGTGAATATGCCAATCATGAATGGAATTGAAACAGCAAAATGGATGCATAAAAAATACCCTTCCATAAAATTGGTTGCACTTTCTATGAACGATGAAGATAGGATTATCATTGATATGCTGAAAGCCGGTTGTTGCTCTTATTTATTGAAAGACACACATCCTAACGAATTAGAAAAAGCATTAACTGAAATAATTGAAAAAGGATTTTACAATGCAGATGCAACCAATGTTAATTATAGAAGCATCTTGCAAATGGATAAAGAAAAAGAGTTAATGAATATCACAGAAAGAGAAAAACTTTTTTTAAAACTTGCCTGCAGTGATTTTACCTACAAAGAAATAGCAAAACAAATGAATGTAAGTCATAGAACAATTGATGGTTATAGAGAAGAACTTTTTAAAAAATTTAAAGTACAAAGCAGAGTTGGCCTAATCCTCGAAGCTTTGCGAAAAGATATTATCAAACTATGAAATCCAAAAAAGCCGCTGAATTCAGCGGCTTTTATTTTTTATTCTTCAGATTTTTTTTCTTCTCTTTTAGAAAGCAATAATTGATCTTTTATTAAATTATTCTTTTTAAAAGATTCTAATTCGCTTTTTAGTTTATGATTATCATCCTCACTCCAACCTGAAAGGATTGACAGATCAGGCTTTCCTGAATCTATCCAGGCTGTATACCAAAAATCGGCTACCAAATTTGCGGAATTCAATAATTGCTCATTAATGGTATTTTTTAACGCCGCGGCATAAGCTTTTGCAAATGCAGTGGTATAATATTTCACTTGCCGTCCTCTTTGTGTTTGCACTTTATACTTGGTACTGTCTGCAAAATTTTTACTTACTTCTTTTTCTTTTTCCAACACATTCGGCAATAATAAATATGCTTTTCGTACTGCATTCCAAATAGCCAATTCCGGTTGTTTTAAATAAGTTGCCTGATGTGGTGAATACAAATTATAATTACTAATTTCAATCTCAGGTACTACACTTTCCCATAAAGCATGAATGCCTTTTTGATTGGTAAATTGTCCATCATAATTTGTGGTAGTATGTAATGGAACATTGGCATCTTCAATATAATGTCCAATATCTGCAGCATAAAATAAAATGCTGTCTTTGTTACCACTTTTAAAGGCTTCGACCAATTTATTTTTCATGTAAATAACATGATAAGGAACATATCCATATTTTAACAAAGTATCTTTCGAATATTTCGCAACAGCATCATTCCAATATAAAGGCATTTTCCATCCTGCCGAATCGCCATATGCTTCCAAATCAATAAAATGTTTAGTAGCTTCTGTTAGATCGCTATTTCGCCGAATATCTGGTCTTGGTGCATTATTCACTAAGTAATCCATATTCTTATAAAAAAATTCCTGAATGGTTTTCGGCAATTCATACACTGCCAATTGATGAGCTGTTTTGTGCACCAAAAAGCCCCAACTTGCCATGATCAACAAACCTGTTATTAACAAGCCTGTGGTAAATAATTTTTTAACTTTGGTCATGTGGAAAGATTTTTTACGTAAACTGCAATATTATTACAAAACTTGCCCCCGCTAAGTAATATTTGTGTAAACGGAGCAACTAACCATATATACCTCCAACACATTGAAAAATTTAGTAGTGCTGTTTCAATATTAACATTGACTTCATATTATGAGTAACATTTTAGAGCTGAACCACTTAAAAAAATATTTCGACGCTCAAAAAGCTGTTGATGATATTAGTTTCAATATCAAAACAGGAAGCATCTTTGGCTTGTTAGGTCCTAATGGCGCCGGTAAAACCACTTTGCTTCGAATGATCACAGGAATATTTTATCCTGATAGCGGTGAAATTATTTTTGACGGAAAGAAATTTCATCTATTAGATGATATCATTAAGATTGGTTACATGCCTGAAGAACGTGGTTTGTATAAAAAAATGAAAATTGGTGAACAGGCATTGTATCTCGCACAATTAAAAGGGCTCAGCAAAACAGAAGCGCTTGAAAAAATTAAATTTTGGTTCAGGCGATTGGAAATGCAAAGTTGGTGGAATAAAAAAGTAGAGGACCTGAGTAAAGGCATGAGCCAAAAACTACAATTTGTTACCACTGTTTTACATGAACCCAAATTAATTATACTGGATGAGCCTTTCAGCGGACTGGATCCTGTAAATGCGAATTTAATTAAAGATGAAATTTATGGATTGGCACAACGTGGCAGCACCATTATTTTCAGTACCCACAGAATGGAACAGGTGGAAGAAATCTGCGATCACATTGTATTGGTTAATTTAGGAAAGAAAATTTTAGACGGTACGGTGAATGATGTAAAACAACAATTTAAAGAAAATAAATTCAATATTAAACTGCGTGAATTACCTGCCGGATTAAATGATACATCTTTTGAATTGGTTAATACCGTTGCCAATAACTTGATCGTAAAAATTAAAGAAGGTTATCGAAGTAATGATGTGCTGCAATATTTCCTTCAACAAAATATCACCATCGAAAGCTTTAATGAAATACTTCCATCATTGAATGATATATTCATTCATTTGGTGGAAGGAACAAAAGCAACCACCAGATCTTTTCAAGCAATTTAATAATCCTAATATCAACATTATCTAATTATATTTTATGAATAAAACTTTTTTGATAGCACGTCGTGAATTTTTAAGCCGGGTACAAAAAAGAACATTTTTATTAACCACGATCGGTTTGCCATTGCTCATTTTTGGCTTTTATGCAATGATGATCTATTTCTCCGTAAAAGGAAACGATAGCTTAACGATTGCAATTGCAGACAATGCTAATTTGTTTGAAGGGAATCTATTAAAATCTGATGATGAAGTAAGTTTTGAATTAGTACAAAACCAAACGGCTGCTACATTAGACCCCCAATTACAAAGCAAAAAATATGATGGTTATATTATTATTCCGTCAGGTTATAAATTAATGGCGGAAGATACATTGCAACTAAAATCAAATAAATCCATTGGTTTAATTACCAGAGAAAAAATTCAAAAAATATTCAGCAATGTATTGGAAGAAAAAAGATTGCTGGCATTGCATCTATCCAAAGCAAAGATTGACAGTTTACAAAACATCAATCATATAAAATTTGCCACCATTGAAGGCAAAGCAGATTCTGATACGAAAGCAGGCATTAGTTATGGTGTTGGGTTTGTTTCAGGATTCTTAATTTATTTTATTTTATTTATTTATGGAGCCATGGTGATGCGAGGTGTGATGGAAGAAAAAGTTAGCCGTATTGCAGAAGTTATGGTAAGCAGTGTAAAACCCTTTCAATTAATGATGGGAAAAATAACGGGTATTGGTGCAGTTGGTTTAATTCAGTTTATTATATGGATCGTGTTGGTTTTTGGATTGCAATTATTACTACCGTTGATATTCCCTAACTTATTACATCAAATGCAGGGACAACCTATGCAACCCGGTGGAATGCAGGCTGCACAAGCTGTTCAGCAAAGTGGAGCTATGTCGGGCTTGGTGAACGGATTGAATCAAATTAATTTCCCTTTGATCATTGGTTGCTTTATTTTTTATTTTTTGGGGGGCTATTTATTGTACTCTTCTCTATTTGCTGCTGTAGGTAGTGCCGTTAATGAAGATCCCCAGGATGCACAAAGTTTAATGTTACCAATCACGATGCCAATCATTTTTGCGATGGTAATTATGACCAAAGCCGTAAATGACCCTAACAGCAGTTTGGAAGTCTTTGGAAGCTTATTCCCTTTAACTTCTCCGATTGTAATGATGGCAAGAATTGCACATGGCATACCTGATGGTGTAACTGTGATGCAATTAATATTAAGTATGCTATTATTGGTATTAGGTTTTTTAGGAAGCACCTGGATGGCTGCTAAAATTTACCGTACCGGTATTTTAATGTATGGCAAAAAAACTACCTGGAAAGAAATGTGGAAATGGGCATTTAAGAAAAGTTGATGAAGAATAGGTTAATATTTTTAATGTGCAAATATGCAAATGAAATGAATTTATCATTCGCACATTTACCAATTTGCATATTTGCACATTAAAAATTCTTCCCAAATTTCTTTTACTATTTCAGCAGCAGGTTTTATTTCTTTTATTAATGCACTTACCTGTCCAATTTCTAATTCGCCATTTTCCAAATCTCCTTCAAACATTCCTTTCTTTGCTCTGCCTTTACCTAATAAATTTTTTAATTGTTCTTCGGTAGCACCATTTAATTCTGCTTGTTTTACTTCATCAAAAAAATGATTTTTTAATAGCCGAACAGGCACAATCTTTTTCATACTCAACATTGTATCACCTTCTTTTGCAAGAATCACCGCTTGCTTGAAACTAACGTGGGATGAGGCTTCGGGCGTACACACAAACCTGCTTCCTATTTGTACACCATCAGCACCCAATATCATCGTTGCCAACATTTGTTTGCCTGTTGCGATACCACCTGCAGCAATCAAAGGAATTTTTATTACTTCCCTTACCGCAGGTATTAAAACCAATGTGGTCGTTTCTTCTCTCCCAATATGTCCGCCTGCTTCAAAACCTTCGGCAACAACTGCATCACATCCCGCAGCTTCTGCTTTTTGCGCAAACACACTACTGCTTACTACATGCACAACCGTAATGCCTTTTTCTTTTAAAATATTCGTCCATGTTTTCGGATTACCGGCACTGGTAAAAACAATCGGTACTTTTTCTTCCATGATGATTTGAATGTGCTGATCAATATCAGGATACAACAACGGAAGATTTACACCAAAGGGTTTATTCGTTGCGGCTTTGCATTGTTGAATATGCTCTCTTAAAACATTTGGATACATGCTGCCTGCACCAATTAAGCCCAATCCACCGGCATTACTGACAGCACTGGCTAATTTCCATCCGCTTGCCCAAATCATTCCTGCTTGAATAATGGGATAATTAATATTGAAGAGTTGAGTGATGCGATTGGAGAACATAATTAGTTAATTAGCAGGTATAATAATGAGATGAT